>Ga0070714_100000491_pt1 | contig 28628 bp, 23 predicted proteins | sample LARL83metaG_FD_65450 | JGI IMG/M metagenome (GOLD analysis project Ga0070714, IMG submission 65450) | Corn, switchgrass and miscanthus rhizosphere microbial communities from Kellogg Biological Station, Michigan, USA - LAR L8-3 metaG | ecosystem: Host-associated > Plants > Roots > Rhizosphere ... | reverse complement strand
GCATGGCGACCCGCCGGCACAGCCGGCTCCGCTGGCCCCGCCGGCACAGCCGGCTCCGCTGGCCCCGCCGGCACAGCCGGCTCCGCTGGCCCCGCCGGCACAGCCGGCTCCGCTGGCCCCGCCGGCACAGCCGGCTCCGCTGGCACTGTCTGGGCCGTCAACTAGCACCTCCGGGTTCGATGTCCTACATCGTGACACAAGTCGTTATCAACGGGGCCCTTGTCGCGGGGCAGATAGTTAGGATACTGTCCTAACAATCTTCGCGGAAGGGTCTACCCCGGTATTCGCCACAATTCGTACAGTAAGGAACAACGGCATGAGACGCCTCTCTAAATTCGGGGTCATCATCGGGGCCGGCCTGCTCGCGGCCGGCTGCACCGCCGGTTCCGGGTCAAGCACCGGTGGCTCCGGCAAATCCACCGGCAGCGCCTCGACCAACAGCGTGCTGACCATTTCCAACGAGAACGGCGCCACCTGGACCTGCGGGTTCAGCCCGTTCAACTCCTCGGACACGCTGGTATCGGTCGGCTTCGTCTACGAGCCGCTCGTGTACGTCAACCCGCTGCAGAGCGGCGCCACCACGCCAATGCTGGCGACCGCCTGGCAGTGGAGCAACAACAACAAGACGCTCACGTTCACCATCCGTAACGGCGTCAAGTGGGATGACGGCCAGCCGATGTCCGCCGCCGACGTGGTCTTCACCTTCAACATGCTGAAGAAGTTCAGTGCGCTGGACCTGAACGGCATCTGGTCCTACCTGAGCAGCGTCACGCAGACCGGCTCCGACCAGGTGACGATGACGTTCAACCAGCCTGCGGTGCCGGACTTCTACTACATCGCCGACCAGACGCCGATCGTGCCGCAGCACGTCTGGTCGAAGATCGCCAACCCGGTGAACTACACCGACTCGAACCCGGTCGGCTCCGGTCCGTACACGGTCAACCCGTGCAACAAGAACGACATCACTTACACCGCGAACAAGTACTTCTGGCAGCCCGGTGAGCCGCACATCAAGAAGGTGCAGTACCCGGCGTTCCTGACCAACGACGCGGCCAACGAGGAACTGGCCAACGGCCAGGCGCAGTGGGGCGCGCAGTACATCCCCAGCATCCAGTCCTATTACAAGGCGAAGAGCCCGAACTACAACTACTGGTTCCCGCCGACGCTGAACGTGACGCTGGTGCCGAACCTCACCGACCCGCAGCTGTCCAACGTCAAGGTCCGCCAGGCCATGTCGTACGCCATCGACCGCAGCAAGGTCTCCTCGATCGGCGAGACCGGCTACGAGCCGGCCGCCAACCAGACGGGCGTCGTGACGCCGACGTTCAGCCAGTGGGAAAGCGGCTCGGCGGTGTCCGCCTGGGGCACCGGCTACGACCCGGCGAAGGCGAAGCAACTGCTCGAGTCCGCCGGGTACCACATGGGCTCGAACGGCGTGATGGTCAACTCGGCCGGCAAGCAGCTCGCGTTCAGCGTGATCAACATCGGCGGTTACTCCGACTGGGTCGCCTCCATGCAGGTCATCCAGCAGGAGCTCAAGGCGGTCGGCATCCAGATCACGCCGGACAACCTGACGAACACCTCACTGCTCAACGACCTCGAGCTGGGCAAGTTCCAGCTTGGCTACTGGGAGCAGCAGGTCTTCGGCCCGGCTCCGTACTACGAACTGTCCGCCTGGCTGTACTCGCCGAACACCGCGCCGATCGGCAAGCAGGCCGCGACCGACTTTGAGCGGTACTCCAACCCGCAGACGGACGCGCTGTTCCACCAGTACGCGTCGGCGACCAGTACGCAGACGCAGCACGACATCATGAACCAGCTCGAGCAGGTCATGGTGACCCAGGCGCCGGTCATCCCGGTGGTCGAGGGCGTGGACTGGTACCAGTACGACACCGGCTCGTTCAGCGGCTGGCCCACCGCGGGCAACCCGTACGCGCAGCCGCCGGCCTGGGCGTATCCGGACAACGAGCAGGTCCTGCTGCACCTGCAAGCCAAGTAAGGCCTAAGCGTGCCGGGAACCCGCTCGGGTTCCCGGCACCGGTGACCGGAGGACACTCGCTTATGACCCTCGGCAGACCAGCGTGAGGTATGCGCTGCGCCGCACCGGCTTCTTCGTGTTCACGCTGTGGGCGGCACTGACCCTGAACTTCCTGCTCCCCCGGCTGATGCCGGGGAACCCGGCGGAAGCCATGATCGCCAAGTTCCACGGCACGCTGACCCCGGCCGCGATCAGGGCCTTGGACGTCCTGTTCGGCGTCAACACCAACCAGGGTCTCTGGTCGCAGTACATCAGCTACCTGCACCAGATGGCCACGCTCAACTTCGGCACCTCGCTCGCGTACTACCCGAACTCGGTCAGCTCGGAGATCGGCGGCGCGATCTGGTGGACGATCGGCCTGGTCGGCCTGACCACCGTGCTGGCGTTCGGTCTCGGCACGCTGCTCGGCATCGTGTCCGCGTGGCGGCGCGGCAGCCGGCTGGACAGCGTGGTGCCGCCGGTGTTCGTGATCGCGTCGGCGGTGCCCTACTTCTGGGTCGCCATGATGCTCATCTTGATCTTCGGCATCACCATGCACTGGTTCCCCTACGAGTTCGGCTACTACGTTACCACCGACAAGCCCGGCCTCAACCTCACGTTCTTCCAGGACGTGGCCAACCACGCGTTCCTGCCGGCCCTGTCGCTGCTGGTCACCACCATCGGCACGTGGATCCTGACGATGCGCAACACGATGGTGACCACGCTGGCCGAGGACTACGTGCGGATGGCGCGGGCCAAGGGCCTGACCGGCCGCCGCATCATGTTCGACTACGCGGCGCGCAACGCGATCCTGCCGAACCTCACCGGCTTCGCGATGTCGCTTGGCTTCGTGGTCAGCGGCGCGATCCTCATCGAGTACGTGTTCAACTATCCCGGCATCGGCAACATGCTGCTGTACGCCGTGAACAGTGCGGACTACCCGCTGATGCAGGCCCTGTTCTTGCTGATCACCGTGGCGGTGCTGGTGTCGATCCTGATCGCCGACCTGCTGACGGCGCTGCTGGATCCGCGCACGAGGACGGCGGGATAACGATGGCCGCACCATACGTCTCCACCACCCCCGCCGAGCCGCCCGCCGGCACGCCGATCGAGGCGGCGCCGGTCCCGCGCCGCGGGCAGTCCGGGAACGCGCTGGCCAGGATCTGGCGTGCCATCCGGTCCAACCGCAAGGCCGCCGTCGGCTCCGTGATCATGGTGGTGTTCGTCTTCATCGCGCTGTTCCCCGGCCTGATCGCGCACGACGACCCGGAACAGGACAACTACGCCCCCAAGATGGGCATCTCCACCGCGCACTTGTTCGGCACCAACCAGTACGGCCAGGACCTGTTCTCCCAGATCGTGCACGGGACCAGGGAGGTGCTGCTGATCGCCGTCCTGGTCGGCCTGGCGACCACCACGATCGCGGTCCTGGTCGGCGTCGCCGGTGCCTACCTGGGCGGCCTGTGGGACAACGCGCTCGGCGTCATCACCGACGTCCTGCTCGTCATCCCGTTGTTCCCGCTGCTGATCGTGATCGTCGCGTACGCGCACGCGACGAGCGTGTGGGTGATGATCGTGGCGATCACGATACCCAGCTGGTCGTACACCGCGCGGCAGCTCAGGTCGCAGGCACTGACCCTGCGCAGCCGCGACTTCCTCGAAGCGGCCCGGGTGCGCGGCGAACGCAGGCTGTACATCATCGTGGTCGAGGTCATCCCGACGATGACCTCGCTGATCGTCGCCAGCTTCCTGACCAACGCGCTGTACGCCGTGCTGTTCTCCTCGAGCCTCCAGTTCATCGGCCTCGGCAACTCCAGCTCGGTCAGCTGGGGCGAGACCCTGTACTGGGCGCAGAACAACGCGGCGCTGCAGACCGGCCAGCCGCTGTGGGCCATCGCGCCGGGCGCCTGCGTCGCGCTGCTCGGCACCGGGTTCGCGTTGCTGAACTACGCGTTCGACGAGATCGGCAACCCGGCGCTGCGCCCCGTCCGGCGGCATCGACGTTCAGGGAGGAGGCAGCGTGCCCGAGCTGCTTGACGTCCAGGGCCTTTGCGTCGACTACGTGTTGCCGGGCGGTGCCGTTCGCGCGGTCGACGACGTGTCGTTCACCGTCGGCCGCGGGGAGTTCCTGGCCATCGTCGGCGAGTCCGGCTGCGGCAAGTCCACACTGCTGTTCGCCGTCGCGCAGTTGCTCGCTCCCCCGGCCGAGGTGACGGCCGGCACGGTCACGTTCACGGGTGCGAACCTGGTCGGCCTGACCGATAAGGAGCTGGCCGGGGTGCGCTGGCGGAACATGTCGGTGGTCATGCAGAGCGCGATGAACGCGCTGAACCCGGTCAAGTCGATCGGCGCGCAGTTCAAGGACGCACTGCGGGCGCACGGCGTGAGTGAGCGGGCGAGTGTCAGGGCCAGGTCCGCCGAAGTGCTGAAGATGGTCGGCATCGACCCGGTGCACCTGGGCAGCTACCCGCACCAGCTTTCCGGCGGCATGCGGCAGCGGTCGATGATCGCGATGGCGATGCTGTTCACCCCGGACCTGATCATCATGGACGAGCCGACCTCGGCGCTGGACGTGGTGGCGCAGCGCGCGCTGATGGTGCAGATCAAGGAGCTCCAGCGGGAGTTCGGCTTCGCGATCATCTTCGTGACCCACGACATGTCGCTGGTCAGCCACTTCTCCGACCGGCTGATGGTGATGTACGCCGGCCAGGTGGACGAGCTGGCCGCCACCCGCGCCACGTTCGAACGGCCGCGGCACCCCTACACCAGGGGGCTGCTCGAGGCCTTCCCGTCCATTCGCGGCCCGAAGACGCCGCTGCGCGGGATCCCCGGCAACCCGCCGGACCTGGCGACGCCGCCATCCGGCTGCCGGTTCCATCCCCGGTGCCCGTACGTGGTCGACATGTGCAAGACGAAGGAGCCCGAGCTCTACCCCGCGGACGATTCGATGGTGCGCTGCCTGCGCATCGCGGACGGGAGCCTGACATGACCGAGCTCATCAGGGCCGACCATCTGACCAGGCACTTCAAGATCGGCAACGCGCTGTCGCGGCGCACCCTGCACGCCGTCGACGACGTGACGTTCGCGATTGGCGAGCGGGAGATCGTCGCGCTGGCCGGGGAGAGCGGCAGCGGCAAATCCACGATCGCCCGGCTGCTCGCACGGCTCTACTCGCCGACCTCCGGCACGATCACGTTCGCCGGCCGGGACGCCAGGACGTTCCGCTCGCGCAAGGACCACCTGAGGTACAGCAGCGAGGTCCCGATGGTGTTCCAGGACCCGTTCGCGTCGATCAACCCGGTGTTCCGCGTCTCGCACGGCGTGCTGCGCAGCCTGAAGCTGCACCGGCCCGAACTGTCCGGTGCGGAACGGCAGGCGGAGGCGGAGCGGGTCTTCGACGTCGTCGGCCTGAAGCCCGACATGCTCCAGCGCTTCCCGTACGAGCTGAGCGGGGGCCAGCGACAGCGGGTCGGCTTCGCCCAGGCGCTCGCGATGAAGCCGAAGCTGATCCTCGCCGACGAGCCGGTCTCCATGCTCGACGTGTCGATCCGCATCGGCCTGCTGAACCTGATGGCCAAGCTCAGGGACTCCGAAGGCGTCTCGATCCTCTACATCACCCATGACATCGCCAGCGCCCGCTACGTCGCGGACCGGCTGATCGTCATGTACGCGGGCCAGATCGCCGAGCAGGGCCCGATCGAGGACGTGCTGTCCGCGCCGAAGCATCCGTACACCCAGCTGCTGCTGTCCGCGGTGCCGGACCCGAGGGCGCCGCTCGCCGAAGTCACCGACCGCGGCGAACCGCCGCGCGTCGTGGATCCGGCCCCCGGCTGCCGGTTCCGCTGGCGCTGCCCGCTCGCCATCGACACCTGCCAGACCGTCACCCCCGTGCTCGCCGATCTCGTCCCCGGCCACGAGGTGGCCTGTCACGTCGCCCAGTCGGGCGCGGAAGTGAAGGCGTTCGTATCGTGAAACTGACCGTAATCGGCGGCGGGTCGACGTATACCCCAGAACTGGCCGACGGGCTCGCCCGGCTGGCGCTCCCCGTTTCTGAGCTGGTGCTCGTCGACCCGGACGCTTCCCGGCTCGAGGTCGTTGGCCCAATGGCGGCCCGCCTCATGGCCAGACTAGGACACCCGGCGCGGGTGCGCTGGACCGGCAGCCTGGACGACGGCGCGGACGGCGCCGACGCGGTGCTCATCCAGCTGCGCATCGGCGGCCAGGCGGCCCGCCAGCGCGACGAGACATGGCCGCTCGACTGCGGATGCGTGGGGCAGGAAACGACCGGGGCTGGCGGGTTCGCGAAGGCTCTCCGTACCGTGCCGGTGGTTCTGGATATAGCTGAACGACTTTACCGACGGGCTTCGCCCTACGCCCCGATCATCGACTTCACGAACCCGGTGGGGATCGTGACGCGGGCGCTGCTCACCGCGGGCTACCCCGCGATCGGCCTGTGCAACGTCGCGATCGGCTTCCAGCGCAAGTTCGCCGCGCTGCTCGGGGTTTCCCCGTCGCGGGTTTCCCTAGGCCACGTCGGCCTGAACCACCTGACCTGGGAACGCTCGGTGCTGGTGGACGGCGCCGACCTTCTGCCGGGGCTGCTCAGCGAGCACGTCAAGGAGATCAGCGAGGACATCGAGCTGCCCGCCTGGCTGGTGCAGCACCTCGGCATGGTGCCGTCGTACTACCTGCGCTACTACTACGCGCACGATCTGGTGGTCGATTCGCTGGCCGGGGCGCGGACCCGCGCCGAGGCCGTGATGGAGGTCGAGTCCGAGCTGCTGCGCCAGTATGCCGACCCGGCGCTGGACACCAAGCCGGAGGCGCTGACCAAGCGCGGCGGCGCGTTCTACTCCGAGGCGGCCGTCGACCTGCTCGTCGCGCTCACCGGGTCCTCTTCGGCGGACTCCCCGCAGGTCGCCAACGTGACGAACGGGGACACGCTCCCGTTCCTCCCGGCCGACGCGGTCGTCGAGGTCCCGGCGTCGGTCAGTCCGTCCGGCACGGTTCCGCTGCCGGTCACCCCGGTCGAGCCGCTGCTGCGCGGGCTGATCTCGCACGTGTTCGCCTACGAGGAACTGGCGCTGGACGCGGCGCTGCACGGCGGCCGGGAGCGCGTGTTCAACGCGCTGCTGGCGCATCCGCTGGTCGGGCAGTACGACGTCGCCGAAGGTTTGACGGACCGGCTGCTCGCCGAGAACGCGAGGTATCTGTCATGGGCATGACTCGCCGCGCGTGGCTCGCCGCCGCCCTAGCCATTCCGCTAATGATGGGCGAAACGGCTGCCATAGCGACCACTTCTCCCATCGTTTCCCCGGTCATCCGCGTAAACCAGGTGGGATATGCCACGAATGCGGCCAAGGTCGCTTATGCGATGTTTCCTGGGCGGGTGGCGAGCGTTGCGTTTACTGTTACCTCTGGGAATCGTGTCGTGTTGCGGGGAACATCGCGTGACGATCTAGGTTCGTGGAACAAGAACTACCGCGCGGTGTTCAAGCTGTCGTTCTCGTCGCTGCGCTCTTCGGGTTGGTACCGGATACACGTCGGGAACGCGGCTTCGCCGTCGTTCCAGATCGCTTCGCCTAGCGCGCTGTACACCCGGCTGGTGAACAACGGGGTGCGCTACTTCACCTCGGAGCGGGACGGCGCCGACGTGGTGCCCTCGGTGCTGAACCGGCAGCCCGCCAACCTGACCGACGAGAACGCGTATGTGTACGCGGCGCCGAAGTACGACAGCAACGACAACCTGCTCGGCGGGTTCACCAAGATCGGCGGCCCGGTGGACGTGTCCGGCGGCTGGTTCGACGCGGGCGGCGGCTACGAGAAGTTCGCCTACACGGCCAGCTACGCCGACGCGCTGATGCTTCTGGCTAAGCGATCATTCCCCGCTGATTCGAGCACGCTCGGTCCGGAGGCGCAGTTCGGCCTGGAGTGGCTGAGCAAGCTGTGGAACCCCGCGCGGAAGGTGCTGTACGTCCAGGTCGGCATCGGCAACGGGAACGCCAGCAATACGATCCAGGGCGACTACAACTTCTGGTTCACGCCGCAGAGCGAGGACCGGATGAACGTGAGCAAGGGCGGTAACCCGGGCCCGACCGCGTACTACGTGAAGTACCGGCCGGTGTTCGAGGCGGCGCCGCCCGGCAAGCCGGTCAGCCCGGAGCTGGCGGGCAGGTTCGCCGCCGTCTTCGCGCTCGGCGCGCAGCTCAAGGCGCACGGCGACCCGGCCGGCGCCCGGGAGGAGCTGGCGCTCGCGCGCGGCGTCTACGCCGACGCCGCGACCCACGTGGGGGCGATCACCACCACGTTCCCGCACGACTACTACCCGGGCACCGAATGGAAGAGCGACATGGCATGGGGAGCCGCGGAGCTAGCGCTCGCTGACCAGGCGACCGGCGCGTCCGGGCCGCAGGTGCGCGCCGACCTCTCGACGGCGGCCAGGTGGACCAGGGCGTACCTCGCCCAGCGCGGCCGCGACACGTTCAACCTGTACGACAACGGGGCGATCGCCGAGGCCGAACTGCTCCAGGCGATGCGTCAGATCGGCGGGACCCCGCTCATGACGCCCAGCACACTGCTGGAAGATATGGCCGCGCAGCTGCGCACCGGCGAGGCGGCGGCAAAGGGCGACCCGTTCGGGCTCGGCACCCAGCTAGGTGCGTCCGACGCGTCGCCGCACGCCTTCGGCCTGTACACCACGAACGCGCTGTACGAGAAGTACGGCGGATCGGACAGATACCGGGCGTTCGCCCAGCAGCAGCTGAACTTCGCGCTCGGCGCCAACGCCTGGGGCAGCTCGTTCGTCGTCGGCGCGGGCAGCACGTTCCCGCGCTGTATGCAGAGCGAAATCGCCAACCTGGCAGGCTCCCTGTCCGGGCACGGCAACATCCAGCTCGGTGCCACCACCGACGGGCCGAGCAGCACCGGTAACTTCTCCGGCCTGGGCACGGTGCCCGGGATGAAGGCGTGCAGCGCGGGCAGCTACGCGCCGTTCAACACCTCGGTAGCAAGCTACGAGGACAACGTGGTCTCCTGGCCCTCGGTGGAACCGGCCGACGACTATGCGGCGGACTCGCTGCTGGCGTTCGCTCTAGGCGCGGCCGGCCTTGGATAACACTCCCAAGTCCAAGGTCACCGAGGGCCAGGCCGCTATTCTGGCGCTTGACGGCGGCAACAGCAAGACCGACGTCGCCCTGATCCGGACCGACGGCACCGTGCTCGCCTCCGCGCGCGGCGGCGGCATCAACTCCCAGGAAGCCGGCGCCGAGCCGACCGTGCACGCCCTCGACGACCTCGTGCGGCAGGTGACCCGCCGCGGCGGCGAGATCCCGGTGCTGCACACCGTCGCCTGCCTGGCCAACGCGGACCTGCCCGAGGAAGAGGAGGAACTCGCCGCGGCCGTGCTCGCCGCGGGCTGGAGCCAGACCAGCACGGTCATCAACGACACGTTCGCGATCCTCCGCTCCGGCCTGCGCGACGACGAGCCGCACTGGGGTGTCGCGGTGGTCTGCGGCGCGGGCATCAACGCGGTCGGCGTCGCCCCGGACGGCCGGGTCACCAGGTTCCTCGCGCTCGGCCAGCTCACCGGCGACTGGGGCGGCGGCTACGGCCTGGGCCGCGAGGTCATGTGGCATGCGATCCGCGCCGAGGATGGCCGCGGCCAGGCGACCGCGCTGACCGAATGCGTCAGGGACTTCTTCAACATGGACAAGGTCGAGGACGTCGCGATCGCCATGCACAAGGGCAAGATCGCGGACGGCGACCTGAACGGGCTCGCCCCGGTCCTGCTCCAGGCCTCCGCCAACGGCGACCCGGTGGCCCGCGGCATCGTCGGCCAGCTCGCCGACGAGATCTCGATCCTGGCGCTTACCGCGATGCGCCGTCTGGACCTCATCGGCCTGGCCACGCCGGTCGTGCTCGGCGGCGGTGTGATCACCGCGGGCGACACGGTCCTGCTGACCGGAATCGCGGACCGGATCGTGGCCGGCGCCCCGCACGCGGAGATCCGGGTCATCGACGTCCCGCCGGTGGTGGGCGCGGCGTTGCTCGCCCTCGACCACATACAGGCCCCGCCCGCCGCCGAGGCGCGGCTCCGCGCCACGCTGCGGAAAAGCACGGAGTAGCCAGCGCGCCGACGGCGCCAGCCTGCGCGCCGACGGCGTGGCCTGCGCGCCGACGGCGTGGCCTGCGCGCCGACGGCGTGGCCTGCGCGTCGACGGCGTGGCCTGCGTGCCGATGGCGCCAGCGGCACGCTGCCACCCTCACCCGTTGGCACCATCAGCAGACTAAAGCAGGACCCGTTGGCGCCATCGGCACGGCGGGCGGCTTCGAAACTTTTCGGCACCGGTGGCATGAAGTTTTCATGCCGGAGTGCGGCGCACAGGCCCAGAAACACAGCAACCACTTGCAATGACGCCCTGAGCCGTTTTTACTAATGCATTATCGGGAAATTTTCCTGAAACTATCGGAAATGTTACCGACATTTTCGAGAGGGGATGCCAATGCAGGACAGTCCGAGATCACGGAGAAGCCGCGCCGTGCGCCGACCTCTGGTAGCGGCCGCGGCGGCCGCCACGCTGACGGTGCTCGCACCGCTGATCGCGGTCATCCCGGCCGCCGCGGCCGGCACGCCGCTCCGGACCCTCGCCGAAGCGAAGGGCAAGTACTTCGGTTCCGATATGACTGCGAACCTGCTGTCCAACTCGACGGTCACCACCCTCGACGGGCAGCAGTTCGACATGATCACGCCGGGCAACGAGATGAAGTGGGACACCACCGAGCCGTCCAACGGGTCGTTCAACTTCGGCCCCGGCGACCAGATCGTCTCGTTCGCGAAGTCGCACAACGACCGGGTGCGCGGCCACAACCTGGTCTGGCACAGCCAGCTGCCGTCCTGGGTGAGCAGCCTGCCGCTGAACCAGGTGCAGTCGGCGATGGAGACCCACATCACCACCGAGGTCAACCACTACAAGGGCCAGATCTTCGCCTGGGACGTAGTGAACGAGCCATTTAACGAAGACGGCAGCCTGCGCGCGGATGTCTTCTTCAACGCGATGGGCAGCGGTTACATCGCGGACGCGTTGCGCACCGCGCACGCCGCCGACCCGAACGCCAAGCTGTACCTGAATGACTTCAACATCGAGGGCGAGAACGCCAAGAGCAACGCGATGTTCAACCTGGTCCAGTCGCTCAAGTCCCAGGGCGTCCCGATCGACGGCGTGGGCTTGGAGAGCCACTTCATCCTCGGCCAGGTGCCGTCTTCGATGCTGGCCAACATGCAGCGCTTCGCCGCCCTCGGCGTCCAGGTCGCTGTCACCGAACTCGACGACCGCATCCAGCTTCCGGCGAGCAGCGCCAACCTCCAGCAGCAGGCCAGCGACTTCTCCGCCGTGGTCAACGACTGCCTCCAGGTGTCCGCCTGCCCCGGCGTCACCCAGTGGGCCATCGGCGACGCCGACTCGTGGATTCCCGGCGCGTTCTCCGGCTTCGGCGCCGCGACCATGTTCGACCAGAACTACCAGCCCAAGCCAGCCTTCACCGCGGTGCAGAACGACTTCGGCGGTAGCAACGGCAACACCGTCACGGTGACGAACCCGGGAGCCCAGACCGGCACGGTCGGCACCGCCGCCAGCCTGGCGGTGCACGCCACCGACTCCGCGGCGGGGCAGACGCTCACTTATTCCGCCAGCGGCCTGCCGACCGGACTGTCGATCAACGCTTCGACGGGAGTCATCTCCGGAACTCCCACCGTCGCGAACACCTTCAACGTGACGGTAACCGCCACTGACACCACGAGCGCGGCGAATTCCGCCAGCTTCACGTGGACCATCAATGGCGGCAACAACGGTGGCGGTGGCTGTCACATCACCTACACCAAGTCCAGCGAGTGGGCCGGCGGCTTCGTCGTCAACGTCGTCATCGGCAACACCAGCACCACCACTGCCGTCAACGGCTGGCGACTCACCTTCACCTTCCCCGGTGACCAGCAGATCACCAGCAACTTCAACGGCGGGTTCAGCCAGTCCGGCGAGAACGCGACGCTGACCAATGCCAGCTACAACGGCGCCATCGCACCGGGCGGCAGCGTCAACATCGGCTTCCAGGGCACCTGGAGGACCAACGACGCGAACCCGACCAGCTTCAGTCTCAACGGCGCCACCTGCACCTGAGTTCACGCCTAGCCAGCTGGCGGGCGGCGCACGACGCGGTCCGCCAGCTCACCAACCCGAACAACGTGGTGGTTTACACCTTCGTGGCGGATTGACCCTCGAAAACGAGGGCCAATCCGCCACGTTGTTGCGGCGGCCCGGGGTGCCGGGGTGCCGTGCATGCGGACCTGCCCGCCGCCGAGCACGTAGGTGCGCGCGGAAATCGCCAGCGCGGCGCGCATCACGGCATTCCTAGCGTTTGGTTTAGATACGCTCAGTAACCACAGACCCCCGGAACACAAACGTTCCCGGGTGCCACTCCGATGTGGCACCCGGGAACGCCTGGTCTAAGGCTTGGGACGTTTAGCCAGCCGTGATGTAGGACTCCTTCATCGGCACGAGGTGCCACTGGCTGTCCGGGTACACCGCCAGGTCCTTACCGCCCACGTGGGTGTACAGCGGCATGCCGTTGTAGGCGGCAACCCCGTCGATCGAGGTGAACTTGCCCGGGAGGGTGTCGGCCGGGGATGGCTGCGGGTTCTGTGCCGTGACCGGCTTCCACTCGGCGGCGCAGCTCCCGGTGCAGGTGGCCGGCTTACCCGCGGTGTCGCCCGAGTAGGTGTAAACGGGCTTGCCGCTGTCGGCGAGAATCCAGCCCTTGGCCGAGCGCTGCACGAAGAAGTACACCGTGCCAGGAGGCGGCGAGGACTCGCCAGCGGAGGCAGACGGGTTCGCCCCGCCGTTGCTACCCGCCGTGTTCGTGGACACCGCGCCGGTGGTCGGCGTAGACCCTCCGGCGGCGTTGTTCGAACTCGACGATCCTCCCCCGCACGCGGTCAGCAGCAAAGCAGCCGATACGAGCCCGGCAGCAGCTGCCCACCCGCTCTTGCGCATAACGTACTCCATTCCGAGATTGACCCCTTCCAATACGCCGGAAACGTACCAGAGGCGGACACCGCCGGGCGGTGTCTTTAGGCTTACTTAGCTAGCGATCTCCCGGCGCAGGCCGACGGCCGAGGACCGGCGGTGATCCGGCCACAGAGCCAGGCGAGGGACATCGGATACCGGTAATCGATCCCCATGTGCCCCGCCTCGAAGAGCTCAAAGTGTATCAACTCGTCGGCCACACCAGCCTCGGATAGCGCCGACCGGAACGCCTGCGCACCCACGTCCAGGTAGTACTCATCCCGCACGCCGGCATCGATCCAGATCCCCCGCAGTCCGCGAAGCGCGTCCGCGTGATCCGGCACCATCCGGACCGGGTCCCAGTCCAGCCACCGCTGCCACACCGACGACCGCAGCTCGCCGGTGAGCGGGTCGATCGGCAGGTCCACGGTGCCGTCGTCGCGGGCGGAAAAGCACGCAGAAACGCCGAGCAGCATGATCAGGTGCATGTCCTCCTCGCGGGTGAACGGCTCGCGGCCGCGGAAGTCCGACCACCACCGCCAGATGTCGCCGCCGTACTTGCGCAAGTGCCGGACCGCCGCGGGGAACTCCGTGATATAGCAGTACTCGTACAGTGAGTCGCCGGCGTGCGTGGCCAGCGCGCCGAACAGGTCGGGCCGCAGCATCGGGGTGATCATCGCACCGAAGCCCCCGCTCGACTTCCCCATGATCCCCCGGTGCGCGGCATCGGGCAGCGTGCGGAACCGCGCGTCCACCCACGGCACCACCTCGTCACACAAGTACGAGTGGTAACGGCCGGTTCCCGGCGAGTCGACGAACTGACTGCCGCCGTAGGAGGTCCACGCGTCGACGTACACGACGATCGCGGGCGGTGCGCCATCGGCGAATATCTTGTCCGCGCGCTCGGGGAACGGCTGCCGGAACTCCGCGCGGTTCCGCCACATCGCGACGTGGCCGGTGTATCCCTGGATCACGTACACCGACGGGTACCGGCGGTCTGGCTCCGCGTCGTAGCCGGGAGGCAGGTACACCAGCACCGGCCGGTCGTGCGGGTCCCCCAGCGGGTTCCCGCGCAACAGCTCGCTGCTGATGACATGCTCCTCGATTCGGCCAGCGAGATCGGCAGACCACGGCAGCACAGGGCCTCCTTTAACCGGACGTGCGTTCACTGCTATCGCTTGCGTGTCGTCCAAAGGACTCGACAAACACACTCCGTACACCTACCGTGACTTTAAGTCAGAGACCGGCGATGGGAGCCCCCTGTGGACGATGTCTTGACCGTACTACTCGCCGGCCTGCTGGGCGCGGCAGCCGCCGCCGCGCTGGGCTGGGGCATGCGACGCCGGAAGGCGGAACCCGAGGACGTCACGCTCGGCTTTCTCGGTCCGTCCCTCGCCGCGCTGTACCTCCTCGTGCTCGCACTCGCGGTCGCCGCGGAGTGGGGAACGATCAGCGACGCACACCAGGGCGTCACCGGGGAGACATCGGCGCTGCACCAGCTGTACTGGGCCGCGTCCGGGTTGCCGGCGGGAGCCGCGGACACGTTGCGCGAGGAGGCGCGCGGGTACGCGTCGGCGGTCGTTGACCACGACTGGCCGCAGATGCGGAGCACGACGCTGGACGACAAGACACAGGACATGCTTGGCGAGATGAAGGCGACGGTGCTCAGCGTGAACCCGCCGGACGCCGCGGCCTCGGCGGCGCAGACCGATGCGCTGAACCAGCTCACCGCATTGTCCGCGGCGCGCGCGCAGCGCGAGGACGACGCCGCCACGCGGCTGCCCAGTGGCGTGCTGGCCGGCGTCATCGCCACGTCGGCGGTGGTCGCGCTGTTCCCGTTCGCGGTCGGTATCCGTCCAGTGCTGCCGAGCATCATCCTGGCGTCCATGCAGGCCGCGCTCGTGGTGATCGGGGCCGTCGTGGTGTTCCAGCTCGACCATCCGTACTCGGGTCCGCTGGCGGTGCGGCCGTACTCCATGCAGGCGCTGGTCGAGCAGATCGGGGCACCGTGACCCGCGCCCGGGCAGCGCTGGCGATCTCGGCAGTGGTTTTCGGAACGATCGCCGGTACCGTCGCGCCAGCTCTGGCCGCTACCGCCCTCGCGAACACCGGCGCCAACACCGCGGTCCCGCCGATCCCGCTGTGCACGGGCGCGGTGTTGTCCGTCCCGCTGCTCCCGCTCTCCCTGGTGGTGGCCGTCGGCGACTCGGACCCGGACGCGTACGACTCGTGCCAGGCCGGCGTGTCGCTCGTCCTTACGTGGACGGTGCCACCGCACCATCGCGTCCGGCAGTGCCCCCCGCGCGTGTATCCGACCCAGCCGCTTCCGCCGCCCGCCTCCACCCCGCCGCCGGTGATTTCAGCACCGCCTCCCCCGCCGCCCAAGCCCAGCGTTTCGCCGCCACCGCGGCACACCAAGCCACCCGTGGCAGTAACCCCGCCCGCCGCGACGGTACGGGCGATACCCGCGGCCATGCCAGTATTCAGGGCGCCTCGTCCGCATCCCAAGCCACGCCCCATCGCGACCCCCAAACCGGCGCCGCCGGCGAAACCACGCGCGGCCGCCCAGCCGCCGCCCGTCCAGTTCAAGCCGAGGCGCCCCGTTTTGCCGGTCGGCGTCCTCGTCACCGTCGTGCTGACCCCTTGCGTGGCGACCGTGGCCGCCCGCCTGGGCCGCCTGTTGTCCGGCCACCGCTAGCCCGCCTGGGGCGCGGTCCAGGTGCTCCCGGACCGCGCCGCAGGCTTTTCAGTCCGGTCAGGCCTCAGCGCTGGAGCTCTGCACGCACCCGCCGCCGGTTATCGCGAAGTCCTTGTTGCTGAATTCCTCTTGGGTCAGGAAATGGCCGCCATTGATGGTCTGGTTGGACAGATGCCCGGCCGTACCCGAGGTCGCGCCGAAGATGTAGGCGCACTCGTCGCCGTTCTCGAAGCCGCTGGAGTCGAACCATCCGGTCGAGGTGTCCGGGTCGGTGATCGCCTCATTGATCTCGTGGCTGGTGGGGCTGAGCTCTACGTCGCCGTCGGGGTTGTTGTTCGGCGACTCGACGGCGCCCAGGGTACCCTCCGCTCCGCACGTGAATCCGGTTGCCGATTCGTAGACCGGGAAGGGCATGTTCGCGTAGATGGCGCTTGCGCTGTCTTCGCTGTGGTATGCGCAGAAGGCCGCGCTCGGCTGGTGGTTGATCGTGCACTGGTTGGACGAGCTAGTCGTCGAACCGCCGTTGAAGCAGGATTCGACCGCCTTGGGCAGGAACAGCACGTAGATGTGCGAGAGGTTGTGCGGCAACCCGCGCGCACTGGTGACGCTGTTGATCTGAGATTGCAGCTGGGCGTCGTCCAGGCAGGCGTTGTAGCCGGTGCCGTCGGCGTAGATCCCGGAACGGTCACTGGTGGCAACCCGGCAGCCGCTGGTAGGCAGCGCGTTGGTGTCGGTGATGGCGGCGCCGGCCGTGACACTGTAATGAATCTGCCCGTTGCTGCCGGAGTACTCGTTTGCCACCGAGAACACGTTGCTGGTCTGCCCGCTGGCCGCGGCCACGTCAGCGATATAGGTGGTGATGAGCGACTTGTAGGCAGCCGCCATCGTGTGGCCGGTCGGAGACCAGAAGATCGGCGTGATGACCAGTGGGCTGGTGGACGGCGTCATCATGACCGCGCCGCCGTGGAAGAGCAGTGGCGGAGTCCCGTTGGCGGGGTCGCTCTTCTTGATGGCGCCATTGACACCGCAATGGCCGCCTGTCGGGGCCATGATGCCGGAGATGTGACCCACCCGGGCCTGTTGTGCGCAGGCGTGCGGTGACGGCCCGGCCGCGTTTGCCGCCATGGGGGTAGCCATCGCGAGCATCCCTGCTGCCAGGGTCAGGGCCGCGCCCAGGCTCCATCGCTTGTGTGCGTTCTTCATTCTTCCTCCGCGGAGAGGCGACATCCAGGCTGTTTGCCGGAGTATCCGCCATGAACTAACTGAGGCAGAACATACGCTTTCCATCAAACGCGAACAATCAGCGCCAAAGTCACAAAATACTGACTTTGAGCTAGCTTGGAGAGCCGTTACCGAAGTCACCTGGGACGAAGGCGAAATGTGCAGAACATCCGGTTTTGAGGATCCGGTTGAAACAGCACGCGAGGCTGAATGATTTCTGGTGATATTTGGTGATACCAGCGGTATCACCGGGGCGGTCGCTCAGCGCTGGCGCCTCACGGCGCCGAACCCAAGGGCGCGGCCACGAGCCAGCTCGTGTCCGTCGGCCAGCCGGTGGCGGTGTCCCACGGGTTGGTCCCGGGAGGACCGTCGCTGGCGAGGTAGACGGTGTTGTTGAAGTTGCGGATGTACCGGCCGGCGAAGTTCACCGACTGGAAGGACGTGCCCTGACCGCTGTTGCCGGTCCCGGGGCAGAAGGTCGCGTCCACCGAGAACAAACTGCTGCCGTCGTTAGGCTGCAGGTGGAACTGGAAATTCTGATGCCGCAGGTAGTTCCCCGGCTTGTTGACCGATTCGAACGAGACGCAGCTCGGGTTGGCCAGGCCAGCCGTTTCCGCAAAGGTGGCGTCCGCCTTGTCGGTGGCCGAGCTGCTCGCCGTGACCGGCGCGACGACCACGAGGTCGTCGGAGTCGTCGTGCTTGATGTAGCCCGAGTTGCCGCCCGGCGAGGTGGTCTGCACCGAGACCAGCGGGCCCGGGTCCAGGGTGAAGCCGTGGTTGGCGCCACCGGGCGTGGGATCGTTGGTTATCGCGAAATCAGTGCAGTTGCTGTCGGTGTCCGTGCCGTCCGGCAGGCGGATGTCGCTCCGTCCGGCGCCGCTGGCCAAGACTGGCGCGGGCGCGAAACAGCCGCCCTGCCCCGCTCCTGACGTGCCCTGGTACCCCTCGGCGGCCCATGGGTCGACGAGGCCTCCGTAGTTCAGGCTGTCGGCAACCAGCCCCCGGGCGTCACGCAACACGATGCTGCCGGCGCTGCTGGAGAGGGCGGGCCCCCCGAACCACTGGCTGGGTGCCGAAGATCCCTGGTATCCCGCGGTCGTGACCGCGGCGTCACGCACCGGGTCGTTGATCGCGTGGCTGTGGCCCAACGGCTCGGTGAGGGTGATGCTGCTGCCCAGTGCCTGCACCGGCTCGTTGCTCGAGTGCGCGAAGCGTGTCGCTGGGCTGAAGGTGATCCCGGTGCCCCTGTCGCTGAACGGAAGGTTGGACGCGTGGTCGAACTTCAGCGGATCGGCGAGGGTAAGACCGGTGCCGCCTGCGCCGGAGGTGCCCACCGACGCGACGGTGACATTCTCGGCCCTGGTCCCGATGTCGAGCCGGATCTTGTCGCCCGCGGTGATGTTGCCGGTCGAGGTGACTTTGATGCTGGTCGTGCCAGCGGACGCGGCGGCGGCGAGGCGGGCCTGTACGCCTGGCGTGCCGACGGCGGTCACCGTCGCTGTTTCGAGCGTGCGGCCGAAGCCGATGGCCATCTTCTGGCCGACCTTGAACCCGGCCGCGTTCGTGACGGGCACGTTTGCCGAGCCGGCCGGGACGGTGATCGGACCATCGGGTAGCGGCTGCCATAGTGGCGTGCTGACGCTACCTGGGCTGATGATTGTCGCGTTGTGGCCGCTGCCCGACGAATCCACCGCCAGTTCGCCGGAGTCCTCGTCGAACTTGTAGTCCGCGACGTTGCCGGCCCCGGGCTGCCCGCTGGCCAGCGTGGCGACGTCCGCGGCGGACAACGCGTGGTCGTAGATCTGGAAGTCGTCCACGGTGGCGGCCAGGAACGGGTCGGCGCCGAACTGCGACCGGCCGATCCAGTTCTGGTTTGTGACGCCCAGGGCGGCGGGGTTGAGGGTCATGTTGGTGTCGGTCGCCACCGGCTGGCCGTTCACGTACAACGTCCCGGTGGTGCCGGACAGGGTCACGGCCACGTGCGACCACGTGTTCAGCGGGAGGTTGCCGGTGTCATTGAGCTGCTGCTCGGCGCCGTTTCCGCTGCTGGTGGTCGCGAAGCGGAGCGGGCCGCCGCCGGCGCTGAGCGTGAGAAACAGGTAGTTGCCGGTGCCAGTGCCGAAGTCGAACACACGCGACCAGGCGGTGTTAGCGGACGGGTTGACCCACACGGAGATCGTGAAGTCGTGCAGCCCGCTGACGATGCCGCTTGGCAGGTTCACGTACTCGCCGTTTCCCGACAACTGGACGGCGTTGCCGATCTTGCCTGGTACCCGCGGTCCGGTCGCACCAGAGTTGGTGATGCGGTCGATCGTGCGAGTTTCCACGGCGGGACCGGTCCCGATCTGGACCTGCTGACCGGGGGTGAGGCCCGACGTGTTACGGAGGTAGAGGGTGGTGTCGCCTGCGCTAGCGGGGGCCGCCAGCCCCGAGTCGGCGAGGCCGAGGAGGTAGAGGCCGTGTTCCGCGAGCTTCGTTCCGGCCGGGACGGTCACCGTCGAGAAGATGGGCTGCTGGGCCGGGTGTTCGGTCATGGACCAGTTCGACAGATCGACGGTGCTGCCACCGGCGTTGTAGAGCTCGATGAACGAGTCGGTCGAGTTGGTGCTCGTGCCGGCCCGGAACTCGTTGACCTTGATCGGGCTGATGTTCCGCACCTTCTCGGCTGTTGTCTCGGCTTGCCGCCCGCCGTGCCCCGGGCTGGTCCACGCGGCGTTGCCGATCAGGTCGCCGTTGACGGGTATCGGTCCCGAGGTGACCTTGAAGGTGGCGCTCACGCTCGCGCCGGGCGCGACCGAGTCGAACGTCTTCGACGGATCGGTAGTGCCCTCGACGACGGAGGTCCACAGCCTGTCGGGCAGCGAAATGCTCAGCTTCACGCCCGCCGCTGGCGATCCGCTGGTGTTCGTGAACGTCACGGTGGAGTCCTGCGAGGACCCCGGTGCGAACGTCTGGAGCCCCGGTGGATTGGCCGTTGCCGAAGCCGGCGTCAGGCTCAGCCCCGGTACGTCGTATTTGGCGGCCACGATGTTGGCCTGGACTGCCTGATCGGTGGCATCCGACGGATATCCGGCCGTCATCACGCCTTCATAGAAGGTGCCCTGGGAGCCGTTGCTGTTGTCGCCCCCGTTGCCGAGGACGATGGCCCCTTGTTTCTGCATCGGGTCATAGGTGGCATCGACGCGCGGTCCGCTGAACATGGTCGACAGGGTGCCCTGCTGCGCGTTGCCGCCCTCGGATTCCCACTGGTGCGGCTGGCCCTTGGCTACGGCGGTCACGAACCGCGAGGTGATGTTCGGCAGGTCCGGGCAGAGCTTGGCGGTGCTACCGGGGTTGACGCAGCCCACGAGGTTGTTCTCCTGGTCGGTCATTATCCACGGGCCTGGCGGGTTGCCGTGATACCAGGCCGTGGCGTTGCCGAAATAGGAGGTCTCCATCGTGCCGTCACCGTCGTCGCGGCTGTCGATCTCGGCGTTGCCGTAGTCGAAGCAGCAGCCGTCGTTGAAGTGCTGGCCGTCGAGGACCCAGTACATGCCCTCCGGCTGGTCGCCGGCCGCGATAGCGGTGGTGTTGTTATCGCGCAAGCCGATGCCCGGCTCGATGAAGACGCCGTAGGCGCGGTGACCGCCGATCGTGACCGGCGCCATGTCCGCGACCGGCAGGTTGTTGAAACCACCCATGGCGGGGCCGCTGAATGCGCCGCGAGGCGCCTGAGTCAGGTCGTTGCCATGGCGGGACTGGTCGTAGACCTTGGTGATCAGGCACGTCGTGCTGGCGCAGAACGCGTCCTGCGCGGCCGCATCGGCGTATCCGCCCGCATCCGGGACCGGGAAAACGCTCGGCTGGACGACGCCGATGTTCTTGACCGCGTTATCCGAGAGACGCATTACCTGATAGAGCGGGCCGTTGTACGAGGCGTACAGCGCCCGGGTGGTGCTGTGGGCCGCCACGCACGGGGTGCCGCCGGCCGCGTAGATGTCACAGGGACCCTGCGGCCTCGGCGAGGGCGCCTGCGCAGCGGACACGGCCTGCGCAGCGGGGGGCGCGGCCTGCGCAGGCAGCGGCGCCGCGGCCGTGGCGACCGTGGCGGCGATTGGCATGAGCGCGATCGCCATGCCCGCGGCGAGGGTTCTTAGCTGTGCGCGCGGAACGGGGGGTCTGAACATGCGGGATCAGCTCCTAAGCATGCTGCGCCGAGCTTGGGTTGTTAGCGCTCACACCGTTGGCGGGTCGCGGGCTCGTTCTCACGGGCAGGCCGCGCCGAGTCGGCGCGGCAGGCCACCACGCGGTCGGTTTGTTAGCGCTCACATAGAGGAGCCTCAGCCGCCCCAGAGGCATCTGTCAAGTGGCAAAGCGCAAGTTCCTGAGGTTATGTGATCGGCTTTGTCCGACTCGACCGCACGACCGCTGTGGCGGCCGCCGCCGCAGCACGCGGCTTTTGCCGCGGTATGGCCGAACCTTCTGCGGCTGGCGCTGACCGCACGAGGCGCGCCGGAAATCATCGTGGGCATTTACCCCACCGATTCGGACCCTGCTGGTTTATTCCGGGGGCTGGCCCGGATCGCTGGCCACCCCGGTAGGTCAGCGGCCGGCGTTCGGGCTCGATCGGCTCGACGGGCCCGCGATAACGTGGCAGTTTCCCGCTTCGTGGTAGCCGGCCCCTTGTTTACGAGGGTCAATCCACCACGAGGCGGTAATCTTCCACGTCGTTGACGGGCGTGCCGGTGCGCTCCTGTCCCGGCAGCCGCTTACGGCACTCCAGCCGCAGACGGCGCACCGGCGGCCAAGCCGCGGCGGACGGCGGGCAGACGGTCGGTCGGTCGGTCGGTCGGTCAGCACGGCCATGCGCGCGCAACTCGGCCAACAGGATCCGATCCGGTGGCGTAAATACCCCAGTAAATCGGGCCACCCACCGGCGCGCCCGGAATAAGTCTAAATATCCTGATATGAGGCGCCGGCTGCACGATCACAGCAGCACCGGGCGGGGACGCCGGGAGCAGGACCCGGGCGGCACGCCGGGAGCAGGACCCGGGGCGGCACGCCGGGAGCAGGACCCGGGGCTGGGACGCCGGGAGCAGGACCCGGGGCGGGGACGCCGTGAGCGGGGTGCTCTGGGAATGCCTGCAGGCGGCGGCCCGTGGACGAATGTAACCGGGACGTAGGCGGCAGCCGTCGGGTCTCGAGGTGACGGGCGATGGCGTCGGTGACCGGGCCGGGGGTCTCGTAGTGCGCGAAATGGGATGTGCCGCGGACCACGACGAACCGTGACCCCCGGATCGCGCGCGCGGCGCTCGCGCCTTGCCATGGCGGTGCCGCCGGATCCAGTTCACCGGCCAGCACGAGCGTCGGCGCCTTGACCGAGCCGAGCAACGGCAGCAGGTCCATGTCCGCGATCGCCTCTGCGCAGCCCGCGTACCCTTCCGGGTCGCAGCCGGTCAGCATGTCCACCGCGCGCGCGGCGGCGGCCGGTTCACGCTGGAAGAATCCCGGCGTGAACCAGCGCGGGGGCACGAGATCACGAAGAGCCGCCATCCCGCCCGAGCGCACCAGCGACACCCGCTCCAGCCAGGCATCGCGCGACGGCATCGGAACCACGGCCGTACAGCACACGACCAGCGACGTAACGCGCGCCGGGGCGTTGGCCGCGAGCCACAGCCCGGTCATGCCGCCGAGCGAGACCCCGCAGAACGCCGCCGACTCCACGCCGTAAAAATTCAGCAGCGTGAGCACGTCCGTGCCCAGCTCGGCGAGCGAGTACGGTCCGGGCGGCGCGGTGGACCCGCCGTGGCCCCGCGCGTTGAACCGCAGCAGCCGAAACCCCAGGCGACGCAGTACCGGCACCTGGAAATCCCACAGCTCAAGCGTGGTGCCGATCGGGTTCGCCAGCACGAGCACCGGGGCGTCCGCCGGCCCGTTGTCGAACGAAGCGACCAGCCGAACGTCAGACATCGAAGAACACGGTCTCCCGGTCACCCTGGAGCCGGACGTCGAACCGCAGGTGCCCCTCCGGCTCGGCGAGCGCGATCAGCGTCCCCCGTCGCGTTGGCTCCACCGAGCACAGCACCGGGTCGGCCGCGTTGGCGGCGAGCTCGTCAGGGAAGTACATCCTGGTCACCACCCGGTCCAGCAGGCCGCGCGCGAACACGGACACGTCCAGGTGCGGGGCCTCGATGTCGCCGGAACCGCCCGGCGCCGGCAGCGGCCCCGGCTTCAACGTCACGATCCGGTACGACCCGTCGGCCGACGTCTCGCACCGGCCGAAGCCGCGGAATGCCGCAAAACCCGACGGCGACGGACCGCGCGGATCGTCCGGATGGGCGAACCGCCCGTCCGGGTCTGCCTGCCACGTTTCGATGAGAGCGTCCGGGATCGCGTTACCCGCGCCGTCGTACACCCGCCCGACGATGACCACGGCATCCGGCGTGCCCTCGGGCACCACGTAGGGCCCGTCCGGCCAGGGCAACCGCATCGCGAAGTACGGGCCGACGGTCTGCGAGGGGGTGAGCCCCCGGCTGAAAGGGGGGGACCCCGTCATTCGAACACCGACGTTTCCCGGCCGCGCAGCACGATGTCCCAGGTGTAGCCGAGCGCCCATTCCGGCTGGGTCAGGTCGATCGAGAACGACGCCACCATTCGCTGTCGCGCCGCAGCGTCGGGCACCGAGTTGAAGATCGGGTCAAGCGGCAGCAGCGGATCGCCAGGAAAGTACATCTGGGTCACGAGCCGCTGGGTAAACGCGCGGCCGAACAGCGAGAAGTGGATGTGCGCGGGCCGCCAGGCGTTGTAGTGGTTGCCCCATGGATAGGCACCGGGTGCGATCGTGACGAACCGGTAGCGGCCGCCGGCGTCGGTGATGCACCGGCCGATGCCGTCGAAGTTCGGGTCTAGCGGCGCGGGATGGTGCTCGCGCGAGTGGCGGTACCGGCCGGCCGCGTTCGTCTGCCAGATCTCGATCAGCGTGTCCGGCACCGGCCGGCCACCGGAGTCGAGCACTCGCCCCGAAAGGATGATCCGCTGCCCGAGCGGCTCGCCGTCGTGCTGCATGGTCAGGTCCGCGTCCGAGGCGGTGATCAAGTCGTTGCCCAGCAGCGGCCCGGTCACCTCGGTGAGCCGGTGCGGCAGCAGCACCAGGGGCCGCTTCGGGTGCCGCAGCGCGGTGGAGCGGTAGCCCTCGAAGTTCAGCGGCGGGTGCGTGCCCGCGACCGGGCGCTCATACGAGGGCAGCACCAGCAGGCCGGAATCGCGTTCGCCGGTAACAGACGGGGTGGTCCTCATGTCAGCGCTCGTCATTCGGCACTCCTTGTCTGCAACGCGCGCAGCGCCGCCAGCTCCGCCGCGGACGGCGCTGGCACCGTCGAGAGCCCTGGCGCCACCGTCAGGTCCCAGCCGGTCCGCTCGCGGACGTCGTCGGCGGACACCCCGGGGTAGACGCCGGTCAGCGTGAACTCCAACGTGCCCGGATCTGGCTCCATCACACCGAGGTCGGTGATGATTTTCTTCGGCCCCGCGCCGGTCAGCCCGAGCCGCTCCCGGTCCCCCGGCCCGGATCCGTAGCCGACCGAGGTGACGAAATCCACGTGCGCCACGAACGATCGTTTTGTTTGCCGCACCACGACGATAACCTCCCGGCAGGAGGCGGCGATCTCGGGTGCGCCGCCCGCACCGGGCAACCGCACCTTCGGTTTACCGTAATCGCCGCCGATGACCGTTGTGTTGATGTTCCCGAACTTGTCGATTTGCGCGGCACCGAGGAAGCCGACGTCGATCCGGCCCGGCTGAAGCCAGTAGTTGAAGATCTCGGGCACGCTGACCACGGCGTCCGCGGTCTCGGCCAGGATCCCGTCGCCGATTGACAGCGGCAGCGAGCCGGGCTTCGCGCCGATCGTGCCGGACTCGTAGATCAGCACCAGCCCGGGCGCGTGCGTGGCGCGGGCCAGGTTCGCCGCGGTGCTCGGCAACCCGATGCCGACGAAGCAGGTCTTGCCGTCCCGCAGCATCCGCGCCGCGGACACCGCCATCATTTCGTCTGAAGTGTAGTGACTCATAGGATTCCGGCCAGCCATTCGGAAAATGCCTCCCGGTCCCGGCTGACCGCGTCCCACTTGGCGTAGTAGTCGTTGTCTCTGGCCGAGTACCCCAGCGCATACGACGGACGCGCGCCGTCCGGCACGTGCGCGACGTAGCTCACGGTCCACGCCGGAAGCACCACCGCGTCCGGTCGCGGTGCGAGGGAGTCAACGATTTCCTCAACTGTCACCACAGCTCGTTCCGCGGAAAGAACTGCCTCTTTCTGCACCCCGGTGATGCCCCACAGCTGCACGTTGCCCAGCCGGTCCGCGCGCTGCGCGTGAACGATCGCGACGTCCGGGCGGAGCGCGGACACCGCGGTCAGCGTCTCGCCGGTGAACGGGCAGTCGATCTGCCGGATCGAGCCGGCCGCCGCCAGCCCGGTCCCGTTGTAGCCGCGCAGCACCGCGAACGGCAGCCCGGACGCGCCGGCCACGTACCGGTTGGCCATGCCGGCGTGCGAATGCTCCTCGAGTTCAAGCGGTGCCGGCCAGCCGTTCTGGACCGCGTCGCGGAACCGGTGCAGCGACCCGACTCCCGGGTTCCCGCCCCAGGAAAAGATCAGCTTGCGGGCGCAGCCAGCGCCGATGAGCTGGTCGTAGATCACGTCCGGCGTCATCCGGATGAGCGTCAGGTCGCGCCGGCCCTGCCGGATCACCTCATGTCCCGCCGCGAACGGGATCAGGTGGGTGAAGCCCTCCATGGCCACCGAGTCGCCGTCCCGGACCGCCAGCCGCACGGCCTCGGCGAGCGACACGATCTCCGCCATCCGGGCTCCTCTCTGACTATTACTACTCAAAACGATAGCGTCAGTCGGCCGCATAATGCACAGCTGTTCGCAATACGGACGCCCGCGTGTGCCCCGGAAGGTCTACTCCCCAGCGCCGACGTCGCGCAGGGCCTGCTGCGCGATCGCGAACGCGCGGTTCGCGGCGGGCACCCCGGCGTAGACAGCGACCTGGAGCAGCACCTCGCAGAGCTGCTCCTGCGTCAAGCCGTTGCGCAGCGCCGCCTTCACGTGCATGGCCAGTTCGTGCTCGCGGCCGAGCGCGGCGAGCGCGGTCAGCGTGATCATGCTCCGCTCCCCGCGCGTGAGGCCCGGGCGAGACCAGATATCGCCCCAGGCGTACCGGGTGATGAAGTCCTGGAACGGCTCGGTGAACGCGGTCATGGCGACGATCGAGCGGTCCACGTGCTCGTCACCCAGCACCTCCCGGCGCACCGCCATTCCCTGGCGGAGGCGCTCCGCGTCGTCCATCGTCGACTCCTAACCTCGGACGTAAAACGGCGCCAGCGTGTCCCGGATGACGCGTAGGGTCTCCGGTGCCTTCTCGTAACTGGCCAGTACAGACAGTAGCTCCCGGAGGTTAAGCAGCGGCATCCGCGTCGCCCAGCCGGGCGGCGACGGGTTCAGCTCCTGGTAGGCGTCGAGAAGCGAGCCGATTCCGGTGGTCGCGGGCAGCTCCACAGCTGCCGCACCTCGACTATGCTCCGGTCGCGGCCGAGCGCCGCGAGCTCGGCCCGCAGGACGGCATCGGGCTCGCTCACTCCCCGCCTGCCTCACCAGCCTCATGCGCCGCGAGGGCCGCGTCGATGAACGCACCGGAGCTGCCGAGGTACCCGCCGGGCTCAAGCGCGGCCTCGACCTGCTCCGGCGTGACACCCGCCGCGGCCAGCCGGTCGGCGAGCTCGGGCACGCCGAGCAGCACGTCGCGCAGTGGCAGGCCGGCGCCGACCGCACGCGCGCTGGCCCGTGCCACCAGGTCATGCGCCTGGTCGCCGCCGAGCACCCCGGCGAGTAGCGCGGTCACGTGCTCGGCGAGCGGCAGGCCTTCGGTGGCGGCGAGGTTGGCGGCCATCCGCGGCGCGTCCACGACCAGGCCGCCGAGCAGTTCCGCGCCCCACGCCGCCGCGGATCCGGTGAGCCGCAGCAGCGCGGTGAACGGCTCCCATTCGGCGTGCCACGCCCCGGCCGCCCGCTGGTACTCCTGCTCCGCGCTCGCCACGAGGGTCGCCAGCAGCCCGGGCACCTGCCGGGTGCAGCCGAGCACCGAGATCGCCGCGACCGGGTTGTTCTTGTGCGGCATCGCCGACGAGCCGCCGCGTATTACCCCCGGGGGGGCGACCCCCCCGGTGACCCCCCCGCGACCGGGGGAAACCGTTCCCCCGGACCCCTCGGCCCCCCCGGCTGGGGGCGGCGCGCCTGTGCCCTCGTGCACCTCGCTGACCTCGGACTGGGCGAGCAGGCTGACGTCCCTGGCGATCTTCCCCAGCACCGCCGAGGCCCGGGCCAGGGCGGTGCCCACGTCGATGATCCGCAGCCGGTTCGTGTGCCACGGCAGCTTGGGCAGCGGCAGCCCGGCCTCCTCCGCGAACAGAGCGGCAACCCGCGGCCCGTCCTCGCCGAGCGATGCCAGTGTCCCCGCCGCGCCGCCGAACTGCACCGCGAGCCGTTCGGCCCGGCATGTTCTGAGCCCGGCTCGCGCGGCGTCCAGCGCGTCCAGCCATCCGGCCGCGACCAGGCCGAACGTCACCGGCACCGCCTGTTGCAACAGCGTGCGCCCGATCATGATCGTGCCCCGGTGCGCGGCCGCGAGCCGGGCCGCCGCGGCCGTGGCCGCTCGGAGGTCGTGCTGGATGACGTCGATGTGCCGTCCGGCCAGCAGCATCGCGGCCGTGTCCATGATGTCCTGGCTGGTCGCGCCCCGGTGCACGGCCGGAGCCGCGCTCTGCGGAACCCGCCGGGAAAGCTCGCGCGCGAGCCCTGGCACAGGGTTGCCGGTAAGCGCCGCAAGCTCGCCGAGCAGCGCCGGGTCGAAGCCACCGGCGCGCGCCGCCTCGGTCACCGCCGCGCCCGCGCCGGCCGGCGCCAGCCCGGCCCGCTCGACCGCACGGGCCAGTGCGGCCTCGGCGTCCAGCAGCGCCTGAAGCCACGCCTGGCTTCCACCGCCGGCCAGGCCCGCACGCGCGAAGATCGCCCCGAAAAGGGGGTCTCCGGCACCCTGATCAGCCATATCCCTCCTCCGGACTACGGGCTCACCACGATACGCACCGCTACCTTCGCCCACGGCAAGACGGCAAGACGGCAAGACGGAAGCAACGCTAGCGGCACGAGCACGAGCGCCTCATGCGATCAAGATCCTTTGACGTTTTGGCGCATCTTAGGTGGGCTATTCAAAGTAGCGCCGGGGCGATCGGCGCTGGCGGGCGGCACTCGCAGGTGCCCGCTGGCAGCGGATGAATCTTGAACGACGTGGTGGATTACCTCTTTGTGGGGCCCTGACCCTCGTTTACGAGGGTCTATCTACCGCGAGAGGGCAATCAACCACATTGATGCAGGAGCGGCCGGTGCGCTTGGCGCATCGTCAGCCACATGACTCACGCTAGTCCCAACCACTATCAGGCGGGGTGGCCACGGACGGCCTCCCGGCGCATTCAAAGCCCAGGAATAGGCCACCAGGGTCTCCGGTACACCGAAGTGTCAAACGATCTTGAATGATTTATCGTCTTGCTCATGACTGATCATTCAGCCGGCCTCCCTCAGCGCAGGCACCTTGTCACCGAGATCCCG
>Ga0070714_100000488_pt1 | contig 28679 bp, 27 predicted proteins | sample LARL83metaG_FD_65450 | JGI IMG/M metagenome (GOLD analysis project Ga0070714, IMG submission 65450) | Corn, switchgrass and miscanthus rhizosphere microbial communities from Kellogg Biological Station, Michigan, USA - LAR L8-3 metaG | ecosystem: Host-associated > Plants > Roots > Rhizosphere ... | reverse complement strand
TACGCCACCGGAAACGAGTTGTTGAGCGTATAGTACGGCGTTACGCCGTTGAGCACCAGCACGACGATGATGTACAGAATCGTGCAAATGACCAAGCTGGCGATGATGCCGAACGGCAGATCTTTGGAGGGATTCTTCGCTTCTTCCGCGGTCGTCGATACCGCGTCGAAGCCGATGTACGCGAAGAAGATGAACGCTGCGCCGCCGAGCATGCCGCCCCAGCCGAACGGGAAGAAGCCGCCTTGATCCATGCCGCCGCCGGTCGGAAGCGGATGCGGAGCCAAGTGGTAATTCGCCGGAAGGATGTGGCCCACGCCGATCGCGATGAAGAACAGCACGACGCAGATCTTCAGCGCAACGATGACCGCGTTCACCGTTCCGGACTCTCTCGTGCCCTTTGCGAGGAGCGCCGTGATGATCAAGATGATGACGAACGCGGGAATGTTCGCGGTGCCCGACGTACCCTGGCCGGCCAGCCCCCACGTCGGACCGTTGGCCCACTGCACGGGAATGTGCACGTTGAACTGGTTCAGGATGTTCACGAAGTAGCCGGACCAGCCGATGGCGACGGTCGCGGCGCCCAGCGCATATTCGAGAACCAAGTCCCAGCCGATGACCCACGCGAGAAATTCCCCGAGCGTCGCGTACGTATACGTGTACGCGCTGCCGGAGATTGGAATTTTGCTGGAGACTTCCGCGTAGCACAGCGCGGCGAGCGCGCTGACGATACCGGCGACCACGAACGAGAGCGCGATAGACGGGCCCGCGCGCGTCGCCGACGCAACACCCGTTAGCACGAAAATGCCGGTGCCGATGATCGCGCCGATGCCCATGGCGGTGAGCGCCCAGGGCCCGAGAGATCGCTTCAGCCCGTGCTCTTGGTCGGAGCCCTCTGCGAGAATCGTCGCGAGCGGCTTAACACGTGAAAGCATATTAAGCCGGAAAGTTTCGCTTCGCCGTTCGTCTCCCTGGTTCCGTATGGCAAAAGTCGCCGATGGTGCCTACGACTCGGCACGCGAGAAGCCGACGTAGAGGCCGCGCCCCCAGACGCCCTGCTCTTCATACTCTACAAATAGGCCCGCCTTGCGGAACGCGTTGCGGTACTCGTCCTCGGTGAAGAGCGTGAGGCGATGCGGCTCGGTGAAGGTTCGAATTCCGTCGCGCGAGGCGACCATATAGTGGAAGTGGAGCACCGAGACGTTGGCGTCGCGGCGGCTGACGCTCATGCGCGCGACCTTCAGTTCCGGCTGGTCGACGAAGAGCGCGTGCACGGCTCCGTCTTTCCAATCCTCGGGACGGACCCACGGCTCGACCAGGATCGCCCCGCCCGGTTTGAGGTGGCGCGCGAACGTCTGCAGCGTCTGATCGAGGCGCTGCACGTTGGGTGCGTATGCGATCGCCCCGAACATGCAGATGATCACGTCAAAGCGCTTGGCGAGATTGAACCCAATCATGTCGCCGAGGTGCAGCGGCACGTCCGGGTTGCGCAGCTGCGCGATCTCGATCATGGAGCGCGAAACGTCCAGCCCTTCGCAGGTGAAGCGATCGCGAAGCAGTTCGATGTGCTTTCCGGTGCCGCAGGCGACGTCGAGCAACTCCGTTCCGCCGGAGCGGCAGCGTTCGGCGACGATCTGCTCGATGCGGTGCGCCTCGGCGGCATAGTCTTTTCCGAGCGATGCGTACAGCGCATCGTAATACTTCGAGGATTGGCTATACATGAACGGCGCACGGTTTTTGCTGCATTCGCGGAAGGCCTGCCGGTCAAGCGTCGACAAAGCATGGGCGCATGATCGACGTACTCGTCATCGGCGGCGGCAACGCCGGATGCGCGGCTGCAGTCGCAGCGGCCCGCCACGGCGCGAAAACGCTGCTCGTGGAGCGCTACGGCTTCCTCGGCGGCACCGCGACGGCGGCGATGGTGGGTCCGTGGATGACGTTTCACTCGGGAAGCAAGCGCATCGTCGGTGGCATCGCGCAAGAGATCGTAGAGCGTTTGCAGCGCAAAGGCGGATCGCCCGGGCACGTACACGATTCGTCGGATTACGTCTCGACGATTACGCCGTTCGATCCGGAGATCCATAAAGCCGTGCTCTTCGAGATGATGCGGGAAGCCGGCGTCGATCTGCTGCTGCACGCGTATTTCTTGAACGCGATCGTGTCCCCTCGACAAGCTCGGGATGGCGAGTTTGGCGAAGTTGAAGGTGCGACGTTTGCCACGGTCGGCGGCGAGCGCGAGTATCGCGCCGCGTTTACGATCGATGCGACGGCCGACGCATACGTCGCGGCGTCGGCGGGCGTGGCCACGCAAAAGGGCGACGAGCGCGGACGCGTGCAGCCGGCGAGCCTGATGTTTCGTCTCAGTCACGTCGACCTCTCGAAAACCGCTACGTACGTGCGGATGCATCCCGATCAAATGCGCACCTCGCTCAAGGCGCACGAGCGCCTCGCGCCGGCGATGACGGCGGTCGCGGGACTGTACGATTTGTGGAACGATGCGCTCGCGCACGGAGAAGTGAGCGTGCCGCGCGAGCTCGTCTCGTTCTTCATCTCGCCCTATCCGGACGAAGTGATCGTGAACATGACGCGCGTGACGAACGTCGATCCGCTCGATCCGGACGATCTCACGCGTGCCGAGGTCGAAGCGCGCGGACAGGTGATGCAACTGCTCGAGTTCTTCCGCAATCGCGTCCCCGGATTTGAAAACGCGCGGCTGGCCGCGACCGGCACGCAGATTGGCATTCGCGAATCGCGCAGGATCGTCGGCGAATATACGCTCACCCGCGACGACGTGCTGGAAGGGCGCCGGTTCGACGACGCCGTTGCGCGCAGCGCATATCCGATCGACATTCACAATCCATCCGGCAGCGGCACGACCACGCATCGTTTGCCCGCCGGGGAGAGCTACGAGATTCCGTACCGCTGCATGGTGCCCCAGTACGTGGACCGGCTGCTGGTGGCGGGGCGCTGCATCTCGACCACGCACGAGGCGCTGGCCTCCACGCGACTGACGCCGACGGTGATGACGCTGGGGCAGGCTGCCGGAACGGCGGCGGCGCTGGCGAAACAAACGGGCAAGCGCTTGCGTTCCATAGATACGCAAGCATTGCGGAGAGCGCTCATGGACGACGGTGTACTGCTTTAATGCATCCGGTTTTTGAACTCGCCAAACGGTACGGCGTGGAGATCGAGTACGCGGATCTCGGCGAGTGGGGCGTGGACGAATTGCGTTCGGAATACGATCCCGAAGGCCCGGTGATCCGCGTAAACAAACGCGTCATCGAGAATCTGCCCGTGAGCGAGATCGGCGATTTTATCGCGTTTTCCGTCGCGCACGAGATCTATCATCATCGCGAGCATCGCGGAGAGATCCCGCACCTGCTCGATCGAGCCGCGCGCGAAACCGCCGCGAACGACTTCGCTCGTAAGCTACTCGCTAACGGCGCCCAGGGGGAGCGCTTATTTTAGCACTGCATTTACGCGCCATGTTCAAATGAAGATCTACGCCGGCATCGACGGCGGGCAGAGTTCAACGGTCGCCGTCATCGGCGATGAATCGGGGCGCGTGCTCGCGCGCGGCAGCGCGGGTCCCGCAGACGAAGTTGCTCAAGGCGCCGATTCAACCCGTTTGCGCGATGCCGTACACGGCGCGCTGGCGGACGCGATTGCTCGCGCGCGGCTTCCGCACGATTCCCGCTTCGTCGCGATCGTCGCGGGCGTGAGCGGCTACGACGGCAAGGTGTACGGACGCAATCCCGAGCCGCCGGCGGATCGCTTTTCCATCGTTCACGATACGGTGATCGCGCATGCGGGCGCGCTCGGCGGAACGCCCGGCGTGATTGTGATTGCGGGCACCGGTTCGGTTGCGTATGCACGCAACGAACGCGGCGACTCCGCGCTTGCAGGAGGCTGGGGCTATCTTTTCGGCGACGAAGGGAGCGCGTTTTGGTTCGCTCGGGACGCAATCGCGGATGCGATGCGCGAATCCGACGCTGGTGACCAGAGCGAACTGGCGCCGCTGATACTCGCGCATTTTTCCCAGCCGTCGCTGCGGACGCTCGTTCGAGCCTTTTACGCGGGCGAGATTTCGCGCGGCGATCTCGCCGCATTCGCGCCGGTCCTCATCGCGCACGCGCAAGCGGGCAGCGAGCGCGCCGAGCAGTACGTTCGCGACGGCGCGGCGGCGCTCGTGCTCCTTGCCAAGCACGCGGCCGAGCGCGCGGCACTCGAGTCGCCCAGGGTCGCGTTCCTGGGAGGCCTGCTGCGGAGCGAGCTGCTCAGCGGCAACGTCGATCGATGGATGCACGAATTACTGCCTCAAGCCACGCGCGTGCCGCCGTCGCGCGACGCGGCGGAAGGCGCGCTGCTGCTGGCGTATCGTTCCGCATGAGCCTCCTGGATCGGCTCAGGGGCGGACTCATCGTGTCCGTGCAAGCCCGCGCCGGCTCGGCGCTCGACGACCCGCACGTGCTCGCCGCGATGGCGCGAGCGGCGCAGGACAACGGCGCGGCGGGGGTCCGCATTCAAGGCGTTCGCAATCTGGAGGCCGTGCGAGCGCGCGTGGACATTCCCATCATCGGGATCATCAAGCGCGAGTACGAGGGTTACGAACCATACATCACGCCGACGCTGCGCGAAGTTCGCGAAGTCCTGGACTGCGGTGCGGAAATCGTCGCCTTCGACGCGACTCGCCGTCCGCATCCGGCAGGCATTGAGGTCGCGCAGCTCGTCCGCTCCATTCACGAAGGCGGCGCGCTCGCAATGGCCGACTGTGCGCTCCCCGACGATGGTGTCTGCGCGCAGGCGGCGCGCGCCGACATACTTGCCACCACGCTCTGCGGCTATACAAAGGAAACGCGCGGTCATGCCCTGCCGGCGCTGGATGTAGTCCGGGCGTTCGCTCAGCTGGGATGTTTCGTTATTTGCGAGGGCGGCATCCACGCTCCCGACGGCGGCAGGCTCGCTCTGGCGGCCGGAGCCGACGCGATCGTGGTGGGGACCGCGATAACGAATACCGAGTGGCTGGTGAGCCGTTACAAGGCCGGTTTAGGCCAACCTAAGTCGTCGCAGGCATAGGACGCTTTTCCCTATAGTCAAATAGAGGTTGTGAAATTTTCATGAGGATCCCGGGCGCGGGGTCCTCTTACATCGCTTGCGCTTGTTAAGGGTTGGCAGTTGGCAGAGAATAGAGATCCGGTCGTGAAACTCGACCGGGGGTTCTGGACGGCAACGGCGGTCATCGTACTGCTCGGGCTGGTCGCGATCTTCTTCTGGGTGTACGCGCCGATTACGGGTCTCATGCCGGAAGCCGTCGATCGTGCCCGTCAGATCGACTTGCTGTACCGGTTCCTCGCCGCATCGGGCACCGCACTCCTCATCGCGGTCTTCGGCTACATCTTGTATTTCGTTTTCCGCTTCCGCCGTCGCAAAGACACGCCGGCCGACGCGATCGGCCTGCAGATCCACGACAATCACAAGCTCGAGTTCTGGTGGACGCTGATCCCCTCGATGTACATCTTGGTGCTGGCGATCATCAGCGTGAATTTGTTCTTCCAGATCGAGCCGGTGAACGCGCAAGGCAACACGCTCGTCGTCGAGGCGCTCGGACACCAGTGGTTCTACACGTTCCGCTATCCGGGCATCCACGGGGAAGTGGGTGAAATGCATCTGCCGGTCAACCAGCCGGTCACGCTGCACGTCTCCGCGTACGACGTCATCCACTCGTTCTGGGTTCCGGATATGCGCCTCAAGGTCGACATGGTGCCGGGCCTTATCAACACACTCGTCTTCACGCCGACGCGCGTGGGCCGCTACGAACTGGAATGCACCGAGTTCTGCGGTACGTTCCACGGCGACATGCGCAGCGGTACGCAACAGGACAAGGCGTACGTCTACATCGATCCGCCGGGCAAATACAAAGCTTGGTACGATGCCACGCAGAAGGCGCAAGCCAACGCAAGCGATGCGGTGCAAGTCTCATCGGGCGCGTCGCTCGATCTCTCGAAGGGCGACCCGGCCGCCGGAAAGACGCTTTTCCAGACGAAGTGCTCGGCATGTCACGCGCTCGGGCCGTTCGACAAGAAGATCGTCGGACCGGGGCTGATGGGCGTGCTGCACGATCCGGCGCATCCGAACCTGGTGAACGGCGACAAAGCGACGCCGGAGAACGTCGCGAAGATTCTACAGAACGGCTTCAGCGGCCCGATGGGCACGATGCCGAACCAAACCGCGAACGGGATCTCCGATAAAGACATCGCGAACCTGGTCGCCTACCTGAATTCATTGAAATAAAACTCGGAGCAACAATGGCTGTAGCAGCGGTACACTCGGGCGGCCTCGCCGACCACATCCATCCGGAGCCGCAAGGGTTTCTCCGGAAGTACGTTTTCTCGATCGATCATAAGATCATCGGAGTCCAGTACCTGGTCACGTGCGGAATCTTCATGATTCTCGCCGGCGCGCTCGCCGAACTCATTCGCGTTCAGCTGATGCGGGCAAACGGCGGCTTCATGACGCCGGACACCTATAACGCGGTGTTCACGATGCACGGATCGACCATGGTGTGGTTCATGATCATTCCGCTGCTCACGGGCGCGTTCGGCAACCTCGTAATGCCGGTGCAAATCGGGGCGCGCGACGTCGCGTTCCCCTGGCTGAACATGATCGCGTACTGGATCTTCCCGGTCGCCGGGTTGATGCTGTACTCGTCGTTCCTGATGGGCGCGCCCGTCGCCGGCTGGACGGAGTATCCGCCGATGTCGCTGCAGGGCGCTCCGGGAACCTCGATGTGGTGCGCGGCGGTGTTCCTGGTCGGCATCGGATCCACGATGACCGGCATGAACTTTCTCGTGACGATTCTGAAGATGCGCGCGCCCGGCATGACGTTCACGCGCATGCCGCTGTTCGTGTGGGGCCAGTTCGTCACCGCGCCGCTGCTGATGATCGCGACGACTGCTTTGGGCGCCGCGCTCGCAGCGCTCTTCATCCAGCGCGAATTCGGCGTTCCCTTCTTCGACCCGACCAAGGGCGGCAGCCCGCTGCTGTGGCAGCACATGTTCTGGTTCTACTCGCACCCGGCCGTCTACATCATGATTCTGCCGGCGTTCGGTATCATCTCCGAAGTCTTCCCGACGTTCGCGCGCAAGCCGATCTTCGGCTATAAGATGATCGCGTTCTCCTCGTGCGCGATTGCGATTCTGGGCTTCATGGTCTGGGCGCACCACATGTTCACCTCGGGCATGGCGCCGACGCTGCAGCTGCCGTTCATGGTGCTCACCATGCTCATCGCGATTCCGACGGGCGTGAAGATCTTCTCGTGGACGACGACCCTCTTCGGCGGCGTGCTCGAGTTCTCGACCGCGATGCTCTACTCGATCGGCTTCCTGATGCTGTTCACGATCGGCGGCGTCACCGGCGTCTTTCTCGCCGCGGTTCCGTTCGATCTGCACGCGCACGGCACGTACTTCATCGTGGCGCACTTCCACTACGTCATCGCCGGCGGCAGCATCATGGGCGCACTCGCGGGCCTGTACTTCTGGTATCCGAAGATGACGGGCCGCATGATGAGCGAGCGCGCGGGCAAGTGGTCGTTCTGGCTCTACATGATCGGCATGAACGGCACGTTCTTGCCGATGCACTGGCTGGGTCTGTGGGGCATGCCGCGCCGCTACGCGGTGTACGACCCGCAGTTCCAAACCTGGAACCAAATCGAATCGTGGTTCTCGTTCGTGATGACCGCATCGATCCTCCTGACGATGATCAACGCGATCATCAGCTTGAAGACCGGCAAGAAGGCCGGGCCGAACCCTTGGAAGGCGCGCACGCTCGAGTGGCAGATCCCCTCGCCGATGCCGTACTACAACTTCAAGCACATTCCGTCGGTGTTCTCGGCTCCGTACGATTTTGCGGAACCGCTTCCGTATCGCGGCTTGGAAGAAGAACTCACCGACTCGCCTCCGCCGGTACCTGCGGCACACTAAAAGGATAATTAATGGCTGTAGCAAGCGTTTCGCAGGCCGGAATCGTCGGCCGCCATCATGAGGAGCCGGATCAGCTCTACGTCGAGACTCGCGAACTGCGCGTCCAGGGCTTCCTGCTGTTCATGGTCAGCGACCTGGTGCTCTTCTCGTCGTTCATCTTCGCGTATCTGTATCTGCGCAACACCGGCCAGGGTTGGCCGCCGCCGGGAGCTCCGAAGCTCGATCTCGCGCTCGCTGCGATCAACTCGGTCATCCTGTTCGGATCCGGCGCGACGATGCACTTTGCGCTCGAGAACTGGAAGCACCGCAACTTCATGAAGTTCGCGAACTGGATCATCGCGACGATCGTGCTCGGCGCGATGTTCCTCTCGGGACAGATCGTCGAGTACGCGAAGCTCGCAGTCGGCTGGGGAAGCAGCGGAATCTTCGGCGCCGGCTTTTTCACGCTTACCGGCATGCACGGCTTCCACGTGTTCTGCGGCATCATCTATCTCACGGTGCTGCTGCTGCAGGCGCTGCAAGGCAAGTACACGTTCACGAAGTACACCGGTTTGACGCTCGGCACGCTGTATTGGCACTTTGTCGACGTGATCTGGGTCGTGCTGTTCTCGATCTTCTATCTGTACTAGGAGCGCATAATGGAAGGTATTAGTGCAACCGTAGCCCACGTCGAGCGCATCTTCGCGTTTGCGTTCGGCATCGTGGTGCTTCTCGTGGCGTCCGTCGCGCTCAAGAACGACTGGAAGAGCAAGGGCCTGGAGAATCAAGTCTTCAAGATGATGCTCGCGCTGCTCGCGCTTGGCGCCTTCTTGGCGATTCTCGCCAGCGTCAACGTGCTCGTTGGGAAAGGCGTGGAAATCTAATGTACGATCCTACTGACGAACGCGGCGTCCCGACTAGCCGCGGCATACCGCGCGCGGTTCTCATCGCCGCCTGCATCGGCATCCTGGCGATCTTCGGCGTCGGCGCGTACACGATCTACATGTCGGGATACGGCCACCTGTTTCCGTGGCAGCACGCGCTGCGCATCCCGCTCGACGGTTCGTACAAACCGTAAAGCGGCGGCTTGCTTGCACGTCAAACCTTCGAAAGAGCAAGCAGCCGAAGGTTAAGCGTACTGTCGAAAGCGCCGACCATATTCCGGAACGTATTTCCGGAGGCTCGACACCTAGGAAAGAGACCAAGCATTGCGCTTGGTCTCCGTTCTTTTTTTCTGGTCTTTTGTGCCCAGCCGGAAAGCAGCCGAGCAACCGCCCGCGAACTCGCTCGTATGGAAGAAACAGAGCAAATTCAGCTTGAAGTGGAGCGCCGGCAAGGCGAGCGCAGACAAGGCGAGCGGCGGAAGATCGTTACGAAATGCCCGCCGCACATGGAGCGCCGCTGCTGGGAACGGCGTCAGGGCGACGATCGGCGTACGAGCGATCGCCGTGCGTCTAGTGACGAGGGTTGATGCCGATGGCCATTACCGGAATCTCATCCGGCAAGACGCCCGTCGACTGACCGTCGATCTTGTGCAGACCGCCGTACTCGGAGAATTCGCACATCGCGGGAATCGTCGCGCCCGGGAGCGGTTTGGTTCCATAGCACTCCCATTCGCAGCACAGCTGCTGATCGGCGAAGAGCACGGCGACGTAGCCGGTGGCGCCCAAATCGGATTCGTCGTCCGGCCCGCGGTACCGCACGTAGCCGTCGATTAAATAGATCGGCTTGTACGTCTGAACGTACGCGATGAGCGGCGCGACCAGCAGAAATATGAAGTACGCCAGAAACGCCAGCGCGACGATTGCGAAGATCGGCGAGAGAATCCACATGTCGTGCGGCTTGGCGACTCGCGCGCGCCAGATGATGCCGTAGGTCATCCCGCCGAAGAAGAGCGCGCCGAGCAGCGGTTCGATCGCAATAGCGAAGCGGCCCGTGAGGCCGCGCCACACGATGAGGCGTTCGCGAGGCGTCCAGGCGCGGCTTGCGAGGTGGTCGCCGCGCTGGATTGTCCGGAGTTTCATTTACCTTTCCGAGTATTCCACGTTCTGCGCCGGCTGGGCGCGTTCGATCACCACTTCGAGCGCTTGCGAGGGAGCAAGCGTGCCGAGCGTGTGTCCCCACTCTCCGCCGATGCGCGAATCGATGAAGACTTCCGCGCTCGGATTATCGGGATCGCGCGCCAGCAGCGCGGCCTGCCAGAGTAACGCCATACGCTCCACGATCGTTCGCGCCCGGCTCTGCGCATTCTGCTCCTCGCGAAGCGCCTTCGTAAGCGCGCCGGCGGCGGTGCGCATGCGTGCATCGTCTAGCGCCGGTTCGACTTCGGCGAGGAATGCGTCGAGCGCCTGCGGCTGCTTCGAAATAATGCGCAACACGTCGAGCGCGTTGATATTGCCCGAGCCTTCCCAGATGGAATTGAGCGGTGCTTCGCGATACAGGCGCGGCATCGGCGACTCCTCGACGTAGCCGTTTCCGCCCAAGCATTCGAGCGCTTCCGCTACCACGACCGGCGTACGTTTGCACACGAAGTACTTGCCGACGGCGGTTCCCAGCCGTTTGATCTCCGATTCTCCGCGATCGACGGCGCGCGCCAAACGCACCAGCAACGTCATCGCGGCTTCCGACTCGAGGGCGATATCGGCGAGTACGTTCTGCATGAGCGGCTGGTCGATGAGCGCGCTGCCGAATGCATGACGATACGTCGTATGATGTATCGCCTGCGCTACGGCTTGGCGCATCAGCGCGGCCGAGCCGTTGATGCAATCCAAGCGCGTGCCGTTCACCATTTCGACGATCGTCTGCACGCCGCGCCCCGGTTCGCCGACGAGCAGCGCCCACGCGTCTTCCATCTCGATCTCGCTCGACGCGTTGGATCGATTGCCGAGTTTGTCTTTGAGCCGCTGAATGGAGATATGGTTGCGCGAACCGTCGGGAAGCACGCGCGGCATGAGAAAACAGGTTAGCCCGGCGTCGGTCTGCGCGAGCACGAGAAACATGTCGCTCATCGGTGCGGAGCAAAACCACTTGTGTCCCGTGATGAGATATGCGTCTCCGGCGTCGGTGCGCTCGGCAAAAACGGCGCGCGTGAGATTGGCGCGTACGTCGGATCCGCCTTGTTTTTCCGTCATCGCCATCCCGCAGATGGCGCTGCGCTTTTCGGAGATCGGGCGCAGCAGCGGGTCGTAGTCGCACTGCGCGAGCCGCGGCTCCCACACACGCGCGAGCGCGGCTGTCGTGCGCAGTGCGGGAATTGCTGCATACGTCATGGAGATCGGACAGCCGTGGCCGGCCTCCACTTGCCCCCAAACGTAGAACTTCGCGGCGCGCGCGGTATGCGCGATCGGATCGCCGCTCACCCACGGCGCCGCGTGCAGGCCGTTACGGGTTGCGACGCTCATCAGCTCGTGATACGCCGGATGAAACTCGACTTCGTCGATGCGATGCCCGAAGCGATCGTGCGTGCGAAGTTCCGGCGGGTGCTCGTTCGCCAGACGTCCCCACTCCTGCGCGAGCTCGCTGCCCGCGAGCTGCCCCAAGCGATCGAGCGATTCAAACGCGCTCGATGCGCCTTCACGCGCGAGGGCCGCGACCAGCGCGCGATCCGAGCGGAAGACGTTGTATTCCGTCAGCGCCGGAGGCTGGTTGCGCACCTCGTGCGTGCCGCGAGCCATGGTTCTTACGAGCCGCCCATCGAATCGCTCTGGAGCGTGAACTGCGCCTGGTACTGCATGCTTTCGGTGCCGTTTCCGTTTTGAACTTGAACGGACTCGGAAAGATCCGCGCTCACCGGAATGGTGTGCGCGGCATCGTACGTTACCGTTCCGCTGAGCTGCTGACGCCGCGTCTCGGGTTGCGTCTCGAACTCCGTTCCCTTCAGATCGAGCACGACGTGGGCTCCGTCGTTTTTTGAAACGCCGACGTGAAGTTGCCCCGCGTTGTCGGGCCCGTACTGCAGATTCCAAGAGTTGCCCGGTGCGTCGTCGTGTCCCGCGACGAAATTGCGCGCGAGCATCCGCAGAAGAGCATGCTCGCCGACTGTCGGCAGGCGACTGGGCGTAAGGGACATGAGCGCACCTTGACTGGTGATTGCAACCTTGAGGGGCTCCTGTTTGGGTTCGCTTACGTTGACGACGAGACTTCCGTCGTCGAGCGCGGCGAGGACATCCACCGTGATCGTGGTGTTCTTGTCGTCGTGCCCTTGGGCGCCGAGGAGTTGCGGCACGCCCGTCTCGCCGGCGTTCGCGCCGCGATATGCGGTGGACATGCCGCCGTTCGAATCGACGTGCGCGGAGAAAACCATATGCCGGAGGATTGGTGCCGACGAGGCTTGCGGGCCCGGCGATGCAAGCGACGCCGCTAGAAGAATAGCGAGCATAGCGCTCACTCGGTTGCGGCCGCCCGAATCTCCTGTTTGCGATTGCGAAGAGTTGAGGCGACAACCAAGGCAAGCAGTGCTACGGCCGCAAACGCGAGGTAGGTGTCTCGGTATGCGGCGGCATCGGAGAGCGCATGCCCCATGATGCCGCCCGCCAGCGATCCGCCGACGATTTGCCCGATGATCAGGAACTGGCTAAGCAGCCCGATTGCGGTCGCGCGGGTGCCTTCCGTCGTCTCGTTCGTAACGATGTACCGCGTCGGTGCGCCGAGCAGCGCGCCGAAACCGACGCCGGCGACGATCATTGCCACCACCGAGAGCGCGAGCGAACTGAAGCACAGCGCGAAGATCACCAGGCCCGCTTCGGTGAACAGCGTTCCCGCGAGCAGCACGTCGCGGCTGCCGATCTTGTCGAGCATGCGGCCCGAGCCCGGAATCACGGCGACGAACATGAACGCGCCGACGGCGGCAACCAGACCGGCGGCGGCATACGAAATGTGCTCGGAGCCGACGAGCACCGCCGGGATGAAGAACAGCGAACCTTCGAGCACGCCGATGAAGATCTCGAGCACGAACGTCTTTGCCAGTTGCCGGTTCGTGAAGAGCGAGGGCGGAACGATCGGAAAGCGGCTCGCGCGCTGCCACATCACGAAGCCTGCGAGCAGCAGCAATCCGAACGCAATCGGCACGAGATGCGCGCCGTTGATGCCGTACATCAGAAACAGCAAGCCGACGCACAGCAAGAACAATCCCGGAATATCGAGCGGCCCGCGCACGCGCGGCGCGTTGGTGGGAACGTAGCGCAGCGCGTAGACGAGCACGAATGCCGCGATCGGAAAGTTCGGCGCGAAGATGAAGCGCCACGATACGAAATGCGCGACCATGCCGCCGTACACCGGGCCAAGCACTGCCGCAAGTCCCCACGTTGCCGCAACCAGACCGAGCGCCGCTCCGCGCCGCTGCGGCGGAACGACGTCGCCGATTGCCGCGGTCGCGACCGGGAAGATTCCGCCCGCGCCGAACGCCTGCACCGCGCGTGCGATCAGGAACAAACCATAGTCGTGCGAGACGACCGCAATCGCGCTGCCGGCGACGAAAATCAGCACGCACGCGATGTAGATCGGTCTGCGCCCGTAGCGGTCCGCAAGCGTGCTCATGACCGCGATGCCGACGATGTTCACGAGCAGATAGAGCGTGAACACCCACGACAGATCGCCGGTGGCGATGCTGAAGTCTTTGCCGAGCGCCGGAAGCGCCGGTGCCAGTACGCTTAGATCGAGTGCACCGAGAAAAACGCCCAGTCCGAGCGTGAGCAGCAGGGGAACGACGGAGCGGTCCAGTTTGTGTCCCGCGAACGTCGTAGTGGTCGTCTCCGAAGCCACGTCAGAACAAAATCCGATCGGCCACCATGCTCGCGCAGATGAGCGCGAGGTACAGCAGTGAGTATAGGAACGTCGTGCGCGCCGATTTGGTCGATCCGTCGCGCAAGATGCGTATCGCGTAGTAGGTGAAGATCGCGCCCAGCACCGCCGCCGCTGCGCCGTAGAGCGGTCCCATTACATGAAACGGCCAGTAGAGCGCGACGGATGCCGTCAGCAGCACGATCGTGTAGATAAAGATGTCTCGCTTGGCGCGCGCATCGCCGTACACGTTCGGCAGCATCGGAATGCCCGCTTTGTCGTAATCGGTTTCCGTCATCAGCGCGAGCGCCCAGAAATGCGGCGGCGTCCACAGGAAGACGATCGCGAAGAGCCCGAGCGCGGGCCAGCCCACGGCGTGCGTCACGGCCGCCCAGCCGACGAGCGGCGGAATCGAGCCGGCCGCCCCGCCGATCACGATGTTCTGCGGCGTGCGGCGCTTGAGCAGCATCGTGTAGAGCACGACGTAATAGACGTTGCCCGCCAGCGAAAGCCACGCTGCCAGATGGTTTACGCGGAAGTAGAAGATGGCGAACGAGAGCACGCCCATCACGCACGCATGCGACGTTGCGGCGAAAATCGAGATGCGTCCAGACGGAAGCGGGCGCGAACGCGTGCGCTTCATGATGCGGTCGATGTCGACGTCGTACACGCAGTTCAGCGTGCCTGCCGACATCGCGGCGAGCGCGCCGCCCAGCATCGTCCATGCGAACACGCCGAGCGGCGGAATGCCGCGCGAGGCCATCACCATCGCCGCCGCCGTCGTGATGAGCAGCAGATACATGATGCGCGGCTTGCCGAGTTCGTAGTAGTCGTTGAGCAGTCCGAGCCAGCCGGCCGCCCGCGCGGGGGCTACCCCTTCGACGCGAGCGACGGTGGTGTTCATGCCGTCACCCGTTCGCTCGCGCGTACGCCTTCGAGCGCGGCGAACGTCGTCGCCGCAACGAATGAAAGAAACACGAGCGCGGCGTTGGCCGCGTGCGCTTCACGCAGATCGATCGGAAGCTTCAGCGCGACGTTGAGCAGCCCGAGCAGCACTTGTACGAAGACCAGCGCCAACCCGATCGTCGCGGCCATGCGCACGCGCGCGGAGGCGCGCATCGCCCACACGAGCGCGAACGAGATGACCGCGGTCAACAAACAGCCTGCCGCAATAAATCGATGGAGCATCTGCACGTCTTGTCCCGGCGTATATACCACCACATTGCCGGCGCATCCCGGAATGTCGATGCAGGCCAGGCCCGCACCGCTGGAACTGACGTACGCGCCGACGCACATCGTGACGAACGCGACCAGCGCGGTGCCGCCCAAGATGCCGGTCAGCGCGATGTGCCGGCGAGATGCGCCGCCCGCTTGCGCGTCGGCGCGAAGAGCGAAGATTGCCATGCAGGTGAGCGAGGCGACGAACGCCATCGCCGTACCCCAATGCCACACGACCGACATCGGGCTGTTGGAGAGATGCACCGTGGCCGCACCCAGGAACACCTGAAATGCGAAGAGCCCGGCGATGACCAGGCCCGCGGGTTTTACGAATACCGCGTCCTTGCGCCGCCTCCAGGCGGTCACCAAAACGCCGATGACGAGCAGCGAAAGAATCGCCGCGGTAAGACGGTGGGTCCACTCCCAGACGGTGCCGCCGCCCATGGAGGGGATGAATTCGCCGTGACAGAGCGGGTAGTCGGGGCAGGTCATGCCCGCGCCGTTGATGCGGGTCCAGCTGCCCAGCATGACCTCGCCGTACGCGACGGCGACCGCCGCCAGGCTAAGGCGTGCGAGAGTCTTCACTAGACTTCAGAGTCTACCGAATGATTCCGGGGCGGACAATGATTTTGTCTACTCGCAGCCCTTGATGGCGCCGTCCACCTTGCCTGCCGCCGCATTCTCGTCCCGCATGATGATGGGGACCCGGTTTTGGAAGTCGTCCGCCGCCCACTTGGCTTGCTGCGTGGCGTTCGCCTCGTTCGGATCGTGCCCCAGCTGCGGCGGGGCGTTGTTGATCACTTGCCCGGCTGCGTTGTAGTGCCGCACGTCGCGCGGCGCTTCACCCGAGAGCGGATCGTTCACGCCGAACTCGGCTTGGTTCATCTTCTTGCCGTCTTCGTCGAACTGCGCCATGTCGCGGAAGTCCTGATACGCCAGAAAGCCGTTGAGGTCTCGCGCCACTTTTTGCTGGCTCCAAAGCGCGCCGCCCAATTCGTCCGCGAAATCTTTGAGCGCTTTTGCTTCCTCGGGATCTTTGGTTTCGGAAGCGATTTTCCGCAGGCGTTTGACTTCATCGTCGCCCGAACGCGCGGCCTGCGTAATACTTTTCGCCAGATCGCCCAGCGCTCGCAGCCCGTTGTTGCGATGAATCGGATTTCCGTCGTCAAGGTTCGTGAAGCGCAGCGTCGTGATCGTCTGCCCGATCACTTGATCGTTGTTCAGCGCCGTGCTGATCGCGCTGTTCGCGTGCGTGATGATGGCGGCGCAGCGCGCGGATGCGCGAACCGTTGCAATGGTTTTAAGCAGCGGCGTCGGCGATGCGTTCGGCGACGGTGCGCTTGCGGGAAGCGGCACGACCGCCACAGTGAGCGCTGCGGCGGCGAAAATCTGCTGGAGCATGGCCCTACCTCGTATTGGTAATAGTGCACCCGAAGGGCATACCGTGACAACTGCGCGAACGCCCAGCGCGTGGTAAAGCGCCTCTGGCCCCTGCTTGCCTTGGTTCTGCTCGCGGGATGCCGCGACGTTCGCGTGCAGACGCTGGCGCAGGGCACCACCACCGTGCTCGACGGCGGCAATCAAATCGTTGTGGTGCGCGACAATGCCGCGCTCGAGCGCCTGGGCATTCGCGCCCCGGTGCGTTTCCGAAGCGAGTTCGGCGTGGTGCTGCTCATGGGGCCGCACGATCGCAGCGGCTACCGGCAGATCATCGAATCGATTCGCGCCAACCCCGACGGCGTACGCGTGGTCGCGTTCGAAGAAGCTCCCGCCAGCGGCGGTGAGCCGTCGGATCGCTACCGCACGTACACGCTCTGGATCGTTCCGAACACCGTGTACCGCAGGGGTATCAACGTCGTCGTCGTGACGCCGTCCGACGCGCCGGTAGCCCAGGGAACGCTGCCCTAAATGCAGCCCGACCTCTCGCTCGATACCGGCATCCTCGCCGAGAACGCTCGCGCGTGGCGCGCCTTCGCCCGCGCCAAACTTTACGCCGTGGTGAAGGGCGAGGGCTACGGCTGGGGCTACGCGCCCACCGTCCGCGCCTTGGAGGGCATCGCCGACGGGTACTGCGTCGCCGACGCGGACGAGCTGCGCGAGGTCCGCAAGCACACCCGCGCGCCAGTCATCATCTTAGGTGCGGTCGAACCGGACCGCCTCGCCGGCGCCTATCGGACGGACGCGCAGCCGAGCATCGGCACGCTCACGGAGCTCGAGGTCGCGCGCAACGTCTTTACGGAACTCGGCAAACCGCTGCGGGTCCGCGTGGGCGTCCGTCCGGCTGCCGCCTGGAGCGGCCTCTCGCTGGACGAGCTGCGCACCTTCGCGCCCGCCCTGGCGCAGGCCGGAGCGCTCGTCCAGCTCTGGACCCACATTACGGATTTCGAGAACCGCCGCGCCCAGCTCGAGACCTTCCACGCCGGCGTGCAGGCCATGGAAGCGGCGGGCGTACGGCTGGAGGGGACCGACGTCGCCAGCACCTTCCCGCTCGCCGCAGAGGGTGCGCTCGGCAGCCTGGTGCGCGTGGGAGTGGGACTCTTCGGCGCGACGGGCGGTTTCGAGGTCCCGGGGGTGCGCTGTGCGCTGAAAGTGGCAGCGCCCGTTCTACGGGCGGAGCGACATTCGGCCGGGACGCGGCTGGGATATGGGGGTACTATTCTCGCCGATGGGGAGACGGTCGCCACGGCGCGTTGCGGCTATGCCGACGGATTGCCTAAGACTCTCGAAGGCGCGGACGATATTTTATCGGTTGGCATGCAATACGTTACGGTTCGAGCATCGAGGCTGGACCGCGCAAGCGGGCAGCTCGTACTCCTCGACGGCGAAGCGAGTCTCGACGAGTTTGCGTCGCGCAGCGGACGTTTGCCACACGAAATTGTTACAGCTTTCGGAAACCGCGCTCGCGCGAGCGGCGTTTCCGTAGAGGTTTGATGCTGGCACACGAAGCGATCGATCTCGACGTGCGAGTCGAGCGGCTGGGACTGGTTCTCGAGCCGAACGGCGATGACTCCGAAGCAGAAGGCACGCTCAATCCCGCATCCGCGCGCACGCGCAGCGGAGAGCTCCTACTGTATCCGCGTGACGTCGCCCGCGGCAATATTTCACGCGTCGGCCTGGTGAGGGCGCGCAAACACGGCGACGGTTTCGCGTTTCAACGCGACGGTTTCGCGATCGAACCCGATGCTGCGTACGAATTGCGTCCGCATCCCGGCTACGGCTGCGAAGATCCGCGCGTCACGTTCGTTCCCGCGCTCGATCAGTACGTCATGGCGTACACCGCGTTCGGTCCGCAAGGCCCGCGCATCGCGGTCGCGCTCAGCGACGATGGTTTTGCGTGGAAGCGCATCGGTCTGCTGCACTTCGACAAACCGGGCATGCACATCGGCGACGACAAAGACGCCGCCTTCTTTCCCGAACCGGTGATCTCGCCGAGCGGCGTAAAATCGCTGGCGCTCTATCACCGCCCCATGCTGCATCTCTCCGCGGTCGACGGCCGTGCCGCGATTCCGATGATCGAGCGCATGCCGTTCGCCGATCGCGAATCAATTCGCTTGGCGTATATTCCGCTCGAGCCGGTCTTGAAAGATCGCGAGAATCTGCTCGACGTATGCGAGAGCGTGCTGGTGATGTCGCCGGACGCGCAGTGGGGCTCGCTCAAACTCGGCGCGGGCACGCCGCCGGTGCGCATCGCCGAAGGCTGGATGTCGCTCTTCCACGCGGTCGACGTGCTCGATCACCGCACGCAGAAGCCGAAGCTGAAGTACAGCGCCGGCATCATGATTCACGATCTCGAGCAGCCGCACAAGATCGTCTACCGTTCGCCCAAACCGGTGCTCGCGCCGGAGGCCGATACGGAGCTGCGCGGCATCGTCGACAACGTCGTCTTTCCGACGGCGATCGATCCGCGTCCGGATCTGGGTCCGCGCACCTTCGATTTCTATTACGGAATGGCCGACTGGTCGATCGGCGCCGCGCGCATGACGCTCGGCGACCGCGTCGGCTCGCGCGAACCGGCCGAGAGCGCTGCTTAGATATCTCGCGATCAGCGCCGTCATCGTGGTGGCGGCGTTCGTGATCGTCGGCGTCTACTGGCATCGGCAGGATCTCGCGATTCGCATTAAGTCGGTGTTCGTGCGGGTGCCGCCGAAAGCGGCGCAGACGCCGCCGCCGTCGAAACGTGCGGACGCCGGTGCGTTTGTCGCGGATGCGGGATGGGCGCTCTCGGTGCTGCCGGAGTGCTTCTCGCAAAAGAGCAAATCGACGGGCCCGCTGAAATACGTGCTGGCGAATCTGCCGTCCGGCGCGCACATGCTGCGCCCCGGCGCGACGGTCGACAGCGCAGACTGCCACGTAACCGTGAGCGCGGCTACCGTAGTCGTAACGCGCGGCTCCGACCGCCTGCGCGTCCCGCCGGTTGCCCGACTGTACGAAGGGCCCGGCACGGTCGCACTCCTGCGTGGCGCGGACGACGGCTTCGAACTAAGAGTATATGAAACCGTTGCGGCGCCCTCGGGAAGCTAATGCATTGTACGAACATTTTAAACATGACAGAGATAGAAGAAAACGTTAGTAGGCGGCGCACGTTTGCGATTATTTCGCATCCTGACGCCGGCAAGACGACGCTCACGGAAAAACTCTTGTTGTACGGCGGTGCCATTCAAACCGCGGGGCAGGTCTCCGCGCGCCGCGCGCAGCGCGCGGCAACGAGCGACTGGATGGAGCTGGAGAAGCAGCGCGGCATCTCCATCACCTCGACGGTTCTGCAGTTTCCGTACGAGGGCTATACCGTCAACCTGCTCGACACGCCGGGCCACCAAGACTTCGGCGAGGACACGTACCGCACGCTGCTCGCCGCGGATAGCGCGGTCATGCTCATCGACGCCGCCAAGGGCGTGGAACCGCAGACGAAAAAACTTTTTGCCATCTGCCGCGCGCGCCGCATTCCGCTCTTCACGTTCATCAACAAGATGGATCGCCCGAGCCGCGACCCGCTCGAGCTGCTCGACGAACTCGAGAACGTGCTCGGCATCGGCGCGTCTCCGATGAACTGGCCGCTCGGTAACGGCCCGTCGTTCAAAGGCGTCTACGATCGCCACACGCGCGACGTGTATCTTTTCGAGCGCAGTGCGCACGGCGCCAAACGCGCGCAGGTGCAAGTCGCGGACGTGAACGATCCGCAGATTAAAGCGCTGCTCGACGAGCAATCGTACCGCGAATTCATCGACGGCCTCGAACTGCTCGAAGGCGCCGGCGCCGATTTCGATACGGCGCGCATGCTGGCCGGCGAGGTGACGCCGGTCTTTTTCGGCAGTGCCGTCACCAACTTCGGCGTCCAACTCTTCCTCGACAACTTCGTAAAAATGGCCCCATCGCCGACGCCCCGCCGTAGCGTCATGCGCGGCGGGGAAGGGAAGAATCGTCATGATGAGCTTGTCGAATCACTCGTGAGCCCGTCGAGCCCCGAGTTCTCCGGCTTCGTCTTTAAAATCCAGGCGAACATGGATCCGCGCCACCGCGATCGCGTCGCGTTCGTGCGCGTGTGTTCGGGTAAGTTCGAGCGCGATATGACGGTGCGCAACGTGCGCACCGGAAAAGAAGTCCGCCTCTCGCGCGCGATGCGGCTCTTCGCAAGCGAGCGCGAATCGCTCGAAGCCGCGTACGCGGGCGACGTCGTGGGCCTGGCGAACCCGGGTGTCTTCGCGATCGGCGATACGATCTGCGAGGGCAAGCCCGACGTGCAGTTCGAACCGATTCCCGCATTCGCTCCCGAGCACTTCGCGGCGGTGCGCAGCCTGGACACCGGCAGCTATAAATCGTTCGGCAAAGGCATCGCCCAGTTGCGCGAAGAGGGCGCGATCCAAGTCCTCTATCCGTACGGCTCCATGCGCACCGAGCCGGTTCTCGCCGCAGTCGGCGCACTGCAATTCGAAGTTGTGAAATACCGCCTCGAGTCGGAGTACGGCGTGAAGACGGTCTTCACGTCACTTCCGTACTCCGTGGCGCGTCACGTCATCGGCGAGGACGATCTCATCAAACGTGCGCAGCTTCCGAGCAACGCGAAGCTGGTCGAGGATTGGGACGGCAAGCCCATAGCGCTCTTTGAATCCGAATGGAGCCTGCGCCTAGCCGAGGAATGGAACCCCAAACTCCGCTTCACCGAAACCGATGAAACGATTCCTGAGCCTGCTCGCAGCGCTTAGCATTGCGGGCTGCGCGCACCAAAACGGGCGCGAACGCGTTGCCGACTCCATTACGCGAGCGGTCATCGGCAACGACCTCGCGCCGGTGATGGACCGTTTGGATCCTTCGATCGAGGGCGAACTCACGCGCGTGCGCGTCGCGCAGCTCTCTGACGAACTTTCGGCACAGGGCGCCTATCAAGGCCTCAAACAAACGTCCGGTTCGTGGTGCCCGCAGGGTGTGCTTTGCTTCGACGTGCAATTCCAGGACGGAACGTATCACGAATTGATGAAGCTCGCGAAGGACGGAAAGGTTCGGTACTGGTGGATACGCGCAGCGCCCAAGCAATCGTAACGATCGAGGAGGTTCGCGAAGCGGCTCGCCGCTTGGACGGCATAGCGCATCGCACGCCCGTGATAACCTCGAGTACGCTCGACCGCGTCGTCAACGGCCAAATCTTTCTCAAATGCGAGAACTTCCAGCGCATGGGCGCGTTCAAGTTCCGCGGCGCGTACAACCGCATCGTGCAGCTCGACGCGCAGCAGCGCCGCGCGGGGGTCGTTGCGTTCTCAAGCGGCAACCACGCGCAGGGCGTCGCGCTCGCGAGCAAATTGCTCGGTGTGCCGGCCGTCATCGTCATGCCGGAAGATGCTCCCAAGTCGAAGATCGATGCGACGCGCGGGTACGGCGCGGAGATTATTTTTTACGACCGTTACCGCTCGCACCGCGCCGAGATCGCCCAGAAGATCTGCGACGAACGCGGTGCCACGCTCGTGCCGCCGTTCAACGATCGCCATATCATCGCCGGCGCCGGAACCGCAGCGCTCGAACTCTTTGAAGACGTCGAAGGCATCGACGCGCTCGTCGCGCCGGTCGGCGGAGGCGGCCTGCTCTCGGGCAGCGCCGTCGCCGCGCACGGCTTCGATCCCGGCGTTGCCGTCTACGGTGTCGAACCACAGGCGGGCAACGATTTTCAGCAGTCGCTCGAGCGCGGCGAGATCGTGCACATCGACGTGCCGCAAACCATCGCCGACGGGTTGCAGACGCAGGCGCCCGGCGAACTCACCTTCGCGAACGTGCGCGCGCACAATGGCCAGATCGTCACCGTAACCGACGACGAACTCAAAGACGCGACGCGCTTCGCCTTCGAGCGCTTGAAGATCGTCATGGAACCCAGCGGCGCCGCAAGCCTTGCCGCGGTGATGACAGGCAAAATCGACTGCGGCCTCAAGCGCGTCGGCATCATCGTCTCCGGCGGCAACGTCGACGCTACCCGCTTCGCCTCATTAATGTCATCGTGAGGTATCGAACGACCGCGAGCACAGCGAGCGGCGCCGAGCGCAGTCGAGGCGTTTTAGCCTACACCATTCGCTCGTCCACGTAACACCACCGCCAGTCCTGTCCCGCTTCGAACGAACGCATTACGGGATGCTTGGTCTGGTGATAATGCCCGGTGGCGTGTTTTCCGGGCGAACTATCGCAGCAGCCGACGTGCCCGCAGATCAGACACTCGCGCAGCTGCACCCACGTGCCGCCGCTTTCCAAACATTCTTTGCAGCCGTCACCCGACGGCTGAACTTCACGAATTTGCGAGACGTGCTCGCACGATTGCGTTTCCATTTCCTTCAAGACCGCCGGCTATGCTCGACGGATGCGCAGGAGCGCTGGATCGCGGAATCGCACTTCGGCATGTATGCAGCCGCTTCAAGGGTTCGGCCCGCATATTTGGATAGCGGACGGACCCGTTGTAAAGACCGCCGGATTTGCGTTTCCCACACGCATGATCGTCGTCAAACTCTCCGGCGGCGGTCTCTGGATTAATTCGCCGGTTGAAGGCACGCGCGAGCAAATGGAGAGCGTTGCCGCGCTCGGCCCGATTAAATACCTCGTCGCCCCAAGCCCGCTTCACGTGTGGCGTTTCGAAGGCTGGTCCGATGCGTACCCCGAGGCCGAACTCTGGATACCGCCTCGGATGCGCGTACCGAACCCCTCCATGCACGTGCTGGGTGACGATCCGCCCCCCGCATGGAGTGCCGACATGGACCAGATGGTATTTCGCGGCAGCGCCATCCTGGACGAAGTCTACTTCCTGCATCGCGAATCGCGCACGCTGATCTTTAACGACTTCATTCAGCAGTACGATCCGCCCAATCCGTTTTTGCGCGCGCTTGCTGTGCTCGCGGGCGTTCGCAGCGGCGGCACGCCGCCGGACATTCGCTTGAGTTTCGCGTTCGGCAAAGCGCAAGGCCGAGAATCGCTGCGCAAGCTGCTCTCGTGGGATTTCGACAAGGTGATTCTCGCGCACGGCGCCTGCGTCACCGTCGATGCAAAGCCGTTCGTACGACGCGCGCTGCGCTGGCTGGGGCCGGTGTAATTACTGCACGGGTTTGAGCGTCGGCTGCGCGCACGCGGCATCACCCGGCGCTGCGAACACTCCTCGCTCGTACGGATCGAAATACGTATTGCACGTCTCGCCGAGAATCGGCGAGCTTATGTGGGCGTCGGGATCGATCTCGCCTGAAGGTTCCACGAACACGACGACCGGAGTTCTGGCTCCGCGGACCGGCGAGAAACGGAGTAAATCGCCATAGCTGCCGTAGTTCTTCGAGTGCAGGACGCGCGCGATCCACCCTCGCTGCGCCGCGGTCAACGCGGGTCCGTTCTTTGCGAAAGCCGTGCTCAGCGGATATGTGCGATAGGTAGTCTGCCGATGAACTCGTATCGTGCGGCCGGTAGAGGATGAGGCATGTGCGCACGCCGCCAATGCCAGAGGCAATAATGCAAAGACCCAGGCCGCATGCTTCAAAGGTCGCCTCCCTCACGGGCGGGGGCTGATACCCTAGGACCATATGTTCGCGCGACGTCATTGGATTCCGCCGGCTGCGCTCGTCTACGGGCACGCGGCACACGGTTTTTCGTGGATACTGCTGCTTTGGGCCGCTTGGTCGGCCTCGGTGCACGGCTACGTCGGCTTCGCGTGGATTCACGCGATCGTGCTCGGCTGGGTCACGATGGCGGCGTTCGGTATCCTCATTCACGCGCTGCCGAACTTCGTCGACGTCGAGCCGTGGCGAGGCGAGTCGGTCGCGCGCTGGTCGCTCGTCGCGTACGGCATCGGCGTCGCGCTCTTACTCTACGGATTTCTGGGCAACGCGCGCATGCTGGGGCCCGCGGGCGATCTGCTGCTTGCAGCGATCGTGGTGTACAGCGCCACCGCGCTATGGACGCTCTCAATCGCGATGCGCGGCGAGCGCGTGCAGCGCGCGGTCGCGCGCGCATTCACCAGCACGTTTTTGTTCTTGCTTGCGACCGCGGTCATCGGCTACGGCCTTGCGGGAATGCTCTCCGGGCGCGGAGTTCTATGGGCGGCGTCGCTTCCGTCCGCGCACGCGACGCTTGGAACGCTCGGCTGGCTCTCGCTGCTGATCTTCGGCGTTTCCATGCGCACGCTGCGCCCGATTACCGGTCAGGCAACGCGCATGCGCTGGATGCACATCGTCGTCGGATCGTTCACGCTGCTCGGCGTGCCGCTGCTCGCGGCGGGACTTGCCTCGCAGCACATCGTGCTCGCATGGATCGGCGGCGTGCTTTTCGCGATCTCCGCGCTGGGCTACGCGTTCGACGTCTTGGACATCCTGCGCCGTGCGACCAATCCGCATCGCCCGCCGCAATTCTTCGTCGCATGCAGCGTGCTGTGGTTCTTGGCTGCGCTCGCAATCGGCGGCGGCGCGCTCGCCGGCAAACCATGGCAATCCGCGTACGTCTTCATGCTGCTCGCTGGATGGGTCGGGCAAATGGTCATCGCGCACTTCCACCACATCGGCATTCGCCTCGTTTCGACGGTGTTTCGCGGTGAAGACGATGAAACGCGACCGCAGGAACTGCTCGAGTCGCGTTTGTCGTGGTTTACGCTGCTCGCCTTCCAAATCGCCATCGCGCTGGTCGCGGTCGGCCTGCTGAAAAACGACAGCCTGGGCCTTATTGCCCGCGGCGCGATCTTCGGCGTAGGCGGGTGGATAGCGATGACTGCCAACGTTCTAGCCGCTGCCGCGCGCGCAAAGGCTCAACCCAAAACGATCAGCCTGCTCTAAGATTCGCGGCGTAGGTAGTTCTACTCAGAGACAGCACGTGCCGGTTGCCGATAGTATAGGGGACAGCATAACCCCTTACTTTCGGAGGTAGTATGGACCGCCGTCTTCTCGCATTTGTCTTTGTCGCGCTTCTGGCCGCTTGCGGCGGCGGAGGCGGCGGCGGCGTAACGCCTCCCACCGGCGGCGGCGGCACCAAAGCTACCGCGACGCCGTCGCCCACGCCGATGCCCTCAGCGCAGTCCACGACGGCGCCCGTCGGCACGAGCGCGAGCACGGTGACCTTCGCGCAAATTGCCTCCGGCGCATCGGGCAGCGTCACCATCCCGGCCGCTGCCTCCGGAAGTGCGACGGCAACGCTCACGCTGAGCAGCACGCTGCCGTCGGCCGCGCCGACGCCCGCGGCGAGCGTCATTCAGTGGAAGAGGCTCAAGAAGCCGTCGTATCTCGGTGCGACGGTCAACGCCCTCGCATACGTCTCACTGACCGTGAGCGCGCCGATCTCGTTCTCGTCGACGCCGGCGTTCTCGTTCACGTTCCCGTCCGGAACGCTGAGCGGTTACGCGTACGTCATCGAGTACGATTCCAGCAGCACGTCCGGTTGGAATGCGATGCTGGGCCCGATCCCCGCGAGCGGCACGACGATCAGTTTCCCGTCGGTAACGATTCCGCCGCCGCCGATCGCACTTGCGGCGAACACCACGTATTACTTCGCGATCGTCGAAACGGGCACACCGCTGCCCACGCCGACGCCGCAGCCAACTGCGACGCCCACACCCACGCCCACGCCGACGCCGACGCCCGCGGCGACGCCGACTGCAACGCCCACGCCGGTTGCGAATCTCGCAAGCCCGCTGCCGAATGTGTCGTCGCGCTACGGCTGGTCGCCGTACGACGTCGCGAACGGCCTGCAATTCCCGGTGCAAAGCGGGTACGACGGCACCGGACAGACGGTCGCAATCATCATGGATACGTATCCGTCGTCCACCGATTTAAGCACGTTCCAGACGACCTTCAAGATTCCGCAGACGGGTCGAACGATCGCGACCGAGCCGAGCGTTGACGGCACGCCGTCTCCCGGCGCTGACCCGGGCGAAGTCACGCTCGATGCAGAAACCGTGGCCGGCCTTGCGCCGGGCGCGAACATCATCGTCTACGGCCTGCCCTCGCTAAGCGGTCAAGCATTCGTCGACACGATCGCGCAGATTCAGAGCGAAGGTAAAGCCAGCGTGATCAACTACTCCGCCTCGGGTTGCGAGTATTCGGGTGAATCCGCGAACCCCGTGTTCAAATCAGCCGCCGATGCGGGCATCGCCATCATCAGCTCGGCGGGCGATCAAGGCAACGAGTGCTACAGCGGCGGAACGCCGCAGTACCAGGTCGGCATCGGCTGGCCCGGCGCCGATCCGCAAGTGATCAGCATCGGCGGCACGGAGACGCAGGTCGGCTCGGATCAGATTACGAGCAACACCGTGTGGAACGACTTCAGCTGCGGCACAGGCGTGCAATGCGCGGGCGGCGGCGGCGTGTCGAGCTACATCCCGCTTCCCTCGTATCAGACCGGCCTGAGCGGCGAGAGCTCGTCCGCGTTCCGCAACGTTCCCGACGTCTCGATGCCGGCTGAGGACGTTCCGGTGTATCAAAGCGGCTGGGGAACGATGGCGGGCACGTCGTGGAGCGCTCCTGAGTATGCCGCGCTGTTGGCGGAAATCTATGAGTACTGCAACACTTCGATCGCCGATCCGGTAACGCTCGGCTACGATGTGTTCAAGACCAACGCAGCCGCCTTCCTCGACGTCACGCAAGGCAACAACCAATACAACAATTCATCGCCCTTTTACACGGCTGCCGCCGGTTTCGATAACGCCAGCGGCGTCGGCGTTCCGCTCGGCATGGTCTACGCGCAAAGCCTCTGCCCCAACCGCGTTCCATCGCTCGGTGCACGCCGCCGTCTGGCAACCTCGTACGCTTCATACGCACCGGCGCAGGACGCGACGGTAAACGTAACGCCGCGCGCCGGCGGTCTGGTCGACGTCGGCCGCCGCGGACAAGCCGAGAGCACGCGCGTGCAGATCGTCCTTCGTTACACCGGCAATGCCGCAAGCGACGAACGCAGCGTGATCGCCGCGCTGCAGCAGGCCGGTTTCACCATCGTGCGCACGTTCGGCAACCATTTGGTCATCGACGCGAGCGCGCCGAGCGCGACGGTGGAACGTTTCTTCCGCGCGCAGATGGAGAACGTTTCGCAAGGACGTTACGGTACGCGCTACATGCCGGTCACGCAGGCCGTTATTCCGGCATCGATCGCCGCGTATGTTAACAGCATCAACCTGGACGACGTCGTCACGATGCATCACGCTTCGCCGCGCGCGGGCTTGCTCGACCTACCGTAAATCGCCGTCAGGTAAACGGACTGCGCCTTAGGCGTTCGACCTACGGCGCAGTCCCGGCGGTCTCTGTCGGCGCTGCGAGGAGGCATGCTATCACTAATGCATGCACGGGCGGCTTGCGGGTGCTGGTATTGCGGCGCTTTGTGCCTTGCTCGCGGCATGCGGCGCAGGCGGAAGCAGCGGAGGAACCTCGCCGCTTCCCGTGGTTGCTTCTCCTCCAGGCAATAAAGGCGGATCGCCGCCGCCCATATCGGGTTCGACGCCGACACCAGCTCCAACGCAAACGCCGATGTTCAATCCGGCGAGCGTGCACGTCACCGAAGTTCCGATACCGGTAGAATCGCCCGCGGACGACGGACCCGTTTATCCGAGCGTCATCGACGTGGGCACGGACGGGTCCGTATACTTTGGTCAGCTCAACACGAGCGAGGCGATCTTCGGCAACTTCGGGATCTTCCGGTATTCCGGCGGCGGGATTGTGCAGACGCTTCCCTTTCCGCAGCAGAACATGACGGCCGGCGGCGTCGACGCCATCGATGCGCATGACTCACCGACGGTCGTGTGGAGCAGCACCTATAAAGACAACTCGCAGATCCTCGCGTTCGGCGACAACCTCGAGTGCGGCGCAAACGGCAACGTCGCATCCGCATGCTCGTTCAGCGGGCTTGCGGGGTTCATCTACTCGCTCGTCGTGGCGAGGGACGGCACGGTGTGGACGGCCGGCGCAAACTGCTGCGGCGCCGGAGCAGGCGCGTATCCCGCGCAGTTTCCGTCCGATGCGGCGGCGAATTCCTCCATCGCGATTCTCGCCAACGGGCCGAATTCGCACGTATGGGGCCTGCTCGAGCCGAGCGGGCCGATGTACGAGTTTGATTCGAACGGCGCGGTACTCAATACGTATGAATTGCTGCCGGGGAGCACCCTGCAAGGCATCGACGTACTCGTCCAAGGTCCCGACGGCAATCTGTGGTTCACCGACGCGGGACATAACGCAATCGCCCGGATGACGCCGAGCGGAGTAATCACCGAGTTTCCGATCCCCACCGCAAATAGCGGCGTTGAAAGCATTG
>Ga0070714_100000487_pt1 | contig 28684 bp, 21 predicted proteins | sample LARL83metaG_FD_65450 | JGI IMG/M metagenome (GOLD analysis project Ga0070714, IMG submission 65450) | Corn, switchgrass and miscanthus rhizosphere microbial communities from Kellogg Biological Station, Michigan, USA - LAR L8-3 metaG | ecosystem: Host-associated > Plants > Roots > Rhizosphere ... | reverse complement strand
GACTCAGAACTCGACGCCGAAGCCGCTCTGCACGGTCGTGTCGGACTTGCGCACGCTCGACTGCGGATGCGTGTCGTACCGATTCTGCACGCCCAGCTTGAGTGACACGCTATGCGTGATGGGCGCGGCGATGTTGAAGTCCGAATTGAAGCGATAGTGACCGACGGGGCCGCTCAGATCGGGAAAGGCGGCAAACTGCTGGTCCGCATGCGTGGTGCCGAACCGCTGGCGCGCGGCGAGTCGGAGCAGGCCACCCGCGTGGGTGTAGGCGGTCGCACCGCCCTCGGGGCGCTCGTGCGTGATACCGCCACCGATCTCGAGGGCGAGATCGTTGGTGGAGTCGGTGGAGAGCGGGACCGAGAAACCGACGTTGCTCACGGTGCGGCGAATGACCTTGGCGAAGGGGTCGTGCTCGTACACCGTCTCGCTGAAAAAGGACGGGCGACGACTCGCGCCGGCATCGTTCGGACCCGTGGCGAGGTCGTAGCGCAGCGTCGCCGAGAAGAAGTCGGCGGACTGCTCCCCGTCGGCGCTGGTGAAGCGGCGACGCACGGTGAGCGCGACCTGCGATCGCTCGGCGCGACGCGTCACGCCGCCGGTGAAGCCGAGGTCGCTGGTATTGGCGTTGCCGCGGGCGAGCGTGTAGCTGGTCCCGAGCGAGCGCTTCCACCCGACCTTGGATGCGTAGCTGGGCAGCGCGCGGGCACCGAGCGGTGTCGCGGGGCGAAGGTGTTGCAGACGCTCGAGCGACACCGGACGCGTGCGCGCAAGCGCGAGCTGCACCGTGGGCCTCGCTACCGGTCGCGGCGTGATCGCCACGACAGCCGCGGGATCGAAGGGCGCGAGCGCGAGTCCGTCCATCTCCACGCGGACGCTGTCGAGCTCGCTCGAGCACTGCGCGACGCTCGCGCGTGGGAGGCGAAGCGTGCCGAGCACGGCATCGCGAATCCGGATGGTCGTGCTCGAGGCGCGGACGAACGTCCCGCCGATGCGATCGCCGTTCTGGAGCGTGCACGTCACTGTCGGCGCGGCGCTGTCCGCGACGATCGTCGGCGCTTGCGCGTGCACGACGCGTGACGGCAGCGTGAGCGCCAGCGCGATGCCGATCATCGCGCGTCCTGCGAGAGCTCCCTTCCCCAGCAACCGCGTCAGACCGTCAGAGCGAGCGCTGCAGGAAGGAGAGGAACGCTGAGGGGTTGCGCGTGAGTCCCGCGAACGTTCGAACCGTGTTGCCGTCGGCATCGACGACGGCGTAGAGCGGGAGCGCGATGGTGCCGAACTGCCGCTGCTGGAATGCCTGCTGGCGATCGTAGATGTCGCCGTCGCCGTCGGTGAAGAGGCGGGCGAGAACGTACCTGTCGAGGGACGCCTTGATCTCCGGACGCGTGAAGATGTTCGCCTCCATCCATCGACAGTTGGTGCAGGTGTAGCCAGTGAAGTCGATGAAGACGCGGCGATGCTCGCGCTTCGCGATGGCGAGCGCACCGGGAAGATCGTTGAGCATCCAGCGCAGCTCGATCGGGGCGTCGCTCGTGGCGACCACGGGCGCGGCTACGGCCGCGGGCGGGAGGAACGACTCGAGCGTGCCGAGCGGGCGGCCGGTGAGGCCCATGGCGAGCCAGACGCCAAGCCCGAGGAACGCGACCGAGAGGCCGCCGCGCGCGGGGCTCAACTCGGAGAGAAGCGCGCGCGAGCGCTCGGCGGGTGCGGGCTCATGCGGGAGGCGGAACGCGCCGAGCAGGTACAGCGCCGCCGCGAGCGCGCAGACGATCCAGATGCCGAGGACGACGTCGTGCGTGAAGACGTTCCAGTTCCAGACGAGATCGGCGTTGGACACGAACTTGGCCGCGGCCGCGATCTCGATGAAGCCCATCACGCCCTTCACGCGCCCGAGCCAGGCACCGCCACGCGGGAGCCGTCCGAGCCAGCGCGGAACGAGCGCGAGGACGATGAACGGGAGCGCGAAGGTGATGGCGTACAGGAGCATCCCTACCGCGGGACGCTGCCACTCGCCGCGCGACGCGGCGACGAGGAGCGTGCCGATGAACGGCGCGGTGCAAGTGAAGCTCGTGAGCGTGAAGAGCACGCCCATCAACAGCGCGGACGTCGCGTCGGACGGGCCGGTACGCGTCGCGGCGTCGAGCCGGTTCACGAGCCGCGACGGCATGCGCACCTCGTAGAAGCCGAGGAGGTTGAGCGCGAGCGCGACGAAGATGACGGCGAAGACGAGGTTCACCCACGGATTCGCCGCGAAGCGCGCGAGTCCGGCGGCGCCCACGAGCACGGCGATGCCGACGCCGAGCGCGGTGAAGGTCGCGACGATACCACCACCGAAGAGCGCGATCGCGGTGAGCGCGCGCGCCCGGCTCGTCCCCGCGTGGCGCAGGAAGTACGAGACGGTGATCGGCACCATCGGGAAGACGCACGGCGTGAGGAGCGACACGGCGCCGGCCGTGATGGCGAGCCACACGAACGACGGCGTCACGCCACCGACCGTGGCGACGTCGCCGAGCTGCGCGATCACGGGAAGCAACACGGTCGCTACCGTGTCATCCGCACGACGGGAGCGGAGAGCTGCGCCGTCTGCGGCGGGAGGCAGAGTGAGGCGTTGCACGCCTGGTAGCGCGCGCGCAGATGGACGGAGTCGGGCTTGGCACCCGGATCCGTCTTCATCTTCACCGTGAACGCCGCCTGACGCTCATGCATCTGCACGGGAATGCCGAACGACTCGTCCATCTCCGTCTTCGGAGCCGGCGAGACAATCGGGTCGCCGCTGAGTCTCAGCGGCTGTCCCGTCGCGAGCGTCAGCCGCGTCGGCACGGGACCGCCAGGCCCCTGAGTCACGGCGTAGATGTGCCAGCCGTCGTCGATCCTGGCGGTGAGCGTCACGGAGCCACTCCCGCCCCCATCGATCCGGGCGGGCGAGACGGTCCAGTGAACGGGCGTTTGCGCGCCGGCGTCCGGGGCGTGTGAGCACCCCACGACGAGAACGGCCGCGGCGAGGAGAAGCGTCGAGCGGATAGGCATAGGTGAACCCTTCCGTAATATAGACGCTTCGCCGGCCGCGGCCGCCCTCCGGAGCGGTCAGCGGCTGAGAGTGCCCGCCACCTCGTCGACCAGCGCCGCCTCCGCGTTCAGCGCGGCGGCCACCCGCTCGATCTGCTGGTTCGCGAGCGACCATTCGTGCTGCTCGATCGCCTCGCGCACCCCAGGGATGGTCTTCACGCCATACCCGGTGTAATAGCCCGGCGCGTACAGCAGGTGCTTGAACCACGAGCGGTTCGGGAGCCCGGCATCCGACGTGAGCAGGTGCTCGCTGTGGATGAGCTGCGCATTCGCGGCGCTGAACGACGCGCCGCCGCCCTCGATGGCGCGCGCGAAGGCCGCATCGTATCGGCGCGACGCACGCGTCAGCGAGTCCGCGGCATTCTGCAGCGCCGCGAACTCGAGGTGCGGGACCGTTGCTTCCGCCGGCGGCGGAAGGAGCGGATCGTGCGGATCGTTGATCACCGTGAACGTGCTGTCGCGCAGCTCCATGTTCCGTTCGGTCGCCTCGTCGGCCTCGTTCGTCGCGAGCGTCTGCAGCTCCGAGACGTAGCGCTGCACGGTCTCGGCGAGATCGGTGTAGTCGTACGGGAGGACGTCGGCATCCGCGAGACGCATCACCGCCGTGCCCGCGGTCTGCGCCAGCGCGCGGCCGTAGACGAACGACGTGTCGGAGAAGTGCGTGTACCAGTAGAAATCGTCGTAGATGGAGTGGTACACACCGCCCTCGTCCTCACCGCCGTAGCCCAGGTTGACGGACGGAATGCCGAGGTGCTGGAGGAACGCGGTGTAATCGGAGCCCGAGCCGAGCGCGCCGATGTGCAGATCGCGGCGCGTGCGCGCCTCGGTGCGTGCGGTGCCCGACGTGCTCGCGATCCGCCGCGCGCGCAGACGACGCTCGGCGCTCACACCGGTCTCCGGATCGGTGATGTCGCGCGCGACGCCGTTGATGAAGCGCTCGAGGACGTGCGATCCCTCGATGCCGAGATAACCACGACCGTTGGTGTCGCTGTTGAGATACGCGACCGCGTGCTTCGCGAGCTCGTCGGCGTGCGTCTCGGCCCATTCGGTCGAGCCGAGGAGCCCTGGCTCCTCGCCGTCCCATGCGGCGTAGATGATGGTGCGCTTCGGCTTCCATCCCTGCTTCGCGAGCGTGCCGAGCGCGCGCATCTCCTCGAGCAGCGCGACCTGGCCCGCGATGGGATCGTCGGCGCCGTTCACCCACGCATCGTGGTGATTGCCGCGCACGACCCACTCGTCCGGCGCGGTCGAGCCGCGCATCGTCCCGATGACGTCGTAGATGGGCTTGATGTCCCAGTTGGACTTCACGACGAGATGCACGCGTGCCGCGCCGGGCCCGAGCCGGTACGTGATCGGGAGGCCACCGCGCCACGACTCGGGAGCGATCGGACCGGTGAGCGCGGAGAGGAACGGCTGTGCATCACCGTACGAGATGGGGAGCACGGGGATCTTCGTGAGCGTCTTCGCGTCCTTGAGCGAGAGGCGCTTGGCGTCCTTCGTGGCACCGACACCCGGCGTGAGCGGATCGCCCGGATACACGGGCATGTCCGCGACGCTTCCGCGCTGGACGCCCTGCGACGGGCGCATCGGTCCCGCGGGGAAGACGCTCCCATCCGCATAGCCGTCGTCACGCGGATCGGAGTAGATGATGCACCCGATCGCGCCGTGCTCGGCGGCGACCTTCGGCTTGATGCCGCGCCACGAGCCGCCATAGCGCGCGATGACGATCGCGCCCTTCACCGACACGCCGCGTCGCGCGAGCGAGTCGTAATCGGCGGGGATGCCGTAGTTCACGTACACGAGCGGACCCGTGACGTCGCCGTCGGCGGAGTACGCGTTGTACGTGGGGAGCTGCTCGTCGGTCTGCGACGACGTGGGATCGCCGGCGACCGGCGTCTCACGCAGCGACGCCGTGAACTGCGTCGGCGCGACGAGCTCGAGCTTCCGTTCCTTGGGCGTGGGGAACAGCACCTCGAACCGCTCGATGTGCGCATCCCATCCCGCATCCTTGAACTGCTGCAGGAGCCACTCGGCGTTCTCGTGATCGTACGGCGATCCGACGTTGTGTGGACGCGCGGACAGGTGCTGCATGTCGGCGCGCATGCGCGCGGGATTGGGAAGCGCGTCGAACTTCGCCTCCCACTGGCGCTCGACCTGCGAGGACGCGGGAGTGAAGCCGAGGAGCTCGGCCGACGTGGGCGGCGCGACGGGCGTGAGCGGGACGGCGGCGAGACCGCCGAGCGACGCGAGGAGAGGGATCGCAGCGAATCGCATGTGAGGAGGTGAAGGCTGAACGGGGAGGACGTCTCACGGGCGTCCGGCGTCGAATATACGACTCGACGGGCGCGGCCGTTCGCCACGTCGTCTCGCTAGCTTGTGGAGATGGCGTCACCCGGCACGATCGCACCGCTCCCCGTCGACGACGCGCTCCCGATGCTGCGGGCTGCGCTGCGCGACGCCGGCGGCGCCGTGCTGCAGGCACCACCTGGCGCAGGAAAGAGCACGCGCGTTCCGCTCGCGCTCCTCGGCGAATCATGGCTCTCGGGTGCGCGCATCATCATGCTCGAACCGCGCCGGCTCGCCGCGCGCGCCGTAGCGCGGCGCATGGCGCAGACGCTGGGCGAATCCGTGGGCGACACGGTGGGCTATCGCGTGCGACGCGACACCCGTATCTCGCGCCGCACGCGCATCGAGGTCGTGACGGAGGGGATCCTCACGCGCATGCTGCAGCGCGACCCGACGCTCGAGGGCACGGGACTCGTGATCTTCGACGAGTTCCACGAGCGCAGCATCCACGCGGACCTCGGGCTCGCGCTCGTGCTGCAGTCGCGCGCGCTCGTGCGCCCGGACCTTCGCCTGCTGGTGATGTCGGCGACGCTCGACGGCGAACCGATCGCGCGGCTGCTCGGCGACGTCCCGACCGTAACGAGTGAAGGACGTGCCTTTCCAGTCGACGTTCGGTACCGCGAACGCGCCCCGACGCAGCGCATCGAGGCCGCGACGGCGGCCGCGGCGCGCCACGCGCTCGCCCACGACACCGGCGACGTGCTCGTCTTTCTTCCGGGCGCGGGAGAGATTCGCCGTGTCGCGGAAGCGATCGCCGACGATGCGGCTCGCGCAGGGGCGCACGTCGCGCCGCTGTACGGCGACCTCCCGCAGGAGGCTCAGGATCGCGCCATCGCACCGTCGCGCGATGGCGAGCGCAAGATCGTCCTCGCGACACCGATAGCGGAGACGAGCCTCACGATCGAAGGAGTGCGCGTCGTCATCGACAGCGGACTCGCGCGTGCGCCGCGCTTCTCCCCTCGCTCGGGAATGACGCAGCTCGAGACGGTGCGCATCTCGCGCGCGTCGAGCGAGCAACGGTGCGGCCGAGCCGGGCGCGTCGCGCCGGGCATCTGCTATCGCCTGTGGCATGCCGCCGAACAACATGCGCTCGTCCCGCACGCGCCTCCGGAGATCATGCAGACCGATCTCGCGTCGCTCGCGCTCGAGCTGGCGGCGGCGGGAATCACGGATCCGGCCGAGCTGCGCTGGCTCGATCCGCCACCCGCCGCGGCATTCGCGCAGGCGCGTGCACTCCTCGCCGTCCTCGGCGCGATCGACGCGACTTCCGGGGGCATCACGCCGCACGGTCGGGCGATGGCCGAGCTTCCGCTGCATCCGCGACTCGCGCACATGCTTCTCGCCGCGGAGCGCATCGGCGCCGTGGGTGTCGCGTGCGACATCGCGGCGCTCCTGGGCGAGCGCGACATCGTGCGCGGCGTCGGCTCCACGCCGGATGCCGATCTCCGGCTCCGCGTGGAGCTCGTCCGGGCCCGGGGCGAGCGGGCGGGAGTCGTGGGCCACGGCGAGGTGGACGTCGCGACGCTGCGCCGCGTGCGCAGCGAGAGCGAGGTTCTCCGACGTCAGCTGGGAATCCGCGCGTCGGGCGACGACGCGGAGCATGCGGGGATCGTGCTCGCCTTCGCATATCCGGACCGGATCGCGCAGCGGCGCGACGGCGGTGGCGGGCGCTTTCTCCTCCGCAACGGTGGAGGGGCAGCGCTCACGCATCCGCAAGCGCTCACGGCCGCGTCGTTCATCGTGGCCGCCGAGCTGGGTGGCGAGACACCCGATGCGCGCATCTTCCTCGCCGCGCCGCTGGAGCGCGATGACATCGAAGCGCACTTCGGCGACCAGATCACGATCGAGGAGCAGCATGCGTGGGACGATGCGGCCGGGCGTGTGCGCGCGACGCGGCGCGAGCGGTTCGGCGCCATCGTGCTGCGCGAGACGCGAGGCGAGGTCGACCCCGAGCGCGCGGCGACGCTCCTCCTCGACGCGATCCGGCGTGGCGGGATCGAGGCATTGCCGTGGACCGACGAGGCGCGACAACTGCGCGAGCGGCTCGCGTTCCTGCACGCGCGCGAGCCGGACCGGTGGCCCGACGTGGCGGATACGGCGCTGCTCGCGTCCCTCGACGAGTGGCTCGCGCCCCATCTCGCGGGGATCGCGTCGCGCGACGAACTGCACGGGGTCGCGCTCGCACCGCTGCTGATCGCGACGCTGGAGGACGGGCGGCGCAGCGAGCTGGATCGACGAGCGCCGACGCACTACGTCGCGCCGACGGGAACACGCGCGGCGATCGATTACGGCGACGTGAATGCGCCAGCCGTCGACGTTCGTCTGCAGGAGCTGTTCGGCGTCGCCGAAACGCCGACGGTGGATGGCGGGCGTGTCCCGCTCACGCTGCGACTGCTGTCACCAGCGCGCCGGCCGGTGCAGGTCACGCGCGATCTCCCCGGATTCTGGCGCGGGAGCTACGCTGCCGTTCGCAAGGAGATGAAGGGGCGCTATCCCAAGCACCCGTGGCCCGACGATCCGCTCGCGGCCGCTCCGACGCGACGCGCCAAGCGACCAGGCGAGTGACGGCCGCTACGCCGCGGAGACGTTCGGCGGCGTCCCCGTGACCGGTGCGGGCGCGGTCCGATGTGTCGACGTCGCGGCGAGGTCGAACATCGACTGGCCGTCGATGTAATCGACGACGGGGAGGTGCTCGACGTGGTCGAGACGGCGGAGCACGTCGCGCATGCGCTGCGCCTGCTCGGCGATCGCGGCCGCCGACTCGTGCACCTGCGCGTTGGTGTCGGGCGACGTCTCGAGGAGCTGTGCCTCGAGGAGGACGCTCGCCAGCGCGTTGTTGAGCTCGTGCCGGAGTCCCGTCGTGAGCTGACGGAGGGCGCGCGAGCGGTGAGCCTCGCGCTGACGCATCTCTCCCCAGAACGCGACGAAGGAGACGGCGAGGAGGAAGGCGCCGAGCAGCGCGAGACTGATGTACACCGTCCGACTCGCCTGCTCCACCGACGCGGGGACCAGGCGCTGCTCGAGTCCCGGACGCAGTGACGTCTCGATCGTGAACCCGCCCGGTCCCGTCTGGAACTGATATCGCTCGTGGTACGGGCTGTGGAACCAGTTGGTGGAGCGGTACAGCACGGCGCCGTCGATGCCGATGATCCGCACGCCGACGAGCGAGTCGTTCGGAAGCCGCGGCTTGACCGGCGCATCGACGTCCCAGCGCGATCCGGTGAACGACGGCGGGAGGAGCGGCACCGTCGCGATCGTCTGGCCGACGATCTGATCGAACACCGCCGACCGCGCCTGCGTCACGATGTACGCGTACAGGCGATGCGCGACGCTGTCGTTGGTGATGCGGTAGTAGAGACTGACCGGCTGGCCGTTGATGGCGACGACCATGACGCCGCTGCTCGGGAAGACCTGCGGAGAGCGGCGCATCGCCATCATGGTGTCGGCGACGACGCGGCCGAACGCGCTATCGGCGAGCGCGGCGCGGGCGGTCCAATCAAACGTCGTCAGGTCGAGGCGCTCGTAGCCGCGGAGCGGGTCCGGCCGGTGGTGCATGGCGGTGAAGACCGAATCGGCGCTGTGCGCGAACTGATCGACGCTGATCGGCGGCCCCTGCGTGGCGTGCGAGACCGAGGCGAACAGGTCGTCGCGCTCGGTCTGCGCCGCGCGGAAGAGCTCCGTCCCGATCACACGTCCGACGTAGCCCGTGTAGTCGTGCAGCGTCTGCGCGGCGGTCGCGCGCAGAGCCGCGCGGGCGTCCCGCACCTCGCTCGCGAGCACCACGCACACGCCGAGCGTCCCGACGAGGCACGCCACGACGAGGGCCGAGCGCCAGCTACGAACGGGATGCGGAATCGACGAAGTCTTCATGGGAGATGCTGCCGCGGAGACGACCGGTCGGACCCGGCGTCACGCCCGCCGCGACGCGAACGCGCGCGCGGGCGTGCCCAAAGTATCGGACGATCGTCCCTGCAGCGTGACCACGCTCGATCACGCGACGGCAACCCGCGACGAAGGGGAGGAGCTCTTTCGCGGGCTCGTCGAGCAATCGCTCAGCGGGATCTACCTGATCCAGGACGAGCGCTTCACCTACGTCAATCCGACCTTCGCGCGAATCTTCGGCTACTCGGTCGAGGAGATTCTCGCGCTCCCGTCGTTCGCGTACCTCGTGGCGGAGGAGGATCGCGCGCTCGTCGGCGAGAACCTTCGCCGTCGGACCGACGGAGAGATCAAGGACATCCGTTACGCGTTCCGCTGCGTGCACCGGAACGGCAACCGGTTCATGGTCGAGATCCACGGCGCGCGGACGACGATGAACGGGCGGGCGGCGGTGGTCGGGACGCTCATCGACGTGACGGAGCGACGCGAGTCAGAGCTGGCGCTGCGCGCGAGCGAGGCGCGCTTCCGCACGGTCTTCGAAGGGTCGCCGATCGGCATCGCGCTCCTGACGCTCGGCGCCGAGTACGTCGCGGTGAACCGCGCGCTCGAGACGATGCTCGGGTACACGCAGGCCGAGCTGGTCGGCCGTCCGGTGTGGGAATTCTATCCGACGCCGTCGGCCGAGGCGCCGCTGCACTACCTCGACAAGCTGATGCGCGGCGAGGTGGAGAGCTATCATCGCGAGCAGCGCTTCCTGCGTCGCGACGGGCGTGAGATCGAGGTCCAGCTCACCGCGTCGCTGATCCGCGACGAGGCCGGCGCGCCGGAATACGGCATCTGCATGATGGAGGACATCACCTCGCGCCGGCAGCTCGAGGCGCAGCTCCAGCAGGCGCAGAAGATGGAGGCCGTGGGGCGCTTCGCGGGCGGGATCGCGCACGACTTCAACAACACGCTCGCCGCGATCGCCGCCTACGCGCAGATCCTGCACGACGATCTCGCCGCGGACGATCCGCGCCGACAGGACGCCGAGGAGATCCTCAAGGCGACGTCGCGCGCGAGCGGGCTCACGCGACAGATCCTCACGTTCAGCCGCCGTCGCGTGGTGGAGCGCGAGCATCTCGACCTGAGCGCGATCGTCTCCGAGTTCGAGACGCTCCTGCGTCCGCTGCTCCCCGCGCCGATCCGGCTCGAGACGCGCATTCCGCGTACGCCGATCGTGATCCACGCCGATCGGACGCAGATCGAGCAGGTGCTGATGAACCTCGCGCTCAACGCGCGCGACGCGATGTCGACGGGTGGAACGCTGCGCATCGAGCTCGGCGTGCGCGACGCGCACCCCGCGGGACCGCGCGAGATTCACGCCTCCGGGCACGCGTCAGGACATGCGACGTCGTCGCACATCACGTCGTCGCACGACGATGCGGCACGACACGTGCGCGAAGCAATGCTCGTCGTCGCGGATACCGGTGTCGGCATGACCGACGAGGTGCGCGCGCGGCTGTTCGAGCCGTTCTTCACGACCAAGCAGGAAGGGAGCGGCACGGGGCTCGGACTGGCGACGGTGTACGCCATCGTGCGGCAGGCTGGCGGGACCGTGACCGTGGACTCGCATCCGGGTGCGGGCTCACGGTTCACGGTCTCGCTTCCTGTCGCCGACGCACCGTGCCCGCGCAGCATGAGTGCCGCGGGCGACGCGCCGCGGGCTCAGCGCGCGACCTCGGAAGCGCGGGGAACGACGGTTCTCCTCACGGAGGACGAGGACAGCGTGCGCGATGCCGCGCGCCGACTCCTCGAGCGCGCGGGCTTCAGCGTCGTCACGGCGTCGAACGCGAGCGAGGCGCTGCAGGTGCTCGATACCCTGCGCGACGCGGTGGACATTCTCGTCACCGACGTTCTCATGCCGGGGCTGGACGGCGTCCAGCTCGCACGGCGCGCCCGCGAGCTCGTCCCGACGCTCGGCGTCATCGTCATGTCGGGGTACGCCGACGTGCCGCAGCGGGATGCGCACGCCGTCGCGCACATCCTCATCGAGAAGCCATTCAGCGCGACCGCTCTCGTGGCAGCGGTGCACTCGGCGGTGACGCGGCGCGCCGCGCCGGCCAGCGCCACCGTCTAGCGCGCCACATCGGCAGCGAGCGGCGTCGGTCGCCGCTCGCTGCCTCGTGCATCAGCGGGACGTCGTTCCCGCGAGCCACCCCGCGCGAATGGCGCGCTGCCGCTCGGTGGCGTTCGGCAGATCCTGGAGCTTCCAGCGATTCCCGCTGCGATCGATGCGGATTCCAGCGAGCGCGAGAATGTCGTCGAACGGGAGATCCTCCGTTCCGGCGACGTACCGCTCGAACCAGGAGTGCATGTCGGTTCCCATCGCGCGGGAGACGGCGCGCTCCACGTCCGCCTCGGTGTAGCCGCGTCCCTGGAGATAGTAGGACGCGCTCGGCTGATCCCACGAGAGCGCCTTGAGATTGCGCAATGCGTCGTCGAGCGAGCGCGTGCCGTTGCTCCGATCGCGAATGAGGATGTCGAGCGCCAGCGCGAGTCCGCCGCCCTTGTAGTAGTACGTGAAGAACGACTGCGACGAGTTCGTCTTCTGCGGAGTCGCCGCGCCATCGAAGAACGGCGCCTCGAACGACGCCATGCGCGCGGAGACTTCCTTGCGCCCCGGCGCCACGAGGTTCGCCTGGACGAGGTTGCCGATCGACGCGTCGAACGCCGCGCGATCGGTGAGCTGGGCGCGCGACGCGGCCATCATCCCGTAATACTGCGTCCACCCCTCGGCGACCCACAGGCTCGGCTCGTACTGCTCCTGCGTGTAGTCGAACGGTCCGAGCGCGAAGGGGCGGACGCGCTTCACGTTCCACGTGTGGAAGTACTCGTGTGCCGCATCGTCCAGCAGCCCGGCGAGCCCCGCGGAATCGGCGAACGGATGCCGGACCTCGATCTGCGTGGAGTAGAGATGCTCCATCCCGTCCGAGCCGGGGAAGCCGGCGTGGAAGAGGAACGTGTACATCTGCAGCGGCGGCGGCGCGACGACGCGATTGTGCGAGACGACGATCCGCCGCACCGCATCGACGAAGCGCTGGCGTGCGGCGGGGTCGACCGGGCCGTCGTTGTGGAGCACGACCCGGTACAACCGGTTGTCGACGGTGAAGCTGTCCACGCTGAATGCCGGCGCGACCTCCGTCGGCGTGTCGATGAGCCGGTCGTAGTTCTCGAACGTGTAGTCGGCCTGATCGGGCGTGCGCGTGTCGCCGTTGATGATGTGCCACCCCGTGGGCCGGTCGATGTGCAGCGTCACGGCGTCCGGCTTGTGGTTCACGACGTACATGAACACCGAAGCGCCGTTCCAGTTGGCGTGCGTCGAGTCGAAGACCGAGAACGTCCCCGACAGGTTGTCCCCGTACACGCGATAGTGCACGACGACGTGCCGCGCTCCCGACGGATAGATGCGCCAGAGCGAGCCATTCTGGCGATCCCACCGGACCGGATGTCCCGCCGCATCGCGCACGGAGAAGTCCTGGACGTTCTTGGCGAAATCCATGCGCGCGTACCGTCCTGGCGACCAGACCGGCATCTGCAGCCGGACCACCGAGTCGCGCACTCGATCGACGTCGAGCGTGACGTCGAACAGATGCGTCGCGGGATCGGGCATCGCGATGGTGTAGTGGATCGCCGGAGCGAGTGCCGCGGCCGGAGCGGCGGCAGGAGCCGAAGCGGGAGCCGCGGGCGCGAGCAGTGCGGTGACGAGAGAGAGAATGAGCACGTGGCGGATCGGTGAGCGCGCGAGACGCGCGGGTTCCGGCGGAAGATCCTCCCCGTCACCGTGCTCAGCAAGAGGGCGCGCGTCTCCGCGCCGTCAACATCGTCACATCGGCGCGGACCGGACGACGCTCATGGATGTCGGCGGCAGCAGCACGACGGTGTCGCGCGCGGGGACCGTCGAGCGCGCGGGCGGGCGATCCGGATGGGCGTAGCCCTTCGCGCCGTTCGGATGCCAGCGATACTGCGCGGACGAATAGCGGAAGAGCTCGAGCGGCCCCGGGAGTGGAACGTCACGCACGCCCGTCGTCGTGCGCTCGCGGAGGATGATGCGCACCGCGATCGTATCCGTCGGCTCCTTGTCGACGAGCATCACCGCCCAGCGACCGTCCGGACGATGTACCGCGTATGCGGTGAACGCGGGGCCGCCCGCGACGGTCGGCGCATCGGACGTCGCGCGATAGAGCGCGTGCGCGCCGTCGCCGGGCTGCGACCAGATCTGCGTCGTGAGCCGCGTTCCATAGTACGCGGCGACCGGCTGCGTCGCCTGCGCGGCCGCGTCGGCGAGGAGGATGGTGTTGTCGCCCCACGAGTCGCAGTTCTCGTTGCGCATGAGCGTCGTGGGACGGTAGCCGAACAGATACGCGGTGCGTCCACCCGCGAGGAGGAACTGTCCGACGAGGTCGGCGTCGAGGAGCGCCGTCGCCATCTCGACTTCCGGCCTGCCGGCAAACGCCGAATAGCCGTACTCCGTCATCAACCAGGGGATGTCGCGCGGAACGCCGAGGCGCTGGAGCGAATCGACAGCGGCGGCGAACTGCGTCGGCTCGGTCGCGATCTGGCGCAAGACGGGGCCGCAGAGATCGTCGTACGGATAGTGCTCGAAGGAGTAGAAGCCGAAGTCGCGCGTGCGGTCGTGCCTGCGCAGCACGGCGAGGAACGGGCGGATCCATGACCGGTCGGCGCTGTCGTCCGGCCAGATGCTCGGGAACGGAACCATGTCCTGGAACCCGGCCGCGCCGAGCGGGACGTCCGGAGCGACGTGATGCAGCGCATCGGCGTCGGCGAGATAGAGCGCGGCGTAATCCGCGGGCGCGACTCCCTGCCCGTCAGGCTCCTCGCCCATCTCGATGCCAGCGACCGGATAGCCGCGTGCGCGGAGGAAGCGGAGCGACGCCGCAGCGTTCTCCGGCGTGTCGTACAGTACGCCGACCGGGACGAGCATCGGCCTCCCGCGCGTGATCCCGCTGCGATACACGCGGTCGAAACCGGGCTGCTCCGTATCCGGATCGCGATCGCTCGCGCGATGCCACGGATCGGTTGACGACGCGTACGTGATCGTCTGCGTGGTCTTGCTCCGACCGCGCTTCACGATGTCATGCAGCGTCCCGTCGGGGTTCATGGTTCCCGCGCCGATCTCGCGGATGGCGACGCCGATGGAATCGCGGGGATCGGTCGAGCCCGGGAGCGCGGTGTGCGATGTCTCGGTCATCAGCACGCGCACGAGACGCGTGTCGATCGGTCGATCGGCCACGCGCACGAGCTGGTCGCCGCCATGGCCGACGGCCGCACCGTGCTCGAACGCCACCCAGTGGCCGAGCGCGATCGACTCGTCACCGGGGTGCTCGCGCATGTCGCGCGCGTCGTCCGAATCGCTCGGCGCCCACCGCTGCACGACGAAGCGCGTGGCGAAGGGAGCGGCCCACCGGATCCGGATCGCGTCGATGGGGACGACCGCGCGAAAGTCGAGCACGACCCAGTGCGGATGTCGCTCGGGCGGCTCGTGCGTGTAACGGGCGTCGAGGTACGGATTGCTCTTCCAGAACGTGGTCGGGTCGCCGTCGTCGAGCCGGGAGTAGCCGTCGTCGTTGGCCTGGTCGATCGTGTTGCCCCGGCGCGGCAGACGATAGCCGTACGACTCCATGATCGGCGCTCGGGACGTCGTATCGGAGAGCCAGTAGCCACGCGCGTGCGCTGCGTCGCTCCAGTGTCCGCGCGGATTCCAGTGCCACGCCTCGATCCCGAGCTCGGTGCGAAGGCGATACGTCACAGGCGTGAGCCCGGCGCTCTCCATCGCGGCGAGGTTGTGACGGGTGTACGTCTGCGCGACCGCGCCGTGCTCGAGTCCGTCGAGCGCACCGCCAAAGGCCACCGATGGGACGAAGGTCGCAGCGGGGGCGCCCGTGGCATCGATCACTACCGTGTAGATCGGTGCCGCGCCCCCGCGGCGCACATCGTGGCGCGATGCCCGGAGCGCCGGCAACGTGAGGAGCGCGAGCGCGCCGGAGGAGAGCGCCGTGAAGTAGAGTCGGTTCGTGAACACGTTCCAAGCGAATGCCGTGCGCGTCACGCGCGGCTCAGACACGTCCGCTCGCGACCGCGACGAGGAGGGCGATCACGAGTGGAACCAGCGCGGCGGTGACGACGCCGTTGAGCCCCATCCCGACGCTGCTCGCTGCGCCCTCGACCTCTCCTTCCTCGACGGCACGCGCAGTGCCGAGCCCGTGCGCCGCCGTGCCGAGCGCGAGACCGGTCGCGACGCGACTTCGCACGCCGAGGGCCCGCAGCAGCTCGGGGCCGATGGCGCCGCCGATGGCACCGCTCGCGATCGCGACGAGCGCCGAGAGCGCGGGAATGCCGCCGATGCGCGCCGCGATCGCCATCGCGATGGGCGTCGTCACCGAGCGCGGCGCGAGCGAGCGAACGACGGGCGCCGATCCGCCGAGCAGGAGCGCTATTCCAGCACCGGCGAGAATTCCAACCACCGAGCCGCAGAGCAGCGCGACCACGATGCCGCGCGCGTGTCTTCGAAGTAGTGGAAGCTGCTGCGCGAGCGGATAGCCGAGCGCGACGACCGCGGGGCCAAGGAGGAGCGTGATGAGGTGACCGCCGCGATCGTACTCCGCGTACGGCGTTCGCGTCACGAGGAGGACGACGATGATCGCGCAGATCGCGACCAGCGCGGGGTTGAGCCAGGCGCGGCGGCGCCATGCGTACAGCGCGCGCGCGACGAGATAGACCACGATCGTGACCGCGATCCAGAAGATCGCCGTCCCCACGTGCGCGATCATGACCGGGAGCTGTTGCAGCGCGGGCGTCACGGCTCCTCCACGAGCACCGGCTCGACCAACTCGAGCTCCGTCTCCACCGCGCCGGGCGGGTGTCGCTCGAGGCGATCCGCGACGACGCCGACGGTCGCAAGCACCGCGAGGAGGCTCACGATCGCGCCACCGGTGATCGGGAGCCACTCGCGCCGCAGGAGTGCGACGTACAGGAGCACACCCACACCCGCCGGGACGTACAGCAGCGTGAGATGTCGCACGAGGAGCTCGGCGCTCGCACGCACCAATCCGCGCGGGATGACGCGAAGCTGGATCCCTGCCGCGAGCAGCACCATTCCGGCAACGCTTCCCGGAATCGGTGCATGCACGAGGTTCATGAGCCAGCCGCCCACCCACTGCAGCGCGATCAGGAGCACGAAGCCGAGCAGTGCGATCAGCTTGCGCAGCGCCGCGTGCAGCGCCACGAGCCGGCGGAGCCAGAGGAGAAGCGCGAGCATGCGGATGCGAGCGGTGCTACGCCGGAGGCGACGCGGGGCGCGTCACGCTCCCGTGCACTTCCCGACGATGATCGTGCGGATGACCGCGGAGTCGGCGGAGAACGGGAGCGGTGCCTTTCCCGCGGGCACTCCGGAGTGCGCGCTGCTGTCGGCGGTCGAGAAGACGACGCCACACTCGTGCGGGATCGTCACCGTCGTCGCGGCACCGTCATGTCCGATCTTCGCACCCGGCATCGCGCGCACCGTCGCGAGCGGCGTTCCCACCTGAATGCCCTCGAGCGTGTGCGCGCCGGGGCGCATGACCTGGATCTGCGTGACCGTGTCGTTCACGATGACGACCGTGACGGTGTCGTTCCCCACGCCGTGCACCGGGATGATCTCGGTCTCACCGGGCGCGCTGAACGCCGTCATCGCATACACGAACGACATCGCCGCGCGACGCCACGCGCCGACGTGCAGCGGCCCGACGGCTTCGGGGCGGATGACGCCGTGTGTTCCCTGCATCGCCGGTCCCGTATCCACCACCAGTGACGTGGGCGGCGGAGTCGGCCGCACGGAGAAGCTCCCATCCGGGCGACGCGGAGCGCCGAGCGGTGGTGGGTGCGATCCGGAGTCGCCGCCGCACGCGGCGAGGAGAGCGACGGTCGCGAGCGCCGCGGCCCCATGACGGATGAACGAAGGCACGGCCCAAGATAGCGCCCCAGGGCGGGCGGCGCGCTCTGCAGGACGCCCGTCCGAACGAATCGACCGGGCAACGAGTATTTGTCGGGAGCCGCCGATGGCGCGATGCCAAACCATCGGCCCCAATACACTCGATCCTTACATGAGCTTCTGCTTCTCCACCCTTCGCCGGCGGTCTGCGGCCGCGGCTGCTGGTGCCTGCGCGCTCGTCGCCGCGACGGCGGTCGCGCCGGCAGCGCAGGCGCAGCTCCCGGAGCCGCCCGACTCGGTCGCCGCGGGAACGCGCCCGGTGACGCTGGCCGAGGCGCTCCGGCTCGCCGATCAGAATGCGCCGCAGACGGTCTCGGCGCGCGGCACCGTGCGCTCCAATCAGGCGCAGGTGCGCTCGGCCTACGGCGCCTTTCTTCCGAGCATCACCGCCAACGTCGGCGCGGTCCGCCAGTACGTGGGCGGCTCCGTGACGCGCGTCAACTCGAGCGGTGAGAAGGTCACGCTGAGCGGCAACAACTGGACGTACAGCAACGGCCTCTCGTTCAACGCGCAGCTTCTGAACCTCGACCGCTTCCCGCGACTGCGCGCGGCGCAGGCGAACGTGAATGCCGCCGAGCAGAACGTCGTGGTGCAGCAGTACACCGTCGATCTGAGCGTCGAGCAGCAGTTCTTCGCCGCGCTCGCGGCGCGCGAGGCCGAGGATGCGGCGCGCACGCAGCTCGCGCAGGCGCAGGAGCAGCTCGTCGCCTCGCGTCGCCGCGTCATCGCGGGCGCGGCGACGGCGTCGGATTCGCTCCGCTCGGCACAGGCCGTCGCGCAGGCGCGGCTCGCGCTCGCGACCGCGCAGAGCAATCGCCGCGACGCCAACGTCGCGCTCACGCGCCTCGTCGGCTCCGACGTCCCGCTCTCGGCCTCGCTCACCGATCCCACCGTCATCGCGATGGACACGGTGCACGTGGACAGCGCCGCCGTCGTCCAGCGCGCGCAGATCGCGCCGACGGTGAATCAGGCGCAGGCGCAGCTCTCGGCGGCGCACGCGAACCGGCAGGTGGCGCGTGCCGCGTACTTCCCCACGCTCAACGTCGGCTACTCGCGTGGTGGGAGCGGGTTGGACAGTCGCTTCGGTTTCGGCGGCGATCCGTTCGCGTACAGCGGCCAGCTCAACTTCTCGCTGAGCTATCCGCTCTTCAATCAGTTCACGCGCGAAGCGAACGTGGCGCAGGCCACCGTGGCGGAGAACAACGCCGCGGCCACGCTGCGCGACGCGCGACTGCAGGCGCTCCAGCTCTCCGTGCAGTACCTCGACGCGCTCCGGCTCGGCCAGCTGCAGGTGGCCGTCCAGACCGCCACCATCGCCGCGGCGCAGGAAGATCTTCGTGTCCAGCGCCAGCGCTACGACCTCGGCCTCTCGACCATCGTGGACGTCCTCACTGCCCAGACCGCGCTGAATCAGGCGGAAGCTGATCTGATCACCGCACGCAACGCCGTCCGTCTCGCCGCCGCGCGCATCGAGACGCTCATCGGCCAGCCGCTCTCGACCGTCGCCGCACCCGCGGGGGTGACGCGATGAGCCGCACGTCGATGCACCTCACGCGCAGCAGCGCGCTCGCGCTCGCGGCCGGCGTCTCGCTCGTCGCGGGCGTCGCCTGCTCGAAGAAGCAGTCCACGGACACCGGCATCCAGACCGTCCCCGTCGAGCGGCGCGACATCGTCGTGACGGCGCAGGCCACAGGCACCGTCGAGCCGGTTGACACGGTCGCGGTGAAGTCGCAGGCGCAGGGACTCATCATCGCGATGCCGGTCGAGGTCGGGAGCCAGGTGAAGCCGGGCGAGCTCATCGCGCAGCTCGACACGCGGACGCTCAGCAACGACTACGAGCGTGCCGCCGCCGCTGAGAAAGCCGCTCAGGCGTCGCTCAACGTCGCGAAGACCGAGCTGCAGCGCGAGAACGAGCTGTACGCGCAGAAGGTCGTGACGGCGAACGAGCACGAGCAGGCCGTCGTCACCGCGGCGAACGCGGAGTCGGCGCTGACCGCGGCGCAGACGTCGCTGAAGACGGCGCGTCAGAATCTCGAGTACGCGACGATCCGCGCGCAGGTGGGCGGGACCGTCATCAGCAAGAACGCCTCGGTCGGCACGGTCGCGTCGTCGGCGCTCTCGAACGTCGGCGGCGGCAGCACGATCGTCACGCTCGCCGACCTCCGGCACGTGCGCATGCGCGCACTCGTCAACGAGACCGACGTCGGCAACGTGCATCCGGGGATGCCGGTCACCGTGACCGTGGATGCCTTCCCGAACCGGAACTTCGCCGGCACGGTGGAGAAGGTCGAGCCGCAGGCGATCGTGCAGCAGAGCGTCACGATGTTCCCGGTGCTCGTCTCGCTCGACAACGTCGATCAATCGCTCCTGCCCGGGATGAACGGCGAGGTGACGATCGTGACGCAGCAGGCGCGCGACGTCCTCGCGGTTCCGAACGACGCCGTGCGCAGCATGAAGGATGCAGCGACGATCGCTCCCGCGCTCGGCATTCCGGCCGAGTCGCTGCAGGCCGCGCTACGTGCGTCGGCCGGGCGCGGCGGCGCGGCCGGTGGCCCGAATGCGGGTGGCGCGAACGCTGGCGGGCGCGGCGGCAACGTCACCGTCGATTCGGCGACGTGCCGCAAGATCACCGCGCGCATCGACAGCACGCCGGGGCTCCGTGCGACGCTCGACTCGCTGCGTCGCTCGATGTTCGGCGGCACCGGCGACACGGCCCAGATCCGCACCGCGATGCAGGCCGCTTACAAGCGCGCTCACCTCAACGCCGACACGGTGCGCGCGTGCATGCGTCAGGCGCGTAGCGGTGGCGCTGGCTTCGGCGGTGGCTCAGCAGGCGGCGCGGGGAGCGCCGCCGGTGCCGGCGGATTCGGCGGCGGTCGCGGCAATGCCACGGTCGTCTTCGTGAAGCAGGGCAACGGCTGGGCGCCGCGTCGGGTTCGCCTCGGCGTGAGCGACTTCGATTACAGCCAGGTCCTGAGCGGCGTGCAGCAGGGCGATCAGGTCGCGCTCGTCGGCACCGTCGCGCTGCAGGCCGCGCGCGATCAGCGCAGCGCCCGGGCTCGCGCCATGACGAGCACCGGCTTCGGAAGCAGCGGCAACTCCACGAGCACCGCACGTCCCGGCGCTGGTGGCGGCGGTGGTGGCGGCCGCGGAGGACCCCCGCGATGATGCCCGTCGGCGAGACGGTCAGCATCGCGATGTCGGCGCTGCGCGCGAACAAGCTGCGCTCGGCGCTCACGATGCTGGGCGTCATCATCGGCGTCGCCGCGGTGATCGCGATGGTCGCGATCGGCCGCGGCGCGCAGGAATCCGTCGCGCAGCGCATCGCCGCGCTCGGCACCACGCTCATCACCGTGAATCCGGGTCAGGCCTTCGGACGCGGCGTGGCATCGGCTTCCGATCGCGCCAAGCTCACGATGGAGGACGCCGACACGATCGCGGCGCGCGGCACGTACGTCGCCGCGGTCGAGCCGGAGATGCAGAAGCAGGCGCAGGTGCAGTACGGCAACAAGAACGCGAGCACCGCCGTCATCGGCACCACGGCCAACTATCCGGAGGTGCGTCAGTACACGATCCAGACGGGGCGGATGTTCACGCAGTCCGAGGACAAGGGGAGCCGCCTCGTCGCCGTCCTCGGCGCGACGGTGCTCAACAACCTCGGCGTCGACGCGAACAGCATCATCGGGCAGCCGATCCGGATTCAGGGGATCCAGTTCACCGTGATCGGCACGCTCGCCCCCAAGGGCCAGGGCGCGATGTTCGGCGATCCGGACGACGAGGTCCTCATCCCGATCACGACGGCGCGCTATCGCATCGTCGGTGACGATCGCGTTCGCAACCTGAACGTGCTCGCGCCGAGCGACAGCATGGTGACGGCGACGATGGCGGACGTGGAGACGATCCTGCGCCGCGCGCACCGCCTCCGCCCGGGTCAGGACGACGACTTCAACATCCGCAGCCAGTCGGACTTCCTCAGCACGCTCGGCGAGACCACGCAGACGTTCACGTATCTCCTCGCCGGCATCGCGGCGGTGAGCCTCCTCGTCGGCGGCATCGGGATCATGAACATCATGCTCGTGTCGGTCACCGAGCGCACGCGCGAGATCGGCGTGCGCAAGGCGCTCGGCGCGACGCGGCGCAACATCCTGCTGCAGTTCCTCATCGAGGCCGTCGTGCTGTGCATGCTCGGCGGCGTCGGTGGGATCCTGCTCGGCGGCGGAGGCGCGCTGATCATGACGACCTTCGCGCACTGGAACGCGTCGCTATCCCTCCCGTCCATCATCCTCGCGTTCGCGTTCTCCGCGGCCGTCGGCGTGCTGTTCGGCGTGTGGCCCGCGCGGCGCGCGGCAGCGCTCAACCCGATCGAAGCGCTGCGCTACGAGTGACGGAGCAGTTCGGGAGCTACCGGTAGTTCCCGAACTGCAGCTCCACGCCGAAGTCCTTCGACCGAAGGAGCTGGATGGCTCGCTGCAGATCGTCGCGCGATGGCGAGGTGACACGCACCTGATCGCTCTGAATGGCCGCCTGCGTCTTGGGGATCTTCGCCTCCTTGATCGCGGCGGCCACTTTCTTCGCGGTCTCCGTGTCGAGCGCGGTCTTGAGCTTGATCTCGCAACGCACCGTATCGCCGCCCGCGGGCTTCACCTCGCCGATGTCGAGGTTCTTCACCGGGACGTTGCGCTTGATGAGCCGCGAGCGCAGCACGTCGATGAGCGCCGTCATCTGGAAGTCGCTGTCGGCGACGAGGACGAGCATGTTCTCGGCGCGCTTGAACTCGATCGACGCCTTCGATCCCTTGAAGTCGTAGCGCTGGCCGATCTCCTTCTGCGCCTGGTTCACCGCGTTGTCGACTTCCTGCATGTCGACGCCGGTGGTGACGTCGAACGAGGCGAGCTGCGGCATCAGGGAACCTCAGGGGTGGCGATGGCGGCGAGATCGTCATCGCCGAAGCCCGCGGCGATGATCTGGTCGAAGCGCGCGGCGATCGCGGGAAGAACGTGCAGCGCCGCGCCGCTCGCGTCGGCGGATTCGAGCATGAGACGGATGTCCTTGCGCGCCGCGGAGAGCTCGAACATCGGCGGCGTGTAGTCTCCCTCCGCCATGCGCTTGCCGCGTCCCGTCACCTGCCCCGACGGATTGAAGTCGCGGAACAGCGTGTACGCCTCGCGCGGATCGATGCCGAGCCCGCGGCCGAGCGCGTAGAGATCGGCGAGGCCGCTGACGACGAACATGATCATCATGTTCCCGAACAGCTTGAACGCGGCCGCGAGATCGCTGCGCTCACCCATGTAGCGCACCGTCCCCGTCATCCGCTCCAGCTCCGTGCGCACCTCGTCGAAGATCGACTGCGCGCCGGCGACGAGCATGAGCCCCGTTCCCTCACGCGCGTTCCCGGGTCCCATGAAGACCGGCGCGTGCAGGAAGCGCACGCCCGAGTCAGCGAGTCGCTTCGCGCGCGCGACCGTCGGCTGCGGCGCGGTCGTCGAGTGGTCGACGATGATGGCGCCCGGCTCGAGCGCCGGAAGAAGCTGCGCGAGGACGTCGTCCACCGCGCGGTCGTCGAGCAACGAGAGGTGCACGCGCCGCGCGCCGCGCACCGCGTCGGCCGGCGAGTCCGCGACGCGCGCGCCATCGGCGGCCAGCGCCTCGGCCTTGGCGCGCGTCCGGTTCCAGACGGTCACGTTCTCGCCCCGCGCGAGAAACGCACGAACGAAGCCCGAGCCCATCAGCCCGGTCCCGAGAAATGCGATCATGCCTTGAAAGGTAGCAGGGCCGATCCATGGGATCACAAATACGGCGTCAATCGTCTCGATTTCGACGCCGATACTCCCACCCGTGGCACCTGATCGGCCTCCCTCTCCGCCTCCCGGCGGAGCGCACCGCGTGTTGTCCGGACCGGTGCGCTCCGCCGTGCTCCGCGCGTGCAAGCGTCTGATCCGGCTCGTGCGCCCGGCGCCACGGCTCGTGCTGCGCGCGGCGGATGACGACCAGGCGACCGCGATGCGGGCGTTCGCCGAAGGGACGGTGGATGCGGTGTGGGCCAAGGACCGCGACGGCGCGTATCAGCTGATCAACAGCACCGGCGCGCGAATGCTGGCGCACTCCAAGCATGGCATCCTCGGGCGCACCGACACCGCGTTCTTCGCGCCGGAGAGTGCCGCGGAGATCCGTGCGCGCGATCTCGCAGCGATGCGTCGGGCAACGTCGGTGAGCAGCACCGAGATCGCCATCACGGCCGACGGAACGGTACGGCACATCTACACGACGCGCACGCCGTGGTACGATCGCAACGGCGAGATCATCGGCGTCGTTGGCGTGTCGCGCGACGTCACCGAGCGCGTGCGCGCGGAGGAGGCGCTCCGCGCGGGCGAGCAGCGCTACCGCGCCCTCGTGGAGGAGGCGCCCGAGGGGATCGTCGTGCACCGCGACGGCATCATCATCTACGTGAACGGCACGGCGGCGCAGATGGTCGGCGAGTCCGATCCGCACCACGTCGTCGGCCGCGCCCTGCTGGAGTTCGTCCACGCCGAATCGGTCGAGCGGATGCGTGATGCACTCGCAGCGCGCAATCGCGGCGAGTTCGACCGGCGCCCCATCGAGTACCGCATCGTCACCACTGACGGTCGGACGTTGGACGTCGAGGCGCTGTCGGTCGCGGTCGAGCACGACGGCGCGCCCGCGATCCAGACGGCGATGCGCGACGTCACGATGCGGCGCGCGGCCGAATCCGCGGCGCGCGATCGTGAAGCACGCCTGAGGCTGGTGATGCAGCAGATCCCGGCGGTGCTCTGGGCCACGGACGGCGACGGACGTTTCACGTCAGCGGCGGGCGCGGGTCTCCACGCGCTCGGCATCGATCCGTCGGAGCTCATCGGCGTGCGGGTGGACGAGTACTTCGCGCGCAGCGGCCAGAGCGTCCCCGCCGAGGCGACGCGCGACGCGCTGCAGGGACGATCGATCTCGTTCGAGTTCGAGTGGGGACATCGCTCGGTGAGCTGCAACATCGAGCCGCTGCGCTCCGAGCACGGTGAGATCGAGGGGACGCTCGGCCTCGCGGTCGACATCACCGAGCGCAAGGTGCTGGAGACGCAGCTCACGTATCGCGCGTTCCACGACCCACTCACCGGGCTCGCGAACCGCGAGCTGTTCCGCAACCGGCTCACGCACGCACTCACGCGATTGAGTCGCGGCGCGCACGTCGCGGTCATCTTCCTCGACCTCGACGACTTCAAGACCGTGAACGACAGCCTCGGGCACACCGAGGGGGACCGGCTGCTGAAGGGCGTCGCGGCGCGGCTCACCGCGTCGGTGCGCGGCCACGACACCGTGGCCCGCTTCGGCGGCGACGAGTTCGCGATCCTGCTCGAGGGAATGGAACGGCGCGACGAGGCGCTCGACGTCGTCGCGCGTGTCGAGGCGGCGCTCGCGCTCCCGATGAACCTGCGCGGACGGATGATGCACGTGAGCGGGAGCATCGGCCTGGCGCACGCGAGCGTCGGCGAGAGCGCGGACGAGGTGCTGCGCAACGCCGACGTCGCGATGTACCGCGCGAAGGAGCTGGAGCACGAGCGGCACGCCGTGTACGAGGCCCACATGCACGCCGCCGTCGTGGACCGGCTCGAGCTGGAGAGCGACCTGCGCACCGCGATCGAGCGCAACGAGCTCTTCATGCTGTATCAGCCCGTCGTCGCGCTCGACTCGGGCGAGGTGCAGGGCTTCGAGGCGCTCATGCGGTGGAAGCATCCGCGCCGAGGAACGCTGTCGCCGTCGATCTTCGTCCCCATCGCCGAAGAGACGGGGCTCGTGCTCGACATCGGCCACTGGGCGCTCACGGAGGCGTGCGGCGCGCTGCGACAGCTGCACGCGCTCGCCGCCGCGGGCGCGCCCGGGCTCACGTCGCAGCTTCGCCTGGGGATCAACATCTCCGGGCAGCAGTTCCGCAGCGACGCGTTCGTCGATCAGGTGCGCGGTGCGCTCGCGACGACCGGCGTGCCGCCCGACCGCGTCGTGCTCGAGATCACCGAAGGGTCGGTCATGGGACGCAACGCCGACTCGCTCCGCCGCCTGCACGCGCTCAAGGCGCTCGGCGTGCAGCTCGCCATCGACGACTTCGGTACCGGCTACTCGTCGCTCAGCTACCTGCAGCAGTTCCCGCTCGACGTGCTCAAGGTGGACAAGGCGTTCGTCCGCGACATCACGGATGGCGGGAGCCACGCGGCGCTCGCGCGCACGATCCTGACGCTGGGCGAGCTGATGCACCTGCGCACGCTCGCCGAAGGGGTGGAGACGCAGGCGCAGCGCCTCGAGCTGCTGCGCATGGGGTGTCGCTTCGGGCAGGGATATCTGTTCTCGCGTCCGATTCTCGCCGCCGACATCGCGGGATGGGCGGCGCGGCACGTGAAGCAGTGGCGCGAGGCGCCGCGCGCGGTCGCTCGTCGCATCACGCGCGAGATCGAGATCGCCTCGCTGCAGACGCCGTCGACGGGATCGTAGGGCCGGACGTCGCACCGCGCGCGACGTGCAGATGCGCCGCGCCTGCTCGACCACGCGTCTCCCACGTGGTCTGTCGCTTGCCTTTCCGAGGGATACCGCGCCGTGCGAGAGCTCGCGCGGACGAACTCCCACAGGATGCGATGACCATGGACACTGGCAAGCTCAACGGCAAGCGCGTCGCGATTCTCGCGACCGATGGCGTGGAGGAGGTGGAGCTCACCGAGCCACGCAAGGCGCTCGACGCCGCCGGCGCGAAGACGCAGCTCGTCTCGCCGAAGGACGACAAGATCAAGGCATGGCAGCACGACCACTGGGGCGACGAGCTCCAGGTCGATCTCCCGCTCAGCCAGGCGCACGCGGACGACTTCGACGCACTGGTGCTTCCGGGCGGCGTCATGAATCCCGATCACCTGCGACAGAACCGCGACGCGGTGCAGTTCGTCCGCGAGTTCTTCGACGCAGGGAAGCCGGTCGCGGCGATCTGCCACGGACCGTGGATGATCGTGGAGGCGGGGGCGGCGCGCGGACGCACGATCACCTCGTGGCCGTCGCTGCAGACGGACCTGCGCAACGCGGGCGCCGACTGGGTGGATCGGGAAGTCGTCGTGGACGAGGGGCTCGTGACGAGCCGCAAGCCGGACGACATCCCCGCATTCAACGCGAAGATGCTCGAGGAGTTCGCGGAAGGACGCCACGCCGCACAGCATCCGGGATCGCATGACGCGGTGCGCGCACTCGACGAGAGCGGCGCTCGCCAGGAGACGGCCGGCTACGCCGCCGACCGCCGGACGGAGTTCGGCGCGACGACTGGCCCGATCGCGGACCGCGCCATCACCGAGAAGGAGCACGGCGGCGGGCTTCCGAACATGGGACCGGAGAGCGTGCCGAGCAGCGGGATGGATCGCGCGGCCACGGATCCACTCGTCGGCGACAGTGACTGGGACACGACCAATCCGTGATCGCGGCACGGCGGCGTCCGGTGCGGCGATGAGCGCACCGGCGCCGCTGTTCGAGCCGATCACGCTCGGTCCCGTCGAGCTGCGCAATCGCATCGTCGTGAGCCCCATGTGCCAGTACTCGAGCACGGACGGCTTCGCGACCGACTGGCACCTCGTGCACCTCGGAAGCCGCGCGGTCGGCGGCGCCGCACTCGTCATCGCCGAAGCGACCGCGGTCACGCCGGACGGGCGCATCTCGCCATTCGACCTCGGTATCTGGAGCGACGAGCAGGTGCCGGGACTCGCACGCTGCGCGCACTTCATCGTCGAGCAGGGCGCGGTCGCGGGGATCCAGCTCGCGCACGCCGGGCGCAAGGCGAGCACGCGGCGCCCGTGGGACGGTCACGGACAGGTACCGCCAGACGAGGGCGGGTGGATTCCGGTGGCGCCGAGTCCGATTCCGTTCAGCGAGCGCGACGTCGTCCCGATCGAGCTGAGCGTCGCGGAGATTCGCGGGATCGTCGATGCATTCGCGGCAGCGGCGCGACGCGCGGCCGCCGCCGGATTTCGCGTGCTCGAGATCCATGGCGCGCACGGCTATCTGCTACATCAGTTCCTCTCACCGCTGTCGAACAAGCGAACGGACGACTACGGTGGGAGCTTCGAGAACCGCACGCGGCTCACGCGCGAGGTCGTGCGCGCCGTGCGCGACGCATCGCCAGATGACGTTTCGGTGTGGCTGCGCATCTCGGCTACCGACTGGGTCCCGGACGGCTGGGATCTGGAGCAGTCCGTTCGACTCGCGCAGCTCGTGGCGCCACTCGGGGTCGATCTCATCGACTGTTCGACGGGCGGACTCGTCCCGAAGGCGCCGATCCCGGTACGGCCCGGATATCAGGTGGAATTCGCGGCGCGCGTTCGCGCCGATGCAGGCGTGGCGACGGGCGCGGTGGGGTTGATCACCTCACCCGAACAGGCGAACGACATCATCGTTCGCGGCGAGGCCGACATCGTGCTGCTCGCACGGCAGCTGTTGCGCGATCCGTACTGGCCGCTGCACGCGGCGCGTGCGTTGGGGGTGAGCATCGCGTGGCCCGTACAATACGAGCGCGCCCGCGACTGACAAGTAATCGACGCTCGACCATCCATCTGTCCGATTTCGCACGTATTTTGCTTTCCTAGTCGGCGTCGCGTCTGATCACGCGGCGCCTTTTACGCTTGGGAGAGCATGGATCGCTACCACTTTACGCTGTACGTCGCTGGTAGCTCCGGGCGCTCCGAACAGGCACGCCGGAATCTGGAAGCGTTGGCCGCCGGACATCTCGGCGGCCACGCCGACATCACCACCATCGACGTACTGTCCGATCCCGAAGCCGCGGAAACGCACCGGATCCTGACGACACCGACCGTCGTGCGCACCCGCCCGACCCCTACGCGTCGCGTCACCGGCGACCTTTCCAATCTCGCGAGCGTGGTGGCAGCGCTCGAGCTCCCTCCCCTGGATCAGCCTTCGTGACCTCACGCGTAATCGACCGCCCCGACGACCGGTACGGCCTCCCCAAGCTCGAGACCGGCATCCCCGGCTTCGACATCATCGCGTACGGGGGGCTGCCGAAGGCACGCGCGACCCTGGTCGCGGGGACCGCGGGAAGCGCGAAGACCGTGTTCGCCACGCACTTCCTCGCGGCGGGGATCGCCATGGGCGAGCCGGGGGTGTTCGTGACGTTCGAGGACACGCCGGCCGACATCCGCAGCAACATGCGCGGCTTCGGGTGGGACATCGCGCAGTGGGAGGAGGACGGCACCTGGTGCTTCGTCGATGCGTCGGCGGATTCGGAAGGGCCGACGCCCATCGCGGGGGAGTTCGACCTGAGTGGGCTGCTCGCGCGCATCGAGCACGCGGCGCGGAAGGTCAACGCGGCGCGCGTGTCGC
>Ga0070714_100000486_pt1 | contig 28722 bp, 71 predicted proteins | sample LARL83metaG_FD_65450 | JGI IMG/M metagenome (GOLD analysis project Ga0070714, IMG submission 65450) | Corn, switchgrass and miscanthus rhizosphere microbial communities from Kellogg Biological Station, Michigan, USA - LAR L8-3 metaG | ecosystem: Host-associated > Plants > Roots > Rhizosphere ... | reverse complement strand
GACGGGCAGCCAGCTACACGGGCAGCCGCGGGAACGGTCGACGGGCAGCCAGCTACACGGGCAGCCGCGGGAACGGGCAGCATGTCACTCCAGGTATCACCCTTGCCGCACTAGACAATGGCGCGCAAACCATTGATTCTATTGATCGGAGGGCCTTAGATGGGCCTTAGGAATCGGCAGAAGTGTTTAGAATCAACACTTTACAGATATTGCGGTGGTTTTCGCCTTCTCTTCATGCCCTTCGCCTGCTCTTCAGGGTGGTCGGCAAAAAGTACCGGAAAAACGGAAAACGCCGGAGCGTAGGATATGAAATTTGGAATTTTGAATCCAACTAGCCTGTTTTCAACATTGTAGCCAGGATGGTCGAGGTTAGTGACTGCCGGTCGGCTGCCGAGCAATGACAGGTTAATGACGTCCAATGACACGCAAATGACGGGTTATATTCATGATAATAAAGGAGATGACGTGAATGACGCTATTTTGACCTCAAGACTTTTAGGGGCCTGTGGGCCAGGGCTATGGGGCCTTTGGCAGTTCTTATTCTTTTTTTTCTGTTCAAAGAAGAGAGGCAAATGGCGTCATTACGTCATCTCCCATGGAATCAATAACATGACTTGTCATTTCGGCGTCATTTCGTGTCATTGGCGTCATTTGCCGTGTTTTCATATACTTAGCTTACGCGTCGAAAAATCCCTTGACTTCCAGAGCGTGCCGCCGGTATACTCCTGGCTATGAACCCTGACCTGAAGCTGTACGAGAACGACGTTATGATCCACGCAGCCGTCCGTCAAGTCGCCGACATCGTGATGTACTGCCTCGTAGAAGGCGACAACCTGGACGAGAAGCTTATCGAGTTCTTCGCCACCTGGGACCGCGTGCGCACGGACGAGGTGACGCGTCTGAAGGCTGAGCTGTTGAAAACAATTAATGTTTTTCCAAATGTCAAGCCCGTGGAGATCCCAACCCGATGAAAACCATGGCCACTGTTTTGAAATATTTTGCGCATCGCAATCGTAACAAACTAATCACGTTAGGTCTCATCGAATACCCTCCGATGTCCGCTAGCAAATTCATCGAGCAGTACATCGAGCCGATGCGCTGGATGTGGGAAAACTATGCAAATGAAGAAGATTGCAAGGTAATCGAGGCCTACATTAAGCTGGGCGAAGATTCTCCGTACAAATGAACCAAAAGTACTATTGCAACATCCTCAGCCGCCGGGATAGAATCAGTTCATGGAAAACACACTGACAACAAGCCGCCCGATCTACCTGATCGGCCAAGAGATCTTCAACGACTGGAAGAACGTCTACTTCGGCGCGAAGCCGTACCTCGACGCGATGCGCAGTTTGGTGACCGTTAACGACGACTACGGCCAGGATTCAGGCCGGTCCATCGTCAACTACTTCCTGGCAAACGCGCAGAGCTGGCGCGGTGAGACCGCGAAGCGGGTCAAGGCCGAGCTGAAGGCAATGGTAAAACGATGAACCGCATCACGAACGTCTCAATCGATCTGACCGAGCAGGGGCACTTCGAGGTGTCGGTGACCAAGGAGTTTCCTGGTGGGACGCAGGTGTTCAAGGAATTCGGCGGGCACCAGTTGCACCGAGCCCTGGACGTGGCGCGCGGTATGGCTACGTTGTCGCCAAGGCGCAGGCATGCCGAGCTGGATCTGGATTCCGAAACGAAGGGTTGGAGGGCAGCATAATGGCATTCCTGGTCGAAGGCACCAAACCATTCAAGGTCCGCGCGAGCTGCGGGCACATCGTGATCCGTCGGATGCGTGAAGCGACTGCCGGTGTGCCGTATACACCGGAGGTCGTTTTAGACGCGCCTAATGGCCGGGAATGCGACACGTGCGAGACCGAGCACAACGGATTCTCGCTCTGCCCGCACGGAGTGCAATGGCGCGAAGCCTGCCACGCGGGCGGATGTTTTCGGGAGGATCGGGCGTGATCATCGTGTGTTTCAAATGCCCGAACAACGGGCGGGATGCCCAGGTCGCGGACCCGCGAGTGTGGGCCGACTATCGCGATGAAGGTCCGATGTATATGTCCTGGCGCGTGGTCGACGAGATCTTCGCCGAGGTTCTGCGGTGTGACGCCTGCGGAGGCCAACACGACATCGTGTTAAATGAACCGAAAGTACCATTGCAACAAGCTGGGCCGCAAGGATAGAATCAGGACATGGAAAACAACAAACCTAACGCCGAGCAGCTGTGGGCACTGCGAACCTTCGCGGCACTCAACGGTCGCACGTGGAAGAGCTGCCTGCGTCACGCCTGGGAGACCGGCATGTACGCTGAGCACGGGGCCGCCGACTACAGCAACCTGCTACAGCAGGTCCGTAACACCTTCGGGCCGTCATGGCTCGTGAAGTTCAAGCTGCCCGCCGAGTTCGATATGAACATCGGGGCGCGGCCATGACCGACCTTCAGGTCCGTCAATCCATCGACACAGCGCGCCAACAAGGCGACACCAAACAATACCTGGCAATGTGCAACGAACTCCGCACGCGCAAGGCAAACTTCCCGCACAAGTTCCGCGTGATCGTCGACGGTGAAGAGAATGCGTGGGACGATAGCGGTTATGACAGCCTGAGCGAAGCTCTGGCTGCTGTTTCATACGATCAACTGGAGATGTACCAGATTTGGAAGGGTGACGTGCTGGTGGTGGATCATGACTAAGCCACCGACATTGATCGCTCTTACGAGGGAGCAACTTGAAAAGAGGCTATCCGCCAGTGTCACGCGCTACGTCGTGACCCACGTGAACAAAGACGGAATGCGCACGCTGGCACACGCTCAGCAAGGCCGGTGCACCTACGCGACACCCGAGGAGGCCCAGGCCTGGATCGACGCAGCCAGGGCGAACACAAGCAATAACCTGCAATCGGTGTACCCGAGGCCGGACACGCTGGAAGTAAGGCCTTGCGAGTGCTGGCCGGTGCACTTCGATCCGAAGGGGGTGTGGTTTGATTAAACCAATCGTGGTAGGCTCGACAGTCCGTCCGCTCACCGGCCCGCATGCCGGTGTGGATCACAAGGTGATTTACGTGCACGAAACTGGGGGCTTCAACATTCAGCCGATGCTGCCTGCGTGCCGGATTAAATACCGCCTGGGAGCTACATACGTGAGGCCTGACGAGCTGGAGAAGCCGACCATGGCTGAGAGGCTCCAGGCCATCATTAGGCACCTGGAGCGCTGCGCAAAGCAGAACGAAGCTGTTGCTGGTGAGCAACGTAGAATGATTAAAATTTTGAAGGAGCTGATCGCATGAGCCGCACCGATCCAGTCGCAGCCGCGCTGTCACGTGTCGAGCAATACGAAGACGCAATCGACTTGCACCTCGACGACGCGTTATACGTCGAACCAAAACGTGAGCCGATGCTGATTCGCGACGGCAAGCGCGGTAGCCACAGGGAGATTGAACAATGCCGGTAGACGCTTGGTGCGCCGATCAGATCCGTCAAGCTATCGAGAAGTCTGCCCTGGTCCCGTTGCACCTCCGCATGGAATGCCTGCTATGGGAGATGGACTGTCGAGTCGAAGCTGCCTTGATCGAAAATGAATCAAAAGTACTATTGCAACAGTGGCGGCCAGCAGCGTAAGATCAGGTTATGGAAAACAAAATGAAAGACGCGCAAGGCCGGACGATCAGCCATCCGTTCGAGGCGCTGTCCGAGGGCGACCGCAATGCGATTCGCGCTGGGTTGGAGCTGTACCTGAAGCAGTTTACACCGCAAGAGATCACGGGCGCTGAGTTTGGCAGCCCTGTCGAGGTTGCGCTGAGCAATTACAACCGCCTGCGCAATCTGTTCCTGGGTTCGCATATCGAGTACAATCTTGTGCACCTGCCGATGGCCGTAGGCGGCACCGGCAGCGCGCGTGATGCGTTCGGACCATCGGAGGAGAGATGAATATCAACGTGAGTTTCGCCCGCGAAGAACTGAAGAACACACTGACTAACGTCGTGCGTTTCATGCGCACGGGCGCTGCAACCGAGACAGGCCCGCTAAACGACGCCTGGGTGAGTAAGGTCGGCAAGGATCACTGGGAGTTTCACTTCGGCTCGTTCTACTGGCATGGGAGCGCCGACAACGCATACGACGCGCGCTCGAAGGGTTGGACGTCCTGGCTGCGGAAGCAGGGTGCTGAGGGCTACAAGATGGAGGCTGTGTGATTCGCTACGAATGGATTGTTGAAACGCTCGACGACCGCGCGCACTTCGACAGACTGGCTGAGGCTAAGCGCTACGCGGTCGACAAGCCATGTCATGATATTGCCCTGGTCCGCGATGTGTTCGATGCAGTCGATCAGAATCTGAATGATCGCCAGTGGGCATACCTGGAAGACGGGAAGATGCCCGCGGCGTTCGATGGTGGCGCAGCGGTTCCGAAAACGTTTATTGACGAAGTGACACGTGCGCTATAAGATCGTGGTTGACCATTGGGGTGACATGAAACCTCCGCCGGTCCCACTCGGTTACATCGTGAACAGCACCGCGTGGGAAGGCGACGATGCCGCAATCGCCCAGGCGATGTACTCCGCCTGCGCCCTGGCTCTGAAGGCTGGTGGCTGTTATCGCTCGAACGTGGGTGTATTCTTCTACACCGCGGGCGAGATCACTGACTGTTATCTGATCGAGGACGGTCGCTACGTGCGCGCGTCAGACATTCAATACGGGGAGGCACCATGCAAAAGCTAATGACACGCCACGACACCGAGGTCGGTGATGGTGAATTCGATTCCATTGCGTGGATCTTCTCTGAGCACTTGAATGAGCCGGACCTAGGCGAGTACAACGCCGCGGTATTAGAGTGTGTGAACGAAGATTGGCCGACGCGCATCGAACTGTATCGCACTGCTGATCCGCGTGTGAACCAGACTCCTGATCGTGTGTGGGTGCGGCAATGACAGTCAAACAGATGCGTGACCTGCTCGTGGGCGCCTTCGAGGGCGGCAGCAACTACTGGTACATGATCGAACGCACCAAGCTTCGCCCTGGCCTCAAGATAGAAGACTTCCACAATGGTGGAAAGATGCAGCCGAAGGACGACTACTATCACTGGTCGCAGCTGGTGCCGACGACGCGCGGTTGTGCGCTGATCATCACGTGCGACGATGACAAGCAGGAATACAAGCTGAATCTGACGCAGCTGAAGATCGGCGAGTGTATCATGCGCACGAAATATCCGGAGCACTACGCCGACGTCCTGGCCGAGAACGATGACAGTATCACAGCTGACGTGTTCCTGCAATGCGCGTTGCTGGGTGAGGTGGTGTACGGATGACTGTTCCTCAGAGAATCCTGCGCGCTGCCAGACTTGACAAAGGTATCAAGCTGAGCGCGAACGATGTCTACTTGCTGAGTTTGGTCCTGGAATCATTCCAGCAAAAGTTTTTGTGTGATCAAGCGCCCGCCGAGAATCAGATCGTGGTCGTGGCCGGTGGTATCGCGCAATATCGCGGCGGTGTGTTCTACACGGGCATGGAAGATCCGCGATTTACGCGCCCGATCCAATGGAAAGTGACGCAGTGGATGCCGCTGCCGACGGAGGCGTGATGGCTAAGTTAACCGACGGAGTCTTGATTGCAATTATCGAACTGACTAGTCTCGCCCAGGCTGGTGGCTTCGATGACACGTTCGGCTGCTCATTCGAAGCTGCTGACGCTGAACAGCGCAAGACGTGGAACAACATTCCAAAAGCAGATGCGTGGGCGAAAGCACTGCTCGACAAAAGGCGCGCGCGTAAGATTGCGCGTAAGGAAGGACGGGCATGGTGAAGCGAAAAGTTAAAGCGGCGCGCGTGCGCGAGACGAAAGAGAAGCATCCGGAGCGCTACTGCGCGAACACGAAATGCCTGTGGAACATCAGCACGGGCAAGCCGTGTCCGAAGCATCCGCTGATAAACAACATGTGCGGGATGACTGATCAATTCATCGTCGACGAGATGCACACGCTGTCGTCCGGCGCTGTGACTGACACCGACAAACTGCTGGGGGTTTCATGAGTGTACCTGAAATCAAGATCAAAGCCGTGATCCGTCGACTCGATGTCTGCGCGAAACAAAACGAGGCAGACGCGGCTGCGCCTGGAGGATTCGACTCGCGTGATTGTCTACAAGCGAAGGCCGTCGCAGCTGAGCAGCGCCGAATGATTCGAGTGTTGAAAGAGATGCTGCGATGAATGACAAGTGCGATGAGTGCGGCTACCATCACAGCGAATTAGACGCCTGCCCACGCACGCTGTATGTCTGCCAGAGCTGTGGTGAAGAGTTTGGTGAAGGTGAGCAAGATAATGAGCGCTGCCCGCACTGCCACGTCGGCGAGGGCGCACCGAACGGAGTATGTCAAGAATGACACTCGAACTAACTCGTGAGACGAAACCCTGGTCCGTGCGCGTCACGGTCGACGGTGGCACCAGCAAATGCTTCGACGATGATCACTTCATTCGCGAGTATTGGACGACGATACCGCCGAGTCATTTTGTCGTGCCGGCGTTCCTGGCTGCCGGCTTGAATTGTCGCGCAGCCGAGCTGGGGCTGACGATGAAAGCAGACACGGTCTGAAAATGAACCGAAAGTACTATTGCAACAGTGGCGGCGCGGGAGCATAATCAGTTCATGTCCAACGCAAATATCCTCCAAAACGGCAAGCTGTACTCGATCCGTCTGACCGATGGCCGCTGGGTCACGGGCAAGTTCCTGCACGAGAAGGCTGCCCGCGTGATCTTCGGCAACTACCGCCAGAACCGGCACTTCATCTTCGAGAATCTGTCAACCGGGCGCACCATCGAGATCAAGAGCATGCAGCGCATCAGGCCCTGCGATGGATTCACCTCAGACTATTACATGGGGGCAACCGCATGAAATCGACGACACTCTACTACAAAGACGCGGCCAGCGACAAGGTTTATCGTGTGTGGATCGAGCAATCGAACACAACGCCCACCTACAACGTCCAGGTCAACTTCGGCAGGCGCGGCGGCACCATGCAGCCCACCACGAAGGCCGCTGGCGTGTCCCTGGCTGCCGCTGAGAAGGCTTTCGACAAGGCAGTCGCCGAGAAGCTAGCCAAAGGCTACACCGTCGGGGAAACGACCGCGCCAGCCGTTGCAGCGCCCGCAGCGCCCGCGGCAGCCTTCATCCCGCCGATGCTGCTGAACGAGGTCGACGACAATCTGGCGCTGTCCTACATCGTCGATTCCGCCTGGTGCGCGCAGATGAAGTACGATGGCATCCGAGCGCAGATCCACAAGACGGGCGACATGATCAACGTGTACTCACGCACCGGCAAGCCGGTCGCCATCACGGAGAAGGTCCGTCAAGCCGCAGTCTCGCTGTCTCAGCGTGACTATGTTATCGATGGTGAACTGGTCGGTGAGATGTTCAACGCCTTCGATTGGATCGACGACCGTTTTCCTCCCTACTCATTCCGCTATGAGGTTCTGTCCGGTCTCAATTTCACCGCTGGCGTGATCGAGCTGGCACCGACTGCCTGGACGAAAGCCGAGAAGGCCGCGATGTACGACACTCTGAAGAAGCATGGAGCCGAGGGCATCGTGTTTAAGCGCATTTCCGCGGGCTATAAGAGCGGCAGACCTAACTCTGGTGGCGATGCCCTGAAGATCAAGTTCGTCGCGACTGCCAGCGTTATCGTGAGCGCAGAGCCTACTGGCAAGCGCAGTGTCAACATGACGCTAGCCGACGGGACGCAATTGGGTTCCGTGACTATACCGCCGAACAAACAAGTGCCAAGGCCACATTGCGTGATCGAGGTCCGTTACCTCTACGCGCATCGTGGCGGCAGCCTGACGCAGCCGGTGTTCCTGATGGTGCGTGAGGACATTGCAGCATCGGAGTGTGTCGAGTCGCAGCTGCGGTTCAAGAACGAGGCGCGCGCATGAAGCACGTCACGGTAACGCAGCGAACGAAGAACGCCGAGGCAAAGATCCAAGCAGCACTGACCGCTGGTTATAGGGTCATGTCGCATTCTCCCAATGGCACGTGGTTCCTGGTCGTTGCGTTTCGCGTTGAGAGATCGGAAGGATACGACTTTTGGTATGCCACTCCGAAGAATGGCGGCCATCTATCGGGTGGCGCGGCTGCTCTCCTAGTCCGTTCAGTGAATTGGGACGAGCCAGAAATGAACCAAAAGTACTATTGCAACACTCGCGTGCCGCAGGCATAATCAATTCATGGAAACGATCAAAGCGGGCAGCAAAGTGACGATCTTGATTCCGGCGGGCATCGGGCGCAACGGAGTCGAGTGGAAGCAGGCCACAGGGTGCGCGGTGATGCGCGGTCCTGCCGGTTGGGTCCTGAATATGGGCGGGCGCTATGGCACTCCTGGCATCGCGACCGAGAGCAACATCGTGAAGGTTGGTTGACGACTGTCGATTCCCCCCGAGGAGGGGCTGTGATGGGTCCGGCGCATTGGTGGGAGTCGGCAGTCCGTGAACCAACTGAGAGAGGTGATATTATGTAACCGAATTGTCCGAGCAGTTTGAATCCAACGAAACGAGAGGCGTTATGAAACTTTACTAGTCAGTGAGCCAGTCCTCAGGCCAATAGGACTGGTTCACGAGACCATCCAGACGTGCTGGGTGGTGCCGTGAACCAAAAAAAAGGAGCGTTATGAAAATGTCGTGGAAGGCTGGAATGATCATACCGGGAGAAGCTAAGCCGAGCTTCAACGCGGTGCGCTTCGCCACCAAGAAGGAAGCCATGGCCGCGGGATCTGAGCTGATGTCGCGCTGGATGGTGCCGACAGGTTACAAGGCCGTTCGATGCAAGGATGCGGTTAACTATCGATTCGACTTCGAGCAGTATCGTGCGTTCCCGTTGGAGGTAGCCAGTGCAGCCTAACGACACGTTCGACGCCAAAATTTTCAAGATGCATGACAGGCCCGGAAGGCACAGTGAGCTGGTAAATTTCAACTGGCTTGAACTGATCGAGGCTCTAGGCGCGTGGCAATCCTCCATCAAAAATCCGGTGGTGGGCGTCGAGATCCATCGCTATCCGTCTGCTGATGATGTCCGGCAGGTCCCGTCGGCCAGCAGCGACCGCGTCTACACAGTCACCAACGACACGCACTGCACGTGTCCAGGCTTCATGTATCGCGGATACTGCAAGCACACGCGCAAATATTGAACCAAAAGTACTATTGCAACACTGACGGCCCAGGAGCATAATCAATTCATGGAAACGAAACTACAAGACCTCGGTCAGTTTACCGGCACGGAAGTGTGGTACAAGCACTCCCTGGCTCCCAATATCACGTACACCGAAGGCGCGCGCTATGTCGCCATGGAAGGCGGAGCCTACTGGCTCCTGGATGAGATCGCATTCGGCCAGATGAACCGCAAGGTCCAGGCTGAAGAGTTCCAGGTTTGGACACTGGTTAAGGACGCCCAAGGCAGTGGCGCGACCCTGATGTGCGGGGATGGCAACCATAACCAGGTTTTTCGCAAGCATATCCCCTTCACCGACTTTCCCCTGCACACGATCACCCTGTGGTTTACGAACAACGTGATCCTGCTGCCGAGCGAGTACTGACATGCAGAGACGCATCACAGATCCAAACGCCTACACCAAGCTGGTCACAGCGCAGACTGATCTGCGAAGAGTGCGCGACTACCTGACGTCCGACGGTGTCGCGGCACCTCAGGTGACCGCTAAACTCCGCACTCTGCTCAAGAGCGTGGACGGGGCGATCCGGAACGCTGAGAACCAGGCAGCGCGGGCCAGCCGGAATGGTTGACGACCGCGGCATCGCTGACGACTACCAGGGCGCGAAACCGCGGCTGTGGGACGGTCCAGAACGACGTAGGACGAGCCGGGACCTGTTGACCGATGCCGAGATCCGCCAGAACCTCGTCGACGCGTTGCAGGCCATGCGCAGGCGGCTGCAAATGAACCAAAAGTACTATTGCAACACTGACGGCCCAGGCGCATAATCGAGTCATGGAAAACAGCGGTTTTGCAAATTACCCGAAGCAGGAGCACAACGACTGCACGGTGCGCGCCTACTCGAAGGTGGCAGACATTCCCTACTCGTTTGCATACGATGTGATCGCGAACCTTGGGCGCAAGCCAGGAGGCCTGTTTCCATTCAGCAAGCTGACGGATTGGGACGAAAGCTTCAGCACTCTACCAGTGCTCGACGGTGAGAAGCGTCTCACGCATAGGCGTGGCACGGTCCGGCGGTTTCTCCGCGATCATCCGAAGGGTAGCTATGTGGTGCGCGTCCCCCAGCATGTGTTCGCTGTTGTCGACGGTGTTGTTTACGACGGCTTCGAGCCGACGCTAGGCCAGTTCGTACGCTGCGCCTGGGAATACAAGAAATGAACCGAAAGTACTATTGCAACACTGACGGCCCGAGAGCATACTGTTTTCAGAGGAGAAACACAAAGTGAGCGTAGACCAGAGCATCCTAGACAAGATCCGCAAGCTGCACGCGCTGGCGGAGAACGCAGGTACCGAGGCCGAGGCCGCGAGTGCTGCGCAATTCGTCGCCGACATCTGCCGGAAGCACAATCTGGACATCGGTGTCGCGACCCTTGCCGAAGAGGAAACCAAGGCGTCCGAAGGCGTCCATGAGCACGCCAGCAGCATTTGGCGCAAGCATTACTCCTGGCTTAGTGACGCGGTCGACAAGCTGTTCGACGTGGCGCACTATCAGAAACCCGCAGGGCGCGTGAAGAAAGACGCTGCTGGTCGTGTGATCGGCAGTACCACGGTCAGCGAGTGCCACTTCTACGGGCTGAAGGCCAACGTAGCAAGCGCAGTCGTCACCTACCAGTATCTTCTCGCAAGTGTCGAGAGCATGCTGGAATCGTACCTGCGCACTGGTGGCCAGCTACGCGGTCGCGTCGACTTCGATAGCTTCCGCATTGGCTGTGCCTGCCGCATCAATGACGAAGCCAAGAAGGTTAAGCAGGAGGTATCTGCGCTGATCGCGGGGAGCACCGAATCGCAAGCGCTGATGGTCCTAGCGAACAAACTGGTGAAAGATCACTACCGCGCGATGAATCTTCGTAGCACCAAACGTTCGAGCGGTCGTAAGAATCAGAATGCTTACGAGGCCGGTTACGCTGCCGGTGGCCGCGTCGACCTGCACGGTGCGCGCACTTCGAGGATGATCGCATGACCTACGGTTTCATTTTCCGTCTTCACTCGCGCAAGCATGGCACTGAAGACATCGAGTACGACACGTTACAGGGCGCTATTGAAGCCGCGGTCCGTCAAGCCGTAGACGCGGCAGCCCTGCACGACGGCATCACGCGCACCGCAACTATTCTACAAAAGACGGTGAATATATTCGGTCGCGGCAAGTCCCATCCAGTAGTTCTCTATTCTCAGAAAACAAGGAGCGTTTGAAAATGGCAACCAAGAAACTGATTATCGATCCGAAGCTGTTCACGCAAGGCCAGTGGGAAGAGGCCTGCGCGACTGTCGACATGAAAATGACGGATTACCACCGCGAAGCAAAGCCGGTCAAGTTCACCAAGGCACAAGTCGTGGATATGGCTGCTGACTGCCGCTCGAAAGCGCAGCGTGTCGCCGACGGTGAGCTGGGTGGCAACGATGAAGGCGACTCGGTCAACATTGAACAATGGGCCGACGACCTGATCTCGGTCGCTGAGATCTTCGAGCGCATAGCAGGCGTGATCCCGCCGAACCGCAAGACGCGTATCGCGCTCGATGAGAACGAGCTGGCCACTGTCCTGGCTGCGCTGCGCATGTTCCAAGAACGTTACGATGGTTTCAGCGATGAAGGAATCCGCGACGAGTGGCCGGAGCATTTCGTCGACAACGATGGCGTCTGCATCGAGCCGTTGGGCTCCGAAGATATCGACACACTCTGCGAGAGGATCAACGTATGAAAGCTATGAAGTCCGGCGACCGCAAGTTAGAACGCGAGACAGCCATCGACTACCAGGGTAGAGCCTTGGTAGTTGCTCTTCACCCAGGCTACATGACACTTCGGCGCAAGGGAACGCGCGACGAGCCCGTCATGTTGAACTATGCGGCAGCCTACGAGCTGGCCATCAAAGCCGCGCAGCGCGATAAATAAACCGAAAGTACTATTGCAACAGTGGCGGCACAGGCGCATAGTTAACTCATGAACGGAACAGCAATGGCAACCGAGACAGCAGTTTGGTTCGAGCGCAGCGGCAACGCGGTGACGCGGCAGGTCACTGTCCTGAACGCGACGACCGCGGAGTACAGTTATGAGAGCCGGTGTGGCCGGTGTGGCGGGGCAGGCGGCTCCCAGGCCTGGAGGTTCACTGGCTACAAGTGTTTCGATTGCGGTGGCTCTGGTCGTGGCACTATCAAAACCGTGAAGGTCTACAGCGCCGAGAAGCTGGCCAAGCTGAACGCAGCAGCCGACAAACGCGAAGCCAAGGCTGCCGAGAAGTTAGCGATCCAGAACGCCAAAATTGAAGCTGAGTTCAATGAATGGAAAGCGCTGCGTTTTGACTTCGTGAATTCACTAGTCGCGCTGGTCACTGATAATCCCTTCCTGGCTGATATGCAGAAGCGGATTAACTACGGCTTACCTCTCTCGCCTGCACAGGAGTCGGCAACCGTGGCCGCACTGGCACGCCTTGAGGCCCGTCAAGCCGCCAATGCGGCCCTCGCCCATATCGGCACCGTCGGCGCACGCGTCACCGTCGCCTGGACGACCGACAAAGTGATTCAGCTGGAAGCCGGTATGTACGGCACGCCTTACCTCTACATCGCGCACGATGCCGACGGCAACAAGATCAAGTACATCGGCCAGAGCAATCTGCCGCCGACCGGCGAGACCGGCACCGTGGTGTTCACGGTTCGTGAACACAGCGAATATCAGAACATGAAGCAGACCGTCGCCGAGCGCCCGAAGTGGAAGGACGCACCGAAATGGGGCGAGTAATCCGCTTCGATCAAGCCAACGAAGTGCGCGCCATCGCGCGGGAGCGCGTCGGCAGGGTGAAGCCATCGAAGGCCATCCTGCCCAAGACGAAGCGCAAGCTGAAGCACGCGAAGAATGAACTGAAAGTACTATTGCAACACTGACGGCCCAGGTCGATAATTGATTCATGGAAACGACACGACAGAGACTAGTGAACAGCACGGTGAACAAGCTTCGCGTATGGGGCAACCGCTACGCGGGGTATGTAGTCGAGAAGAACGAGGCGGGCGAGTTCGTCAGTCGGAGCCAGCCGGTGGGCACGCCCGAGAATCCGCTGGTGATGGGGATCGAGCGCGATGACCTGCGAATGAGTTCGACGGGCTGGCTCTACATCGACCCGAAGTCACACGCGGTCGCCATCGCAGTGAGCGCCATCGTCGACGGTGCCAAGCCGGGTACTTTGGGCAGCGAGATGCTAGCCCTGGTCAATCGCTGGGAAGATGAACCGAGCAATGCCTGGAAGCGTTTCAAGGCTGAAGTGATCCGGAAGGCGAGGCAGTAATGAGAACGTACAAGTGTTTTTACAACGGCAAGACTGGCGAGGTCCAGGCCGAGACGACTTACAAAGCGCAGGTCGCATATGCGGAAGCTAACAATGTTCCCGCACGCAACCGCTACAAGATCACCGTGTATCTCGTAGCGCAGGCCGACGGCACGCCGGTCGTTCACACGGCAGACTTTTAAGGAGCAATGAAGTGAAGCAACCGAGCAAAAAAGCACTCTTAGACTTCGTGCGCCAGATTGCGCGCATGACGAAAGACGGAGACATTCTGGAGAACCACGACGGCAGCGAGTACGAATACTCCGCCGACGGAAACGACGAAGAGATCGATGCATTCTACTCGCTGATCAGTCAAGCCCGTGCACTTACCGCCACGAAAGTGAAGGTCGCACAATGAAATCCTACCGCGTGAATTGGGATATCGACATCGACGCGAAGAGTCCGCAGGACGCAGCCAGGCAGGCACTCGCGATTCAGCGCGATCCCACGTCTACTGCGACATCCTTCGAAGTGTTCAATACCACGATTGTCGATGATGGAATTGTCGACGATCACAAGACGCTGGTCGATCTGAAGAACCCCAAGCCGAAGGCGCGCCTGCCTCGCTTCACTGCGATGCTCAAACGCTGGATGAAACGGGAACCGCGCTACGAGGTTACTGTCGGTTTCGACATGCAAGGTGACGCCTGCCTGTACATTCAGAAGGGTGACCACCTGCGTTACATGCCTAGCGCGTACATGGAAGAGATCGCAGCCGCACTCGCAGACGTTCTGAACGGGGAAGACGCCTGATGGACGTCCGCATCGACAACCACGGCAGCGTGATGATGGTGTGCCCGCTCACGGATGCAGCTAGAGAATGGGTCGACGACAATGTCGGCCTTGAGCCATGGCAGTGGCTGGGTCCGGCATTCGCATGCGAACCGCGCATGGTTGAGAGTTTGGTCGAGGGTATGGCCGACGATGGCCTGGAGGTTGAAGTCGCATGAAGCTGCTAACGTTCGTCGACAAGTTGCAAGTTGATGCGGACGCACTGAAGCGCGCGTACCCAGGCGCGTTTCCGCGCGAGGTCCGGCAGGGCTGCATCATGATGCCTTCGCGCTTCGCGTGGGAGGTCCGAATCGCGGCAGGCCACCGCGCGCTAGAGAAGGCCATCGAAAAGTTGAAGAGCTGCGCGATTGAAGCTGACGACATGCCGGAGGTGTCCGAATGATCACTGCAAAAGAATTGGCGGAGTGGGCAGCCAGTCTGCCGCCCGAGACCGAGCTGGCCATCGACGATGGCGGGCTCAGCATTGTCGAGATCGGCAACGAGGATGAATGCTATAACGAGATCGGCGGAGTCCCGCTGTGCGAATGTGGACGCGAGGCATCCGAGTGCGCTACTTTCGACGGTGAAGCTGAACACGGAGACCGATGAAGAATATCGAGCACACCCACGGGCGCATCGCAGATGGCCTGGACCTGCTGATCGGCCACACCTCGCCCGAGAACGCGCTACACGTGCGCACCTACAGTTCCCATGGCAATCTGGCACGCTGGTGGCTGGAGTATCGCCCTGGCGCGCTCACGTCCGGCCCACGGGGCGCGTGGGGTGGCTATAGACTCATGCGCCAGATCAAACGCCGGGGAGCTGGCACCGGATGGGGAACCGCGCGCGCAATGTCGCCGACGGCACTCCTGGCTGTGATGGTCCGTCGACCCGACGGCACTGTCGGCATTGAGGCCTTGACCACTGAAACCTATCCTCACGGGCTAGATGCTTTTGTGGCGCGCTACGGCGCAGCGCTGCAAGGCTACAGGGAGCAGCAGGTACTTCGAGCCATGCGCGAGGCACTGAACGTACAGGCGGCGCAGAAGGCGCTGCTGGGAGGCACGGCATGCTGACAGGTAGACAATTATTCGAGATCCACCGCGAGGCGATGGATAGCTTAGGTATCGGTTCCGATACGTGGGACGACTTTGACGAGGCCGACCACACAGTGTGGGATCGGTTCGCCGAACTGCTGAACCTGGAGGTTCACGGATGGCGATAACCGCGGCTTTTTCGCCTTCCATTCCCGTCGCCATGTGAAAAACCGCGGCGTGTTAAATTTCGGGCCGGCGCCGGGAAACACCGGAGCGTAGGATTTTCATTCAGAAATCAGGTTTCAGCAAATGCTGAAAGGGAGTTTATCGATGATACGACCGACACAGCTACTCGTCGAGTTCTGCTTTCTGCAGCTGATGGACTTCTTGTCCACCTGGGCGTTCCTCGTGCACCACGTGCCCGAAGGCAATGCCCTGGTCCGTTGGCCCGGCCATCCGTTCGAAGGCCTGGCCCTGGCGAAGCTGGGAGCGATCGGTCTCGGTGTGCTCTGCTGGCATATTGGTCGACCCCGAGCGCTGCGCTACGGGAGTCTGTTCTATGCCGTAGTGGTAGTATGGAACCTCGTGGCAATCATAAGGGCGGTTGCATGAAGTACTTCCTCGATCAAGACAATTCCGGTCACTGGTATTTAGTGCCGGTGGAACACAAGGAAGCCTGGAAGATCTGGAGTGATCTCGACGAAGACGACGAGGCATCGTGGGAGGCACCAGAGTATGCTCAACAGTTGGGGACTCGCCCGTCGTGTGTACAGTTTGAGAATCCGGAGGTTCTGTGAATGAAGAGCAACTGCCTGATCTTCGCGGCCACCAGATTCTTCTCGCGCGGTGGATATCTCATTGTGCGAAAGAGCAGCTACGGTTGGTGGCCCCACTTCTCCTGGTCCGAAGACCTAGTCACGTTCGAGAAGTTCGTGCCGCTTGGTCCATGCGAGAAGAGAATTATCCCGCCTCTATTGTTCCGGGGACAACCGTTTTCCTATCGACCTACAGTACCAGGGCGGTTGTATCGCCTGAAGCCGGGTGAAGGCGATCCGATTCTGGCGTCGGTGTCGCGTAAAGTTTCAGAATTTGCGTATGCGGAAAGGGATTCATGAGCGAAAGTAATCACACATTCCCGGGCGTGAATGAAGGTGACATGGGGGAATCAGTCGAGTTCGACGAGGCCGGCGAGGATCGCTGCGGTCGTTGTGGCTGCAAGCGCAAGGAACACACGCCCAGTTGCGGCAAATGCAAAAAGTTTTCAGAGATGAAAAAAAAGCGGTAAAAACTAAAACATCAGGAGCGTAAGAAATGAAATCAGAAAAAGCAAAATCCTCAGAAGGGTTTGGTGGTGGACACGCGCACATGCTGCCGATCAAAGGCAAGCGACGGTTGCGGCTGGACGCGATCCAGCGCAGGTTCAACGCGCTGAAACGCCGGGATACGATCGTTCCCGAGCGTATGATTTCGGACGCAGCGTATATCAAGCTGCGGGTCGTGAAGCCTTCAGAAAAAAAAGCAGTTATAGGGCTAAAGAAAGCAGCGTAATGGGTATTGACAGCGTCCCGCAATCCGTGAGACATTGAATGTGAAGCAGGTCGATGTCCCAGATGGCACACCCACACGCGGCTATTAACCAGCTCATTAGATGTCGAGCCCAGAAGGTCGACAAAATCAATCTGTCGAGCCCAGAGGGTCGACGAAGGAAAATGAGAAATGAGCGTACAAAAGAAACTGCAAACGAAAAATGTGCAACCTGTTCCGGTCGCATTGGATCCGAAACCTTTGACCAAGTCGGCAACCGCTGACAACGAAGAGACGTCCGATAGGGATGACATTCCCGCTCCTCATCTGCTTCAGATGCTGGAAGAGGCCTCTCTCGAATCCAACATCCACTCCAAGATGGTGACTATCACGCCTGAAATGGCTGAGATCTTGCTGGGTAACAATGACGGCAATCGTCCACTGAAACAACGTGTGATCGATAGTTATACTCGCGACATTGCTGCCGGTGATTTCACGGCTACCGGGGAAACAATTATCCTCGACGAGAATCTGAAATTGTTGAACGGCCAGCACAGACTGAATGCTTGCATCAAAGCTGGAAAGCCCTTCCCTGTTTTACTCGTATGGGGCGTACCGCGGCGTGAGTTTAAGAAGCTGGATTCCGGTGAAAAGCGCAGGGCCGCCGATTGGTTGTCGAGTGAAGGCGAGCTGAATTCCAAAGTGCTTGGCGCTGCGTTGCGCGTGCTTTACAGCTGGGAGCAGGGCGCGATGTGCAAGAGTGATCCGGCGCCGACGAATGACGAGTTGGAGCATGTACTCGATCACAATCCTGGAATTCGTCAGCATATGTCTTCGACATTCACGAAGTCTGTTACCGGAATGCCTGGTTCGCTGGTGGCAGCACTCCGGTACCTCTTCGGCCGATTCGACGACAAGATGGCTGCGGACTTTTTCGAGCGCCTGGGTACTGGTGAGCGGCTGACCAGGGACAATCCGATCCTGCTGTTGCGCAATCGACTGCTGACCGCCAAGCGGGAGAAGCCGCTGAGTCAGCTCGAATGCGCAGCCCTCGTGATCAAGACGTGGAATGCGTTCGTGACCAAAGAGCCCTTGACGGTGTTGCGATTCCGGAACGAAGGCAAGAGCCGGGAGTCTTTTCCGAAGATTGCCGGTGTCGAGTACGAGGTTCAGGCCACTATGAAGATGTAAAAATGCCGTTGCAGTGGCATGCTTTGGGGCCGCCAGTGAACGGCGGCCCTCTTTTTTTGTCAAATCTGTAACCTCCTGTCTTCCCCTGCCGTCTTACTCCCATGAGCATTTGGCGCGTACGTGTCGCTGGCATAGATAACAAGCTGTCTACCATGGCGGCCCAAGATGTAGAAACAATGATAAACGCCGAACGAGAACAGGGTTACGAGCTATTCTATCCCCCTCAGCCGTTCGTTCCGATGAAGGTTACGGGAGTGCCGGATAGAACCCACGTACTTCTGACTTTCAAGAGAGCTTCATTCTAGGAGTTTGTATGCAGATAGTCGTCTTCTTTGTGATGCTGTACTTCCTGATAGCAATGTTCGCCCTGTTCTGCGGGTATAAGTTCGGTCGTTCGACGATCAAGCACCTGCTTGAACGGATCGAGCAAATGGCCACCTTGAAGGTGATCGATGAGAAAGTGATCTGGGAGCTGCGCGCCCGCAGGGATTTCCTGCTTGCTGCGAATAGTACCGAGGTTCAGAAGCGCAGAGATGCCGAAGCTTCTTCACTGTATTGGGAAGTGCAAGCCAAAATGAAGGAGCTTAGCCATGCTGCCACTGGATCCGATTCAACGTCAGCGCCGACTGGACAACCGGTGCCTCGATTGCGGAAAAAAGCTAAGAGCGCGTCGAAACAGTAACGAGTATCGCTGCACACCTTGCCAGGGAGAGTACAGCAAGAAGAAGCTGAAAGAGTACGAGCTTGCCCGGGTCGACAAGAAACGCCTGTACAATCGCGATCGGTTGGACGCGCAGCGTTATGAGGGATGGCTGCAACAAGTCTCCGAGCGCTTGGCTATACCCGTCGAAGAGTTGACAGAGATGCATTTGAGGATTGCTGAGAAGTACATACCGCGCCCGAAATCGATAGTGCCACGGAGGATACATGAGAGGCTCACGAGTTAAAGACCTACGCAGGAAGTTGACGAAGATCCAGGGCCATGCACCGATCAATCATGTCGGCCCGAAGGTGTACATGCACCTCGTGCCCGATCCGGACTCGCCGGCCGATGAATACGCGGAGTTCGAGCGCCATATCAAGGTCGCTCCGCCGAAGGTCCACGGCCATCTCCTGGTCAAGGGCAAGCCGGTCGCGACTCTATTCGGAATCCGTCGGCACGTGAAGCAGATCACCTTGATCAATGAATTCCGCCGATTCAGGAAGGCTGTGATGGCCGGAGTCGTGAAGTGATCGATCAGCAATACGTGTCGACCACAGGCTGTGTGTGGCCGATGCCCGAGGTGCTGGGCCTTTCCCGGTACGATTGCGAGCTGTGCCAGGGCGAAGGTGGCGTAATCTACGCGCCCGAGCCGGAGTACAGGCGCATCTGCCACTGCGTCTACCGTGCGTCCTTCGCCGAGTGCCTGGCTACCTATCAGCGCATTCGAGACGCGCAGACCAGCAGCAATTCGACCACGACTCAAGACCACTGCCGCGACCATAGAGACTGGGAAAACTTCCTGGCTGACTTCGAGGGAGTGGCGAAGCGGAATCTCACCGAGAGCAAGTTGAAGGTGTTCCGTGCGCGCATCGTGAAGGAGCTGAGCGAAGCGCAGACTATGCGCAGCCTCAAGATCACGAAGGAAACATTGGATCACTTGACGTACCAGATGGAAGTGCAGCTGGGGCGAATTTATCACGAGTTGGAGCCCTTCGCCCTCCATCCACCATTCCGCTACTTCAGCGAGCACAAGACGGTGAAAGCCATCGTCGTGTTCAAGCGTGGCGGCCCAGATGCGTGAGCAGCCGGAGGGTCACTGCCACTTCTGCGGAAGTGAGCACGGGGAGTTCTGCGGTGGATGCCAGTATTGGATCTGCCTCGATTGCGATTGGTGTCCTGGAGTTCAAGGCAAGCACTACGTTGAAGTTCACCAGGAGGTTCCACTTGGCTGATCGCCCGATTTATTACGCCTGTGAGTTGACACCGGACAACGATCTTCGAATCTATCACTCTCGCCTACCGCTACTCGACGGCCTGATCACCGAGGCCTGCCACAAAGGCATGTTTGAGGATATGAGCCCGTTCATGGAACTCCTGATGTCGATCGATGGGATCGCGGTCGCACAGATTTACATGTACAAGTTCTACGTTCGAAAATCCTCGATCTTCACCTGGCAAGAGATCGACGTAAAAATTATGGAGCTGTTGAGATGCATTCCGCTCGCATGCGGACAAGAGGAGCCTATTCATGAGACAAGAATTGCAGACGAGTGGAAACAACCCGCCGAGCCCCGGTCTGACGGTAGGCCTACAGGAGATGGTCCGGTCCCTACCGGAGCCTAGATTCCACAGGCTGCCGGCCCTGATCAGCCTCTCAGGCAAGATGGGCAGCGGCAAAGATACGGTTGGCGCGTTGCTGAGCATGGTGGGCTACAACTGCGTCTCCTGGGCCAGTGCGTTGAAGATGGAAGCGTTCAACTCCCTGGCTCAGTCCGTCGCTCCGCAGGGAATGACACCCGAGGTCCGTCAAGCCTGGTGCGCGATGGAACCAGAAGACGTCTATCGCAAGCCCACATCAGCCGACGCACGCAAGGTTTTGCAGTGGTGGGGCACCGAGTACCGCCGCTCCAAGGACCCGCTGTATTGGATCAAGGCCCTGGATAAGAGGCTGCAACCGGACACGCTGTATGTGATCACGGACACTCGCTTCGCGAATGAAGACGACTACGTGCATGCCCGTGGTGGCCAGAGCTGGATGATTACGCGACCGGATGCATCGCAAGCCCCCGGCATTGTCGGTCACGCTAGCGAGCAGCTCGACGGTATTCATCCCAACACATTCGTCGACAACAGCGGCACGGTCGTCGATCTCGCGAAGAAGGTCAAACAGATTCTTGGCCTGATTGTATGAACTACTACAACGAAATCGAGAAGTATGCTGCACAGTGGTTGCGAAATTTAATACAGGCGGGATTGATTCCGCCGGGAGAGGTCGATGAACGATCAATTGCAGACGTCACAGGTGGAGATCTCGCCGGTTATACTCAATGCCATTTCTTCGCGGGCATCGGAGGATGGAGTCTCGCGCTTAAACTTGCTGGATGGCCCGCAGACAAACCCGTGTGGACCGGAAGCTGTCCGTGCCAACCATTCTCAAATGCCGGAGCAGGCGAAGGCACTGCTGATCCTAGACATCTCTGGCCAGAGTTCCACCGACTCATTGCCGGTCAGACCCAGCGACCTCCAGCAATTTTTGGAGAGCAGGTTGCGAGCCCAGCTGGACGTGGATGGCTCACCGGAGTACGCTCTGACCTGGAAGCACTGGGATATTGCTTCGGGGCCGCCGATCTGTGCGCTGCGGGCGTCGGGGCACCACACATTAGGCAAAGACTTTATTGGGTGGGCGACACCAGCAGCACGCGACCATCGGACCTCGAACAGTGCGGAGAGCCAGGAGCGCAGAAACGAGGGATCGAAACGCGGTCAGCAATTGCCGAATCAGGTGATGGATATTCTGCGAACCCCTGGGATGACTTCGAACTTATCGGACCTGACAGGCAAGGAAAATACCGGCGTATTGAATCCGGGCTTACCCCGGTGGCTCCTCGGGTTCCCGAAACAATGGGTCAGTTGCGCGCCTTCGGCAACGCGATCGTCCCGCAGCTCGCAGCGGAATTCATAAAGGCGGCCAACGTATGAAGCCACCTAAACTATGCCCATCGTGCCGCGCCAAGCGTGTGAAGACTGAAGGCCGCAAGATCATGTTCAAGTGCGGGGCTGTGCTGCTGCGCGATCCGGAGCCGAAGAAAAAGAAATGAGCTTCTTTCCCTCACAAGCTGCAGTCGTCTTCGACGTCGAATGCTACAAGAACTTCTTCCTGATCCTGTTCAAGAAGATTTCGACCGGCGAGGTGCGTCACTTCGAGCTGTCGGAAAACAAAACCCTGGACATCGAGAAGCTGGAGTTCCTGCTCAAAAATCATTTGCTCGTCGGCTTCAATTCCGCAAACTACGACATACCGATGATCCAGTTAGCGCTGACCGGCGCCACGACTGAAGAGCTGAAATATGCGTCTGACGAAATCATCGTCACCGGCATGCGCGTCTACGATTTCGCCGAGAAGTATGAACTGAGAAAGCCTACCTGGAACCACATCGATCTGATCCAAGTCGCGCCGCTGAAGGCTTCATTGAAGCTCTATGCAGGGCGCCTGCATTGTCGCAAGATGCAGGATCTCCCCGTCGATCCGGACGCGTCGATCAGCGAAGCCGAGGGTGTCATCCTCAGCGAGTATTGCTTGAACGATCTCGACAACACCGGCACTCTGTTCCAGGAATTGGCGGGACAGATTCAGTTGCGCGTGGAGCTGAGCGAACAATACCGACAGGATCTTCGCAGTCGATCCGATGCGCAAGTAGCCGAGCAGGTCATTGCTAACGAAGTTCAGAAGATCAATGGCGTGCGCCCAAAGCGGCCGACCGGGCTCGAAGGTAAGGCGTACAAGTATCAGGTCCCCGACTATATCTCGTACAACTCACCGCAGCTCCGCACGCTGCTCGAAAAGATTCGCCAGGTCGACTTCATCGTCGGCGATAACGGATCCATTTTGCTGCCGCCCGATCTCGAGAATTTCGTCATCAACCTGAAAGGCGCCAAGTATCGCATCGGGATCGGTGGCCTGCACAGCGCGGAGACGTGTGTGTGTCACGTTGCTGACGCCAACACACTGCTCGTTGATCGCGACGTGGCAAGTTACTACCCGCGGATCATTCTCAACCAGGGGCTCTCTCCGCAGCATCTGGGCGAAGCGTTCCTGACTGTGTATCGCAGCCTTGTAGATCGCCGCCTGGCCGCGAAGAAGGCCGGCAATAAAATCGTCGCTGAGTCTCTTAAGATTTCAATTAACGGCTCATTCGGCAAGCTGGGCAGCAAGTGGAGCGCTCTCTACGCGCCGGATCTGTTGATCCAGGTCACGCTGACCGGCCAGCTCGCGCTGCTCATGCTGATCGAGATGATTGGAAGCCTTCCCAACGTTTCAGTGGTTTCAGCTAACACAGATGGAATTCTCGTTAAATGTCCGACAGCCGCCTATCCGAAAGTGGAAGCTGCAATCGCGAAGTGGCAGAAGCTGACCGATTTCGAGACGGAAGAGACGCGCTACTCCGCGGTGTATTCCAAGGACGTGAACAACTACCTGGCGATCAAGACCGACGGGAGCGTGAAGGGCAAAGGGCTCTACGCAAATCCCTGGGAGAAGCCAGGTCCGAACATCTTCAAGCTGCAGAAGAATCCGTCGACCACGATCGTGATCGAGGCCGCGATCGCGCTGCTGCGAGATGGCGTGCCATTGGAGAAGACGATCAAGGACTGCCGCGACATCACGAAGTTCATCGCTGTGCGGACCGTTGCCGGCGGCGCCAGCTTCGAGGGGAAGTATCTCGGCAAAGCGATCCGCTGGTATTACAGCGGCAAAGGCGTGATCAACGCGAAGACTGGCTTCAAGGTCCCGAAGACCGACGGAGCAAAGCCGCTGATGGAGCTGCCAGAGCAATTCCCTGGCGACATCAACTACGGCTGGTACGTTGCGGAAGCGAAGTCATTGCTGTGCGACATCGGATTCCAGCAGGGAAGTTTCGATTTTCAGGAGGCCGCATGAGCGAGCCACGTAAGAAGATGACGGACTACGCGACCGAACTGGAGTGGCTGCGCTACTACCGCACGTACACAGAAGAGCACTACTTGCCGCACGATCCGATGATCGAGTTCATCCGCCAGGACTTCGAAAAGAAGACCAAGAAGATCTGTCCGGAGCGCGCATGACCTACACAATCAAAGCACACCCAACGATGTATAAGAACACGCTGTTCCGCAGTCGGCTTGAGGCACGCTGGGCGGCTTTCTTCGATCTTGCCGGGTGGGACTGGGCGTACGAACCCGTCGACCTTGAAGGCTGGACTCCTGATTTTAGGTTAACTCTGGAAGGCTTGTTCGACTTGTATGTGGAAGTGAAGCCTTATGATTCCCTGAATCAATTTGAGGGTCATTTCGCCCAAAAAATGTTAGATAACAGGACTCAATCGAAGCCGAGCCCCGCTCTGTTTGGGAACAACCCACAAGTAACTTCGTTTACTCACGACGACGGCATTCCTGGCCGGGCCTTTCCTTGCAATATCAATTCCTGGGTTGATAACGCAGATGACTTGTGGAGGCAAGCCGGAAACGCCACGCGATTTTTGGCGCCGACCGAACACGGTAGGAAGAAGCCAAAGTGTGTTTGCCCAAATTGCCAATACTGTGTTCAATTATTCGGTCATCCATGGGCAGATGACGCGGACTGGCTAAGAGGCCAGTTGAAAAGTTTAGAAGAAATGGAGACAGAGGATGAGTATGCAATCAGAGCCGGCCGTAAAGACTCTGAAGTTCGCATGGAAGTTCGTGGTGAACGTCAAGGCTATATTGTCAGGCTGCGGGCGTATATGGAGCACAGGAGGATCATATGAAAACGATTTTCATCGTGCAGGCCCGCTTGCCGCGCGTCGACAAAAAGTTTTGCTGGATGTGTTCCAGCCATGCTGATTTCCGCGCCGATGATCGAACGTTCGACGAGCTGCAGGACGCAGCCAGGGCGAAGGGCTACGAGCTGTGTCCGAATGCCGACGTGCTTGTCGGAATGCGCGGCACTGCGCGCGAGAACGAGCTGATGCACAAGATCATCGACCGCGCTTGGTCCCTGGCTCAGGAAGCGTTTCAGATGAGAGACGAACCGTATCGGCGGAAGATCGAGATCGATGTTGTGGGGGCAAAGATACCATGAATGCTTTACAAGAACAAAATGAAACAGCCATGCGGGAACGACAACTCGATAGTCGCTTCCTCGTCTACGCACATTTGATCCCCGCTACCGACGAGATAATGTACGTGGGTAGTGGTGGAAGGAAGCGGCCTTTTGACGATTCCAGAAATCGTTTGTGGTGGAAAATTGTATACGAAGAGTGCAACGGTGAGTTTCCCAAAGTTCACATATTAGAAGAAACCGAGACGGAAGAAGCCGCGCTCGCTCTTGAGACCCAAGCTATTAAACGCTGGATGCCTCGGGCCAATATAAAAGACAATCCTGTAAACAAAAAGTTGATTGACGCCGAACAGATCTGGGCGCATCCTTCTCGTCGTTCGGTTCGGCCCGCTATCGTAAAACAAGTTGCTGAATCATTACCCTCTGATGTGGTGGCTTATATCTTAAACTCAGCGGAGAAACTGATGAGCGCGACTCGCAGCGAAAAGACTAAAGAAGGAATGGAACGCGCGCGCCAAGCTGGTAAAGTGCTAGGGCGACCATTAAAGCCGTGTGACCGAGACCGCGTAGCAGAACTGCGAGCAGCAGGTGCGTCTCTTCGTGAAATCGCCCTGGAAGTAGGTTTATCAAAAAGTTCAGTTGCTCGGATGGCATGACAGAATCCCAAGACATCTGGAGGCCGTGGCGTGAGTTCCTGAAGGCGATGCCTCCGCCCGTCGGCCCGCACATTCAGCGAATCGAGAACTCCGCCGGCCGAGGCCAGCCGGACGTAGAAGCCTGCTGGCATGGCGTCCAGGCGTGGATCGAGCTGAAGATCGTAAAGGGCAACAGGTTGATCTTCCGCCCGGCCCAACCGGATTGGATCCGAAAACGCTGGGCGACCGGTGGCCGCGTCTATGTTCTGGCGCGCAAGGCTGACGTGTTATACCTCTTCCCAGCCGCCATCGTTAACGACCCAGTGTATAATGGTTCGATCAAGCCGATCTTCGTCACCAAAATCCCATTCGACTGGGCCGGTCTTCAGAAAACTATCTTTGCGGCTCGTGTAACCCTGGCCGCGTAACCTGCGTCTTACTAGGAGCCCCACTATGTCACTACTTGATCAAATGCAGGCGGATGCGTCTGCCCAGGCAGCCGTTGAACCGTCGACCGTCCACCTCACTGTGATCGCCGATCTCGGCAAGCAGCAGGCCGACCTAGCCAGGGAGATCGAGGCTGACGAGCTGGCGCTGAAAGAAAAGAAGAAAAGATTCGCCAAACTGACAGAATTCGACATTCCTATGTACCTGAAGAGCCTCGGGATGACGTCTTATAGACTCACCGACGGCAGCAGCGTTGACGTCACCACGAAGTACGATGCACAGATTTCGGAGGGGCGCAGAGAAGCAGCCCATAAGTGGCTGCGAGATCACAACTTCGGTGATCTGATCAAGAACGAAGTCATCATTGAAGTCGGCAAAGGTGCGGATCGGGATGAGAAAGTCCGTCGACTCACCAAGCTGGCCGTCGAGCTAGGCTTAATCGCTGAACGTAAGGAGGCTGTCCACGCGGGCACTCTCAAAGCTTTCGTCAAGGAACAGTGTGAGAAGCAGGCTGTTGTCGACCTGGACCGTCCCCAGACCGATGCAATTCCTCACGAACTGTTTGGCATCTTCATCAGGGACGTAGCAGAGATTCACCAACCAAAACTCAAAATTCAAAGGAAAAAATCATGAGCGAAAACAACGAAGTAGCAGTTCGCGACCAGAACACCGCGGTTGCGTTGCCCCTCGCACCCATCGATATGTCCGCTGACGCAGGCGCAGGCCTGGAGTACGTCGATCCGGCCGGCTTGTCGCTCCCTTTCTATAAGGTCCTGCAGTCCGGCTCTCCCGAGACCAAGCGGGCCAACGAGAAGTTCATTCCCGGCGCGGCCGAGGGCATGATCCTCAACACCCTGACCGGCGAGCTGTTCGACGGTGATAAGGGTATCCGCGGCATCATCTGCTCGATCCAGAAGCGCGAGCTGGAATGGGCGCCGAAGGCCGAAGGCCTTGGCCGTCCGGTGGCCAGCTATCCGTTCGGTTCGCCCGAGATTCCGGCCTTCACCATCGAGACCATCATGATCGATGGCAAGCCGAAGAAGGTCCGTCAGACCGCCAGCGGGACGACTCTGAATGAGACGGACGAGATCTACTTCCTGCGCCTGGACGAGCACGGTAATGGTTCGCCGGGCGTCATCGCCATGGATTCGAGCGACCTGGGTTGCAGCCGCAAGATCACCTCGCAGCTGTTCAACCGGATTCACCCGAAGGGTTTCAAAGTGCCGATCTACGGCCAGATCTATACGCTGTTCAGCGCGGACAAGCACAAGGACGACTACGACTGGAAGATTTGGAAGGCCGTCCAGGAAGATGCCCTGGTGACTGATAATGCGCTGTACAACCAGGCCAAAGGCTTCCATGGCGTTGTCGAGCCCAAGCAGTTGGTCGTCAATCGCAGCACGCCCAGTGCCCTGGCTGCGGGTAGCTCCACCGGCAGCAAGGACGGAGACAACATACCGTTCTAATTGCATTCGTCCGGTCGTTCAAAACCTAGGATAGCCGTCATAGGAAGATGTGGGTTCAACACCCATCCGGACGCATTTTATCTTGGCGGCTCGCTGACATAGGAGCCGCTTAACCTTCAACCTTTTCAACCCGATCCAGGAGGATCTATGAGAACACCGAAACCGACCGTAGTGTACATTGTGTCCGAAGTCACGCCCGAGAATGTGTACTTTCAAAAGGACATCGCCGATAAAGTAGCATTGAAAACCCCCGGCACGCGCGTCTTTGCCCACGAAGTGATCACTGCCGCGCAGTTTAACAAAGGCGAGCGCGCCGACCTGTTGGCAACTTTGACCGACGACCAGCGCAAGACGTTGGGCCTCGGCCCCAAGAAAACCCGCAAGAAGAAGGACGCGACGATGGTTGCTCCTCAGGCAGTCTAGCGCCTCACGAGGGTGGGCGAGAGATACCGTTAAGGTCCCTTACAGAAGTCTCTCTACTCAGCTGATCAGCGAGGGCCTATTCTCAGCAGATCGGCGAGTGTGGTGGTCCGAGTCACCCATCGAATATCGGCGTAAGGGCTGCGCGATAGCAGTCCACCAATTTCTGAAAGAGGCCACGTGATAACAGAACGCTTCCATGCATTGTTTGCCGGCCTCGACCGTTCCCACGGGGCGTACGACGTTCCTAAAGACACTCTTCCTGATGGCAAGGGCAAGCTTAACGGCAATGCCATCACGGTTCCTACAGGCCCGTCTCTGCCGCTGTGGGCCGCTCACCTGGCTGGCGAGAAGAGCCTTGGCGTGGTTCCGATCCAAGCTGACAGCACGTGCATCTGGGGCTGCCTGGATTTGGATAGCTACCAGGGTTTCGATCTGGGCGTGCTGTTGGAGAAATCCCACAACGGTTTAAACCTTCCGCTCGTGATCTGCCGCAGCAAGTCGGGTGGAGCGCATTGCTTCTTATTCGCAGTCGAGCCGATCCCAGCAAAGCTGATGCGACTCCGTCTCGCTGAATGCCGGGACGCTCTCGGGCTTCCGGAGAAAACGGAAATCTTTCCGAAGCAAGAGGTGATGACTGAAGCGAATGGTTCTGGTGGTTGGCTGAATATGCCGTACTTCGGCCCAGAAGATCCGGGGCCGGCATATGGTGGCCGGTACAGCGTGATGCCGTGGGGCGTCTGCCAGTCACCGGAGGAATTCCTGGACTATGCGGAAGGCGCCAAGTTGCCCGCATCCTGGTTTGAGAAACCGGTCCCCTACATGCAGGCCGCCGGCACAGGCACAGCTCCCGGGAAAAAGAAGAAGTCGTCGAAGCCGGAGCCTGCGTATAAGCACGGCCTGGAAGATGCTCACTATCCGGAACTGCAAAGCATGCTCGCCTACTACATC
>Ga0070714_100000485_pt1 | contig 28751 bp, 25 predicted proteins | sample LARL83metaG_FD_65450 | JGI IMG/M metagenome (GOLD analysis project Ga0070714, IMG submission 65450) | Corn, switchgrass and miscanthus rhizosphere microbial communities from Kellogg Biological Station, Michigan, USA - LAR L8-3 metaG | ecosystem: Host-associated > Plants > Roots > Rhizosphere ... | reverse complement strand
AGCGAGTTCAACGCGGTCGCCGAGCTGCCGGCCAGCACGTTCGCCGAGGCGGTCCGGCGCGTGGCGCTGGTCGCCGAGCGGAACACGCCGGTCCGGCTGGCGTTCAGCGCCGGCCAGCTGGTGCTGGAGGCAGGCGCGTCGGACGAGGCTCAGGCGGTGGAGGTGCTCGAGGCCGAATTCACCGGCGAGGACCTGCAGATCGCGTTCAACCCGCAGTTCCTGCTCGACGGCATCGGCGCCATCGACTCCGACACCGCGCGGCTGTCGTTCACCTCACCCACCAAGCCGGCGGTGATCACGGGTAAATCGTCCGAGGACTCATCGGAAGAATCGGGGGGCGCGGGGGGTCGTCCCCCCGCGGGCAAGCAGGGCACGCCCGACTACCGGTATGTGCTGATGCCGATCCGCTCCGCTGGCTAATACGCTGAAGTGTGCACCTGACCCGGCTGGCGCTGACCGACTTCCGGTCCTACACCGAGCTCGTCGTCGAGCTGACGCCGGGCATCACCACGTTCAGCGGCCTGAACGGCGAGGGTAAGACCAACCTGGTCGAGGGCATCGGCTACCTGGCCACGCTCGGCAGTCACCGGGTCGCCACCGACGCCCCGCTGGTCCGGCGCGGCGCCGAACGGGCGATCCTGCGCGCGATGGTCAGCGGGGCTCGCGGCGACGCGCTGGTCGAGATCGAGCTGAACCCCGGCAAGGCGAACCGGGTCCGGCTCAACCGGGCCCCGCTCCCGCGGCCGCGGGAGATCCTCGGCGTGCTGTGTACGGTGCTGTTCGCGCCGGAGGACCTGGCGCTGGTCAAGGGCGATCCAGGCGAGCGCCGCCGGTTCCTCGACGACCTGCTCGTCGCTACCGCTCCGCGTTACGCCGCGGTACGGGCCGACTACGAACGGGTGGTCAAGCAGCGCACCGCGCTGCTCAAGTCGGCCGGCGCCAAGAGCCACCTGCGCGGCGCCGCCCGGGAGGCCATGACCGCCACCCTGGATGCCTGGGACGCGCAACTTGCCAGGGCAGGCGCGCCGTTGCTGGCCGGCCGCCTGCGGCTCACCGAGGCGCTCAGGCCGCACGTCGTGGCCGCGTACGCCGAGGTCTCCGGGGGCAGCAGGGAGCCCGCGGAGCTGACATACCGAAGTTCGGTCGCGACCGACGACCTGGAAGAAGCCCTGCTCAAACGGCTCGCCGAAGTGCGGTCCAGTGAGCTGGACCGCGGCGTGTGCCTGGTCGGCCCGCACCGGGACGAGCTTGAGCTGTCCGTCGGCGGCCTGCCGGCCCGCGGCTATGCCAGCCACGGCGAGTCCTGGTCGATGGCGCTGGCGTTGCGCCTGGCCAGCTTCGAGCTGCTGCGGGACGGCCAGGAAGACCCGGTGCTGATACTCGACGACGTGTTCGCCGAGCTGGACACCGGCCGCCGGGAGCGGCTGGCCGCGATGGTGTCCGGCGCCGAGCAGGTGCTGATCACCGCCGCCGTGCCCGAGGACGTGCCCGCGCTCCTGACCGGCGCCCGCTTCAGTGTCGCCGCCGGAACGGCGGCCCGCTGTGCGTGACCCCCGCTCCCTCGCGGCCGAGGCGCTGGCGCAGGCGGTGGCCGATGCCAGAGCCAGAGGCGATTTCCCCGCCAGGGGGGGACGGGGGGATGGCATCCCCCCGTACGGGGGGTCACCGGGGGGTCGGCCCCCGGGGGGGAGGCTGCGCCGCGAAGACCCAGAACTGCTCACGGCGGCGATCGGCGGGCTGCTGGACTCCAACGGCTGGCAGCAGCAGCTCGCGATGGGCTCGGTATTCGGCCGCTGGCCGGAGATAGTCGGCGCGGATCTGGCCGCGCACACCAGGCCGGACAGCTACGCGGACGGGGAACTGGCGGTGGTCGCGGACTCCACCGCCTGGGCGACCCAGGTCCGGCTGCTGGCGCCGATGTTGGTCAAGCGGCTGAACGAGGAGGTCGGCGACGGCTCGGTGCGCCGGGTTCGGGTCCGCGGCCCGCAGCCGCCGAGGCGGCGCGGTGGCCTGCGCGTACCCGGCAGTAAGGGCCCCGGGGATACATACGGATTACCCGGGTACGACACGTGCCGCAACACGGTCCTAGCAACCCGTATCCGCAGCTAAAATGAATAGGTGCGGGCTAGGCGGTGACCAAGCTAGCTAACCACCCCGGGCGGGGGGAACCTGGCCGCGCGATTCTCAGCAGGGATGGAGTCCGGATTGTCCTACGATGCTCGCTCGATCACAGTTCTGGAGGGCCTGGAGGCTGTCCGTAAGCGCCCCGGTATGTATATCGGGTCGACGGGTGAGCGGGGCCTGCACCACCTGGTGTACGAGGTTGTGGACAACTCCGTCGACGAGGCCCTGGCCGGCCACGCCGACGACATCGAAGTGACGCTGCTCGCCGATGGCGGGGTCCGGGTCAAGGACAACGGCCGCGGCATCCCGGTGGACGAGCACCCGGTGGAGCACCGGCCGGCGCTCGAGGTCGTGATGACCACGCTGCACGCCGGCGGCAAGTTCGACGGCAAGTCCTACGCGGTGTCCGGCGGCCTGCACGGTGTCGGCATCAGCGTGGTCAACGCCCTGTCCAGCCAGCTGACCGTCGAGGTACGCCGGGACGGCTACCTGTGGTCGCAGTCCTACCAGCAGGGCGACCCGACTGGTCCGGTCACCCGCGGCGAGCCGACGAGCGAGCGCGGCAACACGACCATCTTCTGGCCGGACGGGACGATCTTCGAGACCACCGAGTGGTCCTACGAGACGCTGTCCCGGCGGATGCAGGAGATGGCGTTCCTGAACAAGAACCTCGCCATCTCCATCACCGACGAGCGCGACCCGGACAACCCGCGCGCCGACCGGTACCAGTACGCGGGCGGCATCGCGGACTTCGTCCGGTACATCAACACCGCCAAGGATCCGGTGCACGCCTCGGTCATCGACTTCGAGGAAGACGGCGAGGGCATCTCGGTCGAGATCGCGATGCAGTGGACCGGCGCGTTCACCGAGTCGGTGCACACGTTCGCGAACACGATCAACACTGCCGAGGGCGGTACTCACGAGGAGGGCTTCCGCTCGGCGCTGACCTCGATCATCAACAGGTACGCGCGCGACCAGAAGCTGCTGAAGGAGAAGGAAGAGAACCTCACCGGCGAGGACGTGCGCGAGGGCCTGACCGCGATCATCTCGGTCAAGCTGGCCGACCCGCAGTTCGAGGGGCAGACCAAGACCAAGCTCGGCAACACCGAGGCCAAGTCCTTCGTGCAGAAGGCGTGCAACGACCACCTGCGGGACTGGTTCGACCGCAACCCCGGTGAGGCCAAGGACATCATCAACAAGGCGAGCCTGGCCGCCAGGGCGCGGGTCGCCGCCCGACAGGCGCGCGAGCTCACCCGCAAGTCCGCGATGAAGTCGAGCGGCATGCCGGGCAAGCTGTCCGACTGCCAGTCGACGGACCCGGCGCAGTCCGAGATCTACATCGTCGAGGGGGACTCGGCCGGCGGCTCGGCAAAAGGCGGCCGCGATCCGGTGTTCCAGGCGATCCTGCCGCTGCGCGGCAAGATCATCAACGTGGAGAAGTCGAGGATCGACCGGGTGCTGAAGAACACCGAGGTCCAGTCGATGATCACCGCGCTGGGCACCGGCATCTACGACGAGTTCGACATCACCAAGCTCCGCTACCACAAGATCATCCTGATGGCGGACGCCGACGTCGACGGCCAGCACATCACGACGCTGCTGCTCACGCTGTTGTTCCGGTTCATGAAGCCGCTGGTCGAGGCCGGCCACGTCTACCTTTCCCAGCCGCCGCTGTACAAGATCAAGTGGGGCAGCGGCGTCAAGCCGGGTTACGCGTACAGCGATCCGGAGCGGGACCGCGTGATCGAAGCGGGCATCGCGCAGGGCCGCAAGGACCCGCGGCCGCGCGACGACGTACAGCGGTTCAAGGGCCTCGGCGAGATGAACGCCACAGAGCTGTGGGAGACCACGATGGACCCGGCCCGGCGGGTGCTGAAGCAGGTGACGCTCGACGACGCGGCACAGGCCGACGAGCTGTTCAGCGTGCTGATGGGCGAGGACGTGGAGGCGCGCCGCTCGTTCATCACCCGCAACGCCAAGGACGTCAAGTTCCTGGACATCTAGAGCCCCGTGACCAAAGAGGAACCGCGTTAAGTGACTGACCTTACCGAGGAGCCCCAGCACGACCGGATCGAGCCGGTCGACATCCAGGTAGAGATGCAGCGCAGCTACATCGACTACGCGATGTCGGTCATCGTCGGCCGCGCGCTGCCGGACGTGCGGGACGGCCTCAAGCCGGTCCACGTCCGGATCCTGTACGCGATGCTCGACGGCGGCTACCGCCCGGACCGCGGGTTCTTCAAGTGCGCCCGGGTGGTCGGCGAGGTGATGGGTGTCTACCACCCGCATGGCGACTCGTCGATCTACGACGCGCTGGTGCGGATGGCTCAGCCCTGGTCGATGCGCATGCCGCTGATCGACAGCCAGGGGAACTTCGGCTCGCCGGGTGACGACCCGCCTGCCGCCATGCGGTACACCGAGTGCCGTCTGGCCCCGCTGGCCATGGAGATGCTGCGGGACATCAACGAGGACACCGTCGACTTCCGCGGCAACTACGACGGCAAGTCGCGCGAGCCGGTAGTGCTGCCGGCCCGGTTCCCGAACCTGCTGATCAACGGGTCCGAGGGCATCGCGGTCGGCATGGCCACCAAGATCCCGCCGCACAACCTGCGCGAGGTCGGCGCCGGCGTGCAGTGGTACCTGGACAACTTCGACGCGACCGACGAGGAACTGCTCGACGCGCTGATGGCGCGCATCAAGGGCCCGGACTTCCCGACCCGTGCCCAGATCGTGGGTGGCCGCGGCATCCGGGACGCGTACCGCACCGGGCGCGGGTCGATCATCATGCGCGCCGTGGTAGATGTCGAGGAAGACTCCAGGGGACGGATCTGCCTGGTCGCCAAGGAACTGCCGTTCCAGGTGAACCGCGACGCGCTGGCGAAGAAGATCGCCGAGCTGGCTCAGGGCGTGGTCGCCGGCATCGCCGACGTCCGCGACGAGTCGAGCGACCGCAGCGGCCAGCGCCTCGTGATCGTGCTGAAGAGGGACGCTGTAGCCAAGGTCGTTCTGAATAACCTCTACAAGCACACACAGCTGCAAGACACGTTCGGTGCGAACATGCTCGCGCTGGTGGACGGCGTGCCCCGGACGCTGCGGCTGGACCAGATGATCCGGCACTGGGTGACGCACCAGATCGAGGTCATCGTCCGGCGCACCAGGTTCCGGCTGCGCAAGGCCCAGGAGCGGCTGCACATCGTCGCCGCGCTGCTCAAGGCGATCGACCGGATCGACGAGGTCATCGCGCTGATCCGGGGCAGCGAGTCGGCGGCCGCCGCGCAGGTCGGGTTGATCGCGCTGCTGGACATCGACGAGATCCAGGCGCAGGCCATCCTCGACATGCAGCTGCGCAAGCTGGCCGCCCTGGAGCGGCAGGCCCTGGTCGACGAGCGGGACGACCTGGAAGCCAAAATCGCCGATTACCAGGACATCCTGGACTCGCCGGAGCGGCAGCGGCGGATCATCGGCGAGGAGCTCGGCCAGATCGTCGAGAAGTACGGCGACGAACGGCGTACCCAGATCATCGCCTACGACGGCGAGGTCGCCGACGAGGACCTGATCGCCGAGGAAGACGTGGCGGTCACCATCACCTACGGCGGCTACGCCAAGCGGACCAAGACCGATCTGTACCGGGCGCAGCGGCGCGGTGGCAAGGGAGTGCGCGGCGCACAGCTGCGCACCGACGACATCGTGGACCACTTCTTCATCACCACCACCCATCACTGGATCCTGTTCTTTACGAACAAGGGCCGGGTGTACCGGTGCAAGGGCTACGAACTGCCCGATGCCGGCCGGGACGCGCGCGGTCAGCACGTGGCGAACCTGCTGGCGTTCCAGCCGGACGAGCGGATCGCCGAGGTGCTCGCGCTGCGGGACTACCAGGTGGCCCCGTACCTGGTGCTGGCGACCAAGTCCGGCCTGGTGAAGAAGTCCCGGCTGGCCGATTTCGACTCCCCGCGTTCTGGCGGGATCATCGCGATCAACCTGCGCGAGGACGACGAGGTGATCGGCGCCCGGCTGGTCTCGCCGGACGAGGACCTGATCCTGGTGTCACGGGGCGCGCAGGCCGTCAGGTTCACCGCCTCGGACGACTCGCTGCGACCGATGGGCCGGGCCACGTCGGGCGTGATCGGCATGAAGTTCCGTGACGGCGACGCGCTGCTCGCCATGCTCGTGGTCCGTGAGGGCACCGAGGACGTGCTGGTGGCAACCGGGAACGGGTACGCCAAGCGGACCCCGGCCGACCAGTACCCGCTGCACGGCCGGGGCGGGCTCGGCGTCGTCACCGCGAAGATCGTGGAGGCGCGCGGCGAACTGGTCGGCGCGCTGATGGTCCGGCCGGAGGACGAGGTATTCGCGATCACGTCCGCCGGCGGTGTTATCAGGACTCGGGCGGCCGGGGTGAAGCAGTCCGGGCGGCAGACCATGGGCGTCCGGCTGATGAACCTTGCGTCCGGCGACTCGGTGGTGGCGCTGGCCAGGAACGCGGAAGCTGTGGTGGATTCGGATGAGACGGACGAGGACGGCGGCGGCGACGCGTCGCTAAGCGAGGCGCCGGGTGCCGACAGTGAACATGCGGAATAATCCGCGTGACGGGGGCAGCTGGCGTCCCAAGTGGGTAGAGCACCATACCTGGGGCCAGCCGGTTTCTCAAGTGGGGTCATATGGGCAGCTCGTCCCGATATAACCTCTTGAGCATCGGCACAGAGGAGGACGGCTTGGACAGGCGGACAGTCGACGAGGGCCTTGACGACCTCACGCTCGACCCAGAACTTGACGGGGGTGCGAGCGAGGCCGACAGCGCTGGTCAGGCAACCCGTGCGGCCGAAGTGCCCGCCCCGGCGCCGAAGCGGACCGCGACCCGCAAGCCGCCGACCCGCAAGGCCGGGGGAAACAGCGGCACCAGGTCGGCCTCGAGCAACGGGACGCGGGCCGCCAGCAACGGGAGCGGCAAGGCGAAGCCGGATGACGCGTCGTCGAGTGCCGAGCCCGTGAAAGCCGAGGAGGCGGCGGCTCCGGAGCCTAAACCGGCCGCCTCGGCCGCCGACGCGTCGGCCGCCGACGCTTCCGCCGCCGAGGCGGCGGTCGCCGAGGCAGCGGAGCCGAGCCAGCCCCAGAGTCCGGCCGAAACCAAGGCGGACGCCGGCGAGGACAAGAAAGATGAGCCGGAGTCACCGACCGCGGTGATCCCGGCGTTGCCAGCCGACGACATCTTCGCGCCGCGCTCGGGCAAGGCCGCCGCACCGGCCGAGTCTCCCCTGAAGGAGGGCTGGGGGACGGTCCAGCCGAGCGAGCGGCCGCGCGGGAACGCCTTCGACGTGGACGACGCGTTCTCGGCCCCGCCGATGCCGCCGGACCAGACGGTCCGGACGTCACCGTTCAGCTCGTCGAAGTCCTCCTCGCCCATGCTGGGCGCGGCCTCGACCGATGCCAGCAGCTCGACGACCGCCGGGGACACCCCGAAGCCGCCGTCCCAGGCATTCCCCCGCCCGGCCAGTACCCGCCCGGCCGCCAAGGGCCAGGCCACCGCGGGCAAGCCGAAGGCCACGGTCCGCCGCTCCACGGCCAGGCAAGCGCACCTGACCATCTCCCGGGTGGAGCCGTGGTCGGTGATGAAGTTCAGCTTCGCGGTCTCGGTGGTCGCGTTCATCGTGCTGTTCGTGGCGGTGGCCGTGCTGTTCGGCGTGCTCTCCGCGCTGGGCGTGTTCGACTCGTTGCAGCACTTGGTGAACAACGTGACATCCAGCCAGAATTCGGCCGGTTACAACGTGAAGAAATGGTTCACCGCGTCCCGGGTCCTCGGCTACACGGTGCTGCTCGGCGGCCTGAACATCGTGCTGATCACCGCGATGTCCACGATCGGGGCGGTTATCTACAACCTCACCTCCCGCCTGATCGGCGGGGTGGAGGTCACCCTCAAGGAGACCGACTGAGCGTTCGCGCATCCGCGCCAGATACGGTAATCTCTCCGGGTGGCCAGCGCTGTCTGGCTGCCACGATGGGGCTATAGCTCAGCTCGGTTAGAGCGCTTCCCTGATAAGGAAGAGGTCCATGGTTCAAGTCCATGTAGCCCCACCAGCTCTTTCTGGTTTTCTTTGTTGCGTTGCGCCCAGAGCTGGTGCCCGGTGGCCCGAGGTTGTCCGCGCGCGTTCGTAGTGCAAGTGCCCTCTTATGCCCCCGGTATGTTTGGCGCTAGCCCCAGCCCCGAAAGCTGGTCGAAATTATTGCGGACACTTACCCTCCCGTATCGGGGGGCGCCGTGCTCTGATAGTCCCCGGGATTCGGCAGCGGTCAGGCGGGCGCTAGTGCCGGGAGACCGGCCGCAACGGCGGCATCGAGGAGCCTTTTGTCGTAGGTCACGACCGGGTGCAGCCGGACTACCGCAGCTGGGGCATGGCGGGCCAGCGCGCGGAAAGATTCGATCTCCACCAGGGCAGAGCTGACCCACCCGGTCTCAGCGTGCTCATCGAGCCAGTCACGCAACGCCTGCGATCCCGGCTCGGCATGGACGAGCTTGACCACGTTCGCCGAATCGAGAGCGCGAATGACCGTGCCAAGCCATCAGTCGCGCTGCGCATATTGACCCTGCGACCTTGCTAAGCTGCCCTGTACGGCTGATCGCGGGCCGCTGCAGAGATCGAACGAGGTGGAGGACCCTCGCCGTGAAGAAACTGCTGGTACTCGTGCTGCTCGGGATCGGTGCGTTCGCCGTCTGGCGCAAGGTTCAGTCCGACCGTGCCGAACTCGATCTGTGGACCGAGGCCACCGCAATCGACCAAGACTGAGAAGGCGAGCCCGGTGCGCGATACTCCCCCCGTATCGCTTGTCTGTTGTGACCTGATCGGCGCCGCTGCGCTTGACGGCAGCGTGGTTGAGCGCGCCTTCGTGGAGGCTATCGCGACCCAGGGCGTGGTGACCGGGACCAAGGCTTACGTGCGGTCGATGGTGCAGTTCGACCGTGCCCGTGGCTGGCCGCCAGCCGACATCATGTACACGCTGTTCCCCGAGGAGCCGATCCGGGCACAGGCGGCGAGCCTCGCTTTCGAGCGCTCGTTCGTGGCCGCGGTGGACCGGTTCGGTGCAGGCCCGATGCCGGGCGCGGAGGACGCACTCACCAAGCTGGCGGCCGGCGGCGCGAAGGTCTGCCTGGTCGCCAGTCTTTCCCGCCGTGCGCTGAGCCTTGTCCTGGAGCGCCTGGGCTGGTGGCAGCGTGCCGACCTGATCCTGGGCGCGGAAGATGTGGCCCGCGGGTTCCCGTATCCCGATCTGCTGCTCACCGCGCTGCTCCGCCTGGCGGCTGACGACGTCCGGGCGATGGCCGTGGCCACCGCCAGCGAGAGCGGCGTTCTGGCCGCGCAGCGCGCGGGCGCGGGGATGATCATCGGGGTGCTGTCCGGCGTGCACGACGCGGCCCGGCTCCGCCGCGCGGGCGCGACGCATCTGCTCGAGGACATGGCAGAACTGCCCGCGCTGGTGGCCTCCGGGGACGTCATGGCACGTGGCAGACTATGAAGTATGCCGGAACTGCCGGAAGTAGAGGCACTGGCCGCGTTTTTGCGCGAGCGCGCCGCCGGGCATGCCATCGCGCGTGCTGACGCCGCGTCCATCTCCGTACTCAAGACCTTCGATCCGCCGCTGAGCGCGCTGTCCGGACAGGCGATCCTCGCGGTCGGCAGGCACGGCAAGTTCCTCGACATCTCATGCGGCCCCGCGGGCGGTGCTGTCGAGCTGCACCTCGTCATGCACCTGGCCCGGGCCGGCTGGCTCCGCTGGCGGAACGAGCTGCCGGACAAGCCGCCGAAGCCGGGCAAAAGCCCGCTGATGTTCCGGTTGACGCTGGACGACGGCTCGGGATTCGACCTGACCGAGGCGGGCACCCGCAAGCGGCTCGCCGTCTACCTGGTCCGCGATCCTGCCGACGTGCCGGGCGTCGCGACGCTGGGCCCCGACCCGATGGCTCCCGACTTCACACTGGATACGCTGACCGGGCTGCTGGCCGGACGGCGGACACAGATCAAGGGCGTGCTACGCGACCAGCACATCATCGGCGGCATCGGCAATGCTTACTCCGACGAGGTGCTGCACGTCGCCAAGATGTCCCCGTTCAAGATCGCGGCCAGCATGACGCCGGACGAAATCAAGACCCTCTATGACGCGATCGTGGAGACACTGCGGGACGCGGTGGAACGCTCCGCGGGCCTGGCCGCGGCGGACCTGAAGGGCGAGAAGAAGACCGGCCTGCGGGTGCACGGGCGCACCGGGGAGGCGTGCGCGGTCTGCGGTGACACGATCCGCGAGGTCTCGTTCGCGGACTCCGCGTTTCAGTACTGCCCGACCTGCCAGACGGGTGGCAAGCCGCTCGCCGACCGGCGGTTGTCCCGTCTGCTGAAATGACCTGAAGGCGGCGCGGCCGAGCCAGCCGGCTTGAGCTAACAGCCAGCCGGCCTCGGCGGCGATGCGGACAGCGTCAATCCGGTTGCGAGCGCCGAGCTTGGTGACCGCCGAGGCAAGGTAGTTGCGCACGGTGCCGTATGAGAGGTACATCTCGCCGGCTATCTCGGCCGGACCGGCGCCACCGCCGAAGCGGCGGAGGACCTCCGTCTCCCTGGCCGACAGCGGATTGCCGGGAACCTCCAGCGCGGCAAGCGCCAGCTGCGAGTCGATCACGCGCTTGCCCGCGACGACCTTCCGCACCGCGTCGACCAATTCGCCGGCCGGTGCCTCCTTGGGGAGGAATCCCGCGACGCCCGCCGCCAGCGCCTGGCGCAGGTTGCCTGGCTTGCCAAGCGCGGTCAGGATGAGCACCTTGCAGCCGGGGCATCGCTGACGCAACTCCGCCGCGGCGGTGAGCCCATCGACCCCAGGCAGGCCGATATCGACGATGGCGACGTCCGGGTGGCACGCCAGCGCCGTCGGCACGATCGCGGTGCCGTCGGCGACCTGGGCGACCACCTCGATGTCATCGTGCAGGTTCATCACCGCGGCGAGCGTATCGGCCAGGATCCGCATGTCCTCGGCAACCAGCACCCGGATCACCGCCACGTCCCGGCCGTCCGCTGCTCCGGTGAAAGATCCTGTATCCATCGCGATACTTCCAGCTTCCTGATACCGGCAGGCTGCGACGCCACGTCTGCAACGTTAGCCTCGCCTCGCGCCGCATGGTAGTGTCCGCCGCGCCGAGTCCGCAGTGCCATATGCACCTCGCACACGTGCACTTCGCACGTTGCCGGCGCGAGCACCCGCTACACTGGAGGGGTTGGCTCGTACTGGAGGTTCCCCCAGTTCAGAGGCCACAAAAGGCTCCGGGGCTATAGCTCAGCTGGAAGAGCACCTGCTTTGCAAGCAGGGGGTCAGGGGTTCGAGTCCCCTTAGCTCCACGCAAACCTGTGGGTTCCAAGATCATCGGAAGCCCGTGCGACGCTCACCTTTGCGGCATCGACGCCAGCCCGATTCCCTGATCTCGCTTGACCCTCGTGCGGCTGATCATGCCCGGCTGGGGGACGGCGCTCAGGGCGCAGGTGCGCGGTGACGCCAGCTCCCTCGCGGCAACGGCCTGGATGCTGCATAACGTCCCGCGGGTTGACATAACGAACATTAAAAACCGGTTTGGCAGAACGGCGGGTTGTCACCCCGTCCGGCGGGGTATGGATTTCCCACTTAGCTCCCCCGGCCGGAGGTACCCGTATGGAAGCTAACGCCGACCACTTTCTACAACTAGTTCATCAGTTCGAGGATTTCACCGACGCTATCTCCCCAGAGCGTGCGCACATGGAGTTCGACGAAACCACACTCCAGCTGTTCTGGATGCGGTGGCCGCAGCTGTCCTCTTGGGCGGGATCGCTGTGGCGGCTGCTTTCGGAGGAACTGTCCGGACCGTCCGCTCCGCACGACCCCGAGCTCGATGAGGTCGGTGAAGGTGGCTGAGAAGGCTATGCTGCGCGACCTGATGCACGCTCAGGTCGTGTCCGTGGACCCCGATGACTCGGTGGCGGCGGCCGCCGCTGCGATGGTGCGGGCGAAGGCTGGATCGGCGCTCGTCATGCAGGGAAAGTTCCTGGCCGGCATCCTTACCGAGCGGGACGTGCTGCGTGCCGCCGCGTCCGGCGGTGAGCTGGCGACCACCCCAGTTTCCGCATGGATGACTAAGGATCCGGAAGCGGCATCGCCGGACACCCCGGTCGAGGACGCCGCCCAGCTCATGCTGCTGCACGGGTTCCGCCACCTGCCGGTGGTGGAGCGCCGCGAGGTTCGCGGTGTGGTAAGCCTCCGCGACCTGTTCGCCGCCCGGATCAGGCGCGGTTAGACCGGTACCGCGTAGCCGCTGGCCTCCTCGCGGGCGGCGGGCGCGTCCTTCCTGGTGATCGCCAGGTATCCGATGAGCAGCACGAAAATGAACGAGCTGACCAGAGCCACCGGACCGTGACCGATCGCGACGCCACCGGCGTCCTTCGGGAAGCCCAGGTAGTCGGCGAACGAAGCTCCGATGGGGCGGGTGAGGATGTATGCCGTCCAGAACGCCGCGACGCCGTTCAGGCCGAACCGGTACGCCGCGGCCGGGATGAGGATCAGCGCGGTGAACAGAATGCCGGAGGTCAGATAGCCAAGGTGGAAGGTGCTGGCCATCAGGTCGCCGGTCGCTGTGCCAAGCGCGAACGTGGACACCACGGTGGCCCAGTAAAAGAACTCGCGGCGCGGTGTGGTGATGCTGTGGATCGACAGCGTGCGCTCGGTCGCGTACCAGGCGACGAGGATCACCGCGACGACGACGATGAACAGCGAGGCGGACACCTTGTACGGGATGTGCAGGCCGACGTGCATCGCGTCGGCCACCATCGTGCCGAATATCGCGACCATGGCGACCGTGATCCAGTACAGCCAGGTGATGTACCGGCGGACCGAGAACTGGGCGACGATCGCGACGCAGAACGCGACGAAGCCCATGAAGACTGCCAGGTACGGGTTGAACCGGTGCACCAGGTAGTCCGAAATGGCCTCGCCCAGCGCCGTGCTCAGCACCTTGACGATCCAGAACCAGGCGGTGACCTGGGGAACTTTGCTGATCCCTGCGCGGAACCCGCCTACCTCGTCACGGTGCCGTCCTGCCGACATACGACAAGAGTATCTACTGCCGTGTCGTTGTTACCGTTCTTGTGGACGATACGGCGGACTTGTTGCGCGCGTAGTACCGTCAGGTCCGCTAGTTCGGCGCGGACCGCCTCGACTGTGTAGAGGACCGCCGGATCCTGCGGGCCTCCGGTGCCCTCTGTCAGGTTCGCCACGTCATGCCCGACCAAGAACAAGGTTCCGCCCGGTGCGAGCGCCGCCGCGGCGCGGCCGAGCACCAGGGCCCGGGCCGGTGCCTTGAGCTGCAGGTAGGCGATCAGCACCAAGTCGAAGCCCCCCGCCGCGGGGATATAGTCAAGCAGGTCGGCGACGACCCAGTCCACATCCGCCCCGCGTTCGGCGGCGAGCTTGCGGCCCTTCGCCAATCCGACCCGTGAGAAGTCCACCGCGGTGACGCGCCAGCCGCGCCCGGCCAGCCAGACCGCGTTGCGGCCCTCGCCCGCGGCCAGGTCCAGGGCCCGGCCCGGCGGCAGGTCCGCCAGCTCGGCCGCCACGAACTGGTTCGGCTCGGTCTTCCACGTATACCCGTCGGCCGAGTACCGCTCGTCCCACTCGCGGCTGTCCATACCGCCAGCTTAGGAGTCAGCGCGGCACGCCGCCCGTGACCCGCTACCCAGGACCGCCCCCGCCCCGCCCCGCGCCCCCCGTGCCCCCGCGCCCCGTCCGCGCCCCGCCCCTTAAGGCTGCACCTGTCTTCTTATCGCGACGGCTGGGACAAATCGGGGCATAACGGCGCGTCGGTCCCGCCGAAACGATAAGAAGACACATGTAGTGTTACTATTGGGTCTGGTGGGGCGTAGGTCTGGGGTGGTCCGGCGCTGTCTTTGTCACGCCGGCCGGTAGCGCACGTGGGCCGCCGACGCAGGGTCGCTGTCGTCGAGCCGGTGGAGGCGGATCGGTGCGTGGCCGGGGTTGTGATAGAGCCGGATGCCGTCGCCGAGCAGAATCGGCGCGATGTGTATGTCGATCTCGTCGATCAGCCGGAGCTCTAGAAGCTGGGCGCCGATGGTGGGCGAGAACACCGCGAGGTTCTTCCCGCCGGCCGCGGCCAGCCCGATGCGTACCGCCTCGGCCGGTTCACAGCTGAGGAACGTGACTCCGTCGGCGGGCTCGGCATCTTCGGGATGGTGGGTTAGCACGAAGATCGGTCCGTGCCAGGCACCGCCCCACGGGCGGTGCTTACCCACCATCGCGTCCCAGCCGGCCCGGCCCCCCAGCACGGCTCCCGTGCTCTCGATGTACCCCTCGATCAGTCCCGGAGGGGTCGTGAACCCGGTCATCCAGTCCATCCCGTGGTTCGGTGCGGCTACGAACCCGTCCAGAGACATGGTGAAGCTCCAGAGCACGCTCATTGGATTTCCTCCCTTTGGCCTAGCTGTGGTAGCGGCGGGCGCTGGACCCGATCCGGGTGATGTCCGTGCCGTAGATGTGCAGGCTGATGGCGGTGCGCGGTCCGGTGTTGCGCATTCGGTGGATGTCACCGGGCGGGGCGAACCCGCTGGCCTCGCCCGGGTAGCCGTCCCGCGCGCCGACGAGGTTCAGCTGATCGTCGTAGAGATCTTCGTGCGCTACCCCCTGCAGGACGCCCACGGCACACCAGGTGATGTGGTCGTGTATCCGGGTGCTCTGGCCGGGTCGCCAGACCAGGCCGAGGATGGAAAACGTGCCGTCGGGTTCGGCGTGCAGGACGTGACCCGCGGGCCGGCCGGGCTGACCGCGGCGCTGGCCGGGAGTCAGGATGCCGGAATCGGGCAGGTGGGCGCGGACCTGGTCGGCGACCAGTGCCGCGGTGTGCGCCCAGTCGGCTCGCATATCGATCACGGGTCGCAACGCCTCGACGAGATCCATGAGTGCGGGCGCTGGGGCGGTCGAGGTGACTGTCATGAGTTCAGCGTCTCGCCGGGAAGACTCATTCGTCCAATGACAATCCTCTCGGCAACCCATGAGTAAACTTTATTAATGCTGGATATCGCGCGGCTACGGATCCTCGCGGCGATCGCCGCGCACGGCTCGGTAACCGCGGCCGCCCGACACCTGAACTACTCCCAGCCAGCGGTCAGCCATCAGCTCGCCCGGCTGGAGGCAGAGACCGGCGCCCGGCTTGTCCAGCGGGTCGGCCGGGGTATCCGGCTCACGCCGGAAGGCGAGCACCTCGCCCGCCGCGCGGCCGAGATCGTCGGACGGGTCGATACCGCCGCCGCGGAACTGTCTGCCATGGTCGGCCTGCGGACCGGCCGGGTCCGGGTCGCTGGCTTCCAGTCGGCGCTCGCCGCCCTGGTACCGCACGCCGCGGCAACCCTGCGGCGCGACCACCCCGGCATCGAACTGCACCTGGCCGACGCTCACCCGCGGGTGGCGCTGGACCTGCTGCGGGCAGGGGAGGTCGACGCCGCCCTCATCTTCCGGTACGACGACGCGACACCGGACGATTTCCGCGTCACCCACCTGTTCGACGACCCGATGCACCTGCTCAGCCTCGAATCCGGCCAGACGCTGCGGGACCACCGCGACTCGGCCTGGATAGCCGGCTGCGAACACTGCCGCGGCGAGTTCGTCGACGCCTGCGAGAAGGCCGGCTTCACCCCGCGGATCGCCTACACCAGCGACGACGTGATCGTCGAGCAGGCCCTCGTCGCGGCCGGCATGGGCGTGACGACCATCCCCGGGCTGGCCCTGCGCACCCACTGGGCACCCGGACTCGAGGCCACCGCGCTGCGTGACTTCCGGCGGCGCGTGTACGTGGCCACCTTCGGCGACCCACCCGATCCCCCGGCGACCACGGCCTTCATCGCCGCGTTGCACCACGCCGTCCAGCAGACCAGGCCCGGCGAGCCGGCGGCTAGCTGACCCCGGCTAGCCGATATCGTGCCGGTCGGCGAAGGCAGAGATCTGATCGAGTTGCTCTGGCAGGTCCGGTGACGCCGGGCCGGAGACCAGCCGGGTGACGCCGTTGCTCGCGTGGGCCTCGACGTCCGCGTTGCTCGAAAAGCAGCAAGCGGCGGCTTAGCCCATTCAGCTAAGCCGCCGCTTGGTAACGCGACTAGCGCTGCGGGAACAAGGGCTCGTTGCCCCTCGGGGTCGGCCACGCCTGCGCGTGGGGGAAGGCCCCGATCAGGCTCTCCCACATCTGGTTGGCCGCGACCTTGCCGCCCGAGATGTGCATGAAGTTGAGGGTCAGGGCGCCGCCGGGGGCGTTGGCCTGGAGCACGACCGCCGCGCCCTTGCTCGCCGCGACGTTGACGAACGGCTCGAAGTCGCCGCTGTGGTCCCGGTACACACCGATCCACAGCGTGCCCTTCTGGGCCTCCCACATCGGGGCGGGCTGGCCGTTGGTCGGCGCGCCGCAGTACTGCAACGCGGCCCGCGCACCGGCCTTCGGCGACGAAACGCCAAGGCAGTCACCGGTCAGCGCGCCGCGCGGAGCGTAGGACAGCTCGTAGACGACTTCTTCCCCGTACGTCGCGGCCAGCGCCTTCGGGATCTGGCCGGCCTGAGCAAGCTCGGCAACGGTGCCCACCGGCAGGCCGATGAAGTCTTCGTGGGCGTTGAATCCCGGCGCCATCAGCACGCCGCCGTTCCCTGACACCGCGATCTCTTGCCCGGTGCCGAGGCTTTGCGAGGCCATCGTGACGCAGTAGCTCCCGCAAGCCTCGGTGGCCGCGCGGGCGGTTCCGCCGGTGCCGAGTGCGATGGCGCTGATCGCGGCGCAGGCGATAGCGAGCGTGGCGACGGGCTTGAGCTTGAGTGACATGCGAGCATCTCCTTCAAGTGTGTCGTTGTGCCCAGGAAGGACAGCGCGCACCAGCCCGCAACACCGGTGGCATGAATCGGTTCACCATGGATGGCCTCGGGATCCGGGGCGAGAGCGAACCTACGTACCAACAAAAACTTACTAAAGGGCAGGATCCCGCGTCCACCCGTAAGCACTTTACCGCACGTTGTTTCCCAGTTGTTATCCGGTGTCCGTCGCGTGCGTGTTTGATGCTGTCGAGGAGTTAACACTCGATGACGTTCACGGCGAGGCCGCCGCGCGAGGTTTCCTTGTACTTGTGGTGCATGTCGCGGCCGGTGGCGCGCATCGTCTTGATCGCCTTGTCGAGCGCCACGAAGTGCCGTCCGTCGCCGCGCAGCGCGATCCGCGCGGCGTTGATCGCCGTAATGGAAGCCACGGCGTTCCGCTCGATGCACGGCACCTGAACCAGGCCGCCGATCGGATCGCAGGTCAGCCCCAGGTGGTGCTCGATGCCGACCTCAGCGGCGTTCTCCACCTGCTCGGGTGTGCCGCCGAGCAATTCGGTGAGCGCGCCGGCCGCCATCGAGCAAGCGGAGCCGACCTCGCCCTGACATCCCACCTCGGCGCCGGAGATCGACGCGCCCTCCTTGAACAGCAGCCCGATCGCGCCCGCGGTAAGAAGAAACCGGTACACGCTCTCGTCGGTGGTGCTAGGTACAAACCGCTGGCAATAGTGCAGCACCGCGGGGATGATGCCCGCCGCGCCGTTGGTCGGCGCCGTCACGACGCGCCCGCCGGCCGCGTTCTCCTCGTTGACCGCCAGCGCGAAGAGCGTCACCCAGTCCATCGCCTTGAGCGGGTCGGCGGCTGCTGGTCCGCTGGCGTCGGGTTCGCAGGTGAGCTGGCGGTACAGCCGCGGCGCGCGGCGCTGCACCTTCAGCCCGCCGGGGAGCATGCCGTCGGTATCGCACCCGCGCGCCACGCACTCCTGCATCACCCGCCACAGATCCGCGAGACCGGCCTTGACCTCCGCGGTGGACTTGCCGAACGCCCGCTCGTTGGCGAGCATCACGCCCGATATCGGCAGGCCGGTGGCGTTGGTGTGCGCCAGCAGTTCGGCGGCGGTGCGGAACTGATACGGGACCACGGTCTGATCGGACACGATAGTGCCGCTCTCGTCCGTGACGAAGCCGCCGCCGACCGAGTAGTACACCCGCTCGCTCAGCAGCCGGCCGCTAGAGCCGTCCGCGCCGTCGGCGTATGCGGTGAACCGCATGCCGTTCGGATGCTCGCTGAGCGTCTTCTTCCTGTTGAACTCCAGGTCGTTGGCCACCGCGAAACCGATCTCGTGCTCGCCGAGGACGTTCAGCCTGCCGGTTTCCGCGATTGCGTCGAGGCGCGAGGGGATCGTGTCAACCTCGACCGTGGCCGGCCGCGACCCCTCGAGGCCGAGCAGCACCGCCTTGTCGCTGCCGTGGCCCTTACCCGTGAGACCGAGCGAGCCGTAAAGCACGACGCTGATCCTGCCGACCTCACTCAGCAGCCCGTCCGACCGCAGCCCAAGGGCGAACATCCGGGCCGCGGTCATGGGCCCGACGGTGTGCGAGCTGGACGGGCCGATCCCGATCTTAAACAGGTCGAAAACGCTGATCGTCATCAGTGAAAGCCTACGGTGCGATCGTCGTTGAGCAGGATCCGGTGCTCCGCGTGCCAGGTCACGGCCCTGGGCAAGGCGGACACCGCTAGTCCCCCAGCTCGCGGCGGCGGCGGGCCACGAAGTCGTCGAGTTCGGCGCGGGTCGCGTCGTCCAGCGGCGGCGGCTCGAACTCGGCGAGCTTGGCCTGCCAGATGTCGCGAGCGCGTGCCGCGGTGTCCTTGCCGCCCAGGCGGAGCCAGCGCTCGAAGTTGGCCGTCGAGGACAGCAGCGGCCGGTAGAAGCACTCGCGGAACCGCTCCATGGTGTGCGCCGCGCCGAGGAAGTGCCCGCCGTGGCCGACCTCCTCGTGCGCCCCGAAAGCCAGTGATTCCTCGGAAATCTCCAGCGGGGTGAACTCCACCCGGAGCATGCGCAGCAGCTCGATGTCGATGATGAACTTCTCGTAGCAGCTGACCAGGCCACCCTCCAGCCAGCCGGCCGCGTGCATGACGAAGTTCGTGCCGGCCAGGAACGTGGGAAGCAGCGTCATCAGCGACTCGTAGGCCGACTGCGCGTCCGCGGTCTGCGCCGAGTTCAGCCCGCCGCCGGTGCGGAACGGCAGCCCGTAGTGCCGGGCGAGCTGTCCCGTGCACAGCAGGCCGAGCGCCGATTCCGGGGTGCCGAACGACGGCGACCCGGACTGCATGTCGATGTTGGACAGGAACGAGCCGAAGATCACCGGGCAGCCCGGCCTGATCAGCTGCGCCAGCGCGATACCGGACAGCGCCTCGGCGAGCTGCTGGGTCAGCGCGGCCGGGATCGTCACCGGAGACATGGCGCCCATCAGCAGGAACGGGGTCAGCACCACGGGCTGGCCAGCGGCGCAGTACTCGAACTGCGCGTCCAGCATCCGGTCATCCCAGCGCAGCGGTGAGTTGCAGTTGATCAGCGAGATCGTGGCCGGGGTCCGCTCGATCGCCGCGCGCCCCCCGAACAGGATCGACGTCATCGCGATCGTGTCCGCCGCGTTCGGGCCCGACACGACGTTGCCCATGTAGAACTTGTCGGTGAGCGTCTGGAGCGCGTAGATCATGTCCAGATGCCGGGAGTCCAGCGGCGCGTCGTTCGGCTCGCAGATGACGCCGCCGGCGGTGTCGAGCTGCGGAAAAACCTGCGACAGCGAGACCAGGTTCCCGAAATCCTCCAGCGTCGCGTCCCGCCGCACGTCGCCCTGGCGCACGAACGGGCAGCCGTAGACGGAGCCGAACACCATCTGGTCGCCGCCGATGCGGACGTTGTTCGCGGGATTGCGCGCCTGCACGTCGAACTCACGCGGCGCCTTCGCGACCTGCTCGAGCACGAACTCCGGGTCGAGGTAGACCACCTCGCCGTCCGTCTTCTGCCCGGCCTTGGCGAACAATTCGACGGCTTCCGGCTTCGCGAACTGGATACCGATTTCGGAAACGATCCTGCGCCAGCCGCGATCGAGTACCGCCACGGCGTCCGCGGAGAGGATCTCGTACCGCGGCATCTTGTTCTCGAACATTGACCGATCATAAGCTAACGAATTACGATTCACATAGTGATACTTCGTCCCATAACGTGGAACTTTAGGACAACCGCATGGGTAACCAGAACGGCACTCAGGCCGTCGACCGGGCGGCTCGCCTGCTCGCCGAGGTGGTGCATTCGGCCGATCCGATGACGTTCACCGGGCTGAGCGCGGCGACCGGGCTGGCGAAGTCGACCACCAGCCGGCTGCTGCTCGCGCTGGAGCGCAACGGCCTGGTCCGCCGGGACGACCACGGCCGCTTCCTGCCGGGCGAGATGTTCGTCAGCTTCGCCTGGCGCGGCGGCGCCGGGGCCGGCCTGGTCGCGGTGGCACAGCCGTTCCTGGAGAAGCTGGGCAAGGCCACTGGGGAGACCGTCAACCTGGGCGTGAGCAGCAACGGCCTGGTGGAGCCGATCGCCCAGGTGGACAGCACTTACCTGATCGGCGGCACCAACTGGATCGGCCTTGCCGTGCCGCTGCACTGCTCCGCGCTCGGCAAGGTGCTGCTCGCGTACGGCGCCGCGCACCTGGTGCCGGGCGGCAGGCTCGAGCGCCGCACCGACAAGACCATCACCACCGAGGCCGCGCTCAAGCAGGATCTGGCCGCCGTCCGGACGCGCGGCTACGCGGTGACCGACGAGGAACTCGAGCCGGGCCTGATCGCGATCGCGGCCCCGATCCACGGCCTCGACGGCACGGTGGTCGCCGCGCTGTCGGTTTCCGCGCCGACCACCCGGATGACGAAGGAACGCGCCGCCCAGGCCGCCGAGCGCTGCATGGAGGAGGCCGCCGGCCTGTCCGCCGTGCTCGGCTACCGGCAGCGCGGGACGCGGACCAGGAAAGCAGGAGCCGCGTGAGCGGAGGACAGAGCGTGACCCGGGACGATCTCCTCAAAGAGCTGTACGACAAGACGCTGACCGGCAACGCCCCCGCCGTGCTCGAACTGACAAACGGCGGGCTCGCGATGGGCCTCGGCCCAGAACAGCTGCTCTACGAGGCCCTGATCCCGTCGCTGGAGGAGGTCGGTGCCCGGTTCGAGCGCGGTGACTTCTTCGTCCCGGAGATGCTGATCGCCGGCAAGGCGATGGCCGGCGCGCTGGAGATCCTGCGGCCGCTGCTGGCCGAGACCGGCGCGGAGACCATCGGCCGGATCGTGATGGGGACGGTCAAGGGCGACGTGCACGACATCGGCAAGAACCTGGTGAACATCATGTTCGAGGGCGCCGGCTTCGAGGTCATCGACCTGGGCGTGCAGGTGGCGCCGGAGAAGTTCGTCGACGCGATCAAGACCCACAAGCCGGACATCGTCGGGTTCTCCGCGTTCCTCACCACGACGATGCCGATGTTCAAGGCGAACATCAACGCGCTGACCAAGTCCGGGCTGCGGGACAAGGTGATCGTGCTGGTCGGCGGCGCGCCGGTGACCCAGGAGTACGCGGACGTGGTCGGCGCCGACGGCTATGCCGCGGACGCGTCCGCGGCCGTGGTCAAGGCGAAGGAGCTCCTCAAGCGGCGCCGAGCGGTGCAGCCCAGTGCGGCTGGCACCGCGGGGGCCAACCTCTGATGCACACGACGCTTTCCTCGGCGGGCAAGACGGTCACGATCGGCCACGACCGGCCGTTCGCGATCATCGGCGAGCGGATCAACCCGACCGGCCGGAAGATCTTCCAGCAGCAGCTGCGCAACGGCGACCTGTCCCGGGTCGAGATCGACGTGCGCGAGCAGGCCGACGGCGGCGCGATGCTGCTGGACGTCAACATGGGCGCCCCGCTCGCCGACGAGGCCGCGCTGATGACCGAAGCGGTGAAGCTGATACAGAGCCTCACTGACCTGCCGCTGGTCATCGACTCCTCGATCATCGAGGTGCTCGACGCCGGCCTGGCCGCTTACGAGGGCAAGGCGCTGGTCAACTCGGTCACCGCGGAGGACGAGCGCCTCGACGCCATCCTGCCTCTGGTCAAGCGGTACGGCGCCGCGGTCATCGGGCTGCCGAACGACGAGGAGGAGATCCCGACCGAGCCCGCGCGCCGCCTGGAGCTGACCCGCAAGCTCATCCACGTCGCCACCGAAAAGTACGGAATCGAAATATCCGACATCGTGATTGACCCGCTGGCGATGCCGGTCGGCGCCGACACCTTGCACCCCACGCGCACCATCGAGACGATCGCGATGATTCGCGACGAGTTCGGCGTGAACATGACGCTGGGCGCGTCGAACGTGAGCTTCGGCATGCCGGACCGGCACACGATCAGCGCGACGTTCCTGCCGGTCGCCATGTCACACGGCCTGACCAGCGCGATCATGGACGCCCGCACGCCGCAGATCGTCCGCGCGGTCAAGGCCGCCGACCTGGTGCTCGGCCGCGACGACTGGGGCGCGAACTGGATCCGTGCCTTCCGCGCCCAGCAGACATGACTGTCGTGCCCGACGCAGGCGCTCAGCCCGAAGCACCACAGCCCGTTCGGATAAATCTGCTCTTCAACGAACGGCCCGTCCGGGTGCCGTACGGCGTGACGCTGTTCGACGCGGCGAGCTGGAACGGCATCGCCATCGACTCGACCTGCGGCGGGCACGGGACCTGCAAGAAGTGCCGGATAAGGGTTGACGGCGACGCACCCACGCCGACCAGCCTGGACATCCGGGCGTACAGCGCCGAGGAACTCAAGGCCGGGTGGCGGCTCGCCTGCCGCACCAGCGCCACCGCGGACACCACGGTCGAGGTGCCCCCGCTCACCACCCGGCCGAAGGCGGCCACCGTCGGCGTCGGCAGGCAGGTCATCCTGCGTCCCGCCGTGGTGAAGCGCTACCTGGAGCTGGCCGAGCCGACGCTCCAAGATCAGGCCACCGACCTGGAGCGGGTGCTCGCCCAGCTCGACGACCTGGAGCCGCGCGCCGAGCTCGCGGTCCTGCGCACCCTCGGCCGCACATTGCGCGAGGCCGACTACAAGGTCACCGCCGTCGTGGTGGACGACGTGCTGATCGCGGTCGAGCCCGGCGACACCACTGAATCCCGCTACGGCATCGCGTTCGACCTCGGCACCACCACCGTGGTGGCCACGTTGCTGGACTTGTCCACAGGCGCGCCGGTGGCTGTGGATTCCATGTTGAACAAGCAGCAGCCGTTCGGCGCCGACGTGATCACCAGAATCAGCGCGACGATGATGGATAGCCAGGCGCTGGATAAGCTGCGCGATCTCGCGCGCGAGACGCTGGCCGAGCTCGCCGGGTCGGTCTGCGAGCAGGGCGACGTCGACCCCTGGCACGTCTACGAGATCGCGGTGGCCGGCAACGCGACGATGACGCACATCGCGCTCGGCATCGATCCTGAGCCCGTGGGTGTCGCCCCGTTCATCATGGCCACCCGGCTGTACCCCGAGGTGCTGGCGTCCGACCTCGGCGTCGTCGCCCACGACCGTGCCCGCGCCGTGATATTTCCCGCTTTTGGCGCCTATGTCGGCGGCGACATCACGGCCGGCCTGCTGGCCAGCGGCATGGACCGGGACCCGCGGGTGCGCCTGTTCGTGGACATCGGCACGAACTGCGAGATCGTCCTCGGCAACCGCGACTGGCTGCTGGCCACCGCGGCACCTGCCGGGCCCGCGTTCGAGGGGGCGGCGATCCGGTGCGGCATGCGGGCCGCGCCCGGCGCGGTCGAGGTCGTCACGATGACGCCCTCGTCTCTCGAGCTGAAGACCATCGGCGACGTCGCGCCTGAGGGCCTGTGCGGCTCCGGCCTGGTTGACGTCGTCACCGGCCTGGTGAGGCTTGGCCTGCTGGACAGCTCCGGTCGTTTTGTCCCGGTGGACGAGGCTGTGGAAAAGGCGCCAGGGCTGGCGGACCGGCTGACTACGCTCGGCACCGAGCGGGTCTTCTACCTGACCGACGACGTCTACCTGTCCCAGCGGGACGTCCGCGAGCTCCAGTTCGCCAAGGCGGCGATCGCCACGGGCTGGCGCATTCTGCTGGAGGAGGCCGGCCTGACCGAGGCCGACGTGAAGCAGGTGCTGCTGGCCGGCTCGTTCGGCAGCTACCTGTCGCCCGCGTCCGCCATCCGCATCGGGCTCGTGCCCTCGGTGCCGGCGCAGCGGGTCGTGAGCGCCGGCAACGTGGCCGGTGAGGGCGCGAAGATGGCGCTGCTCAGCCTGCGCGAGCGGGCCGGCGGCCTGGCGCTGCTGGAGGAGGTGAGGTATGTCGAGCTCTCCGACCGCGCCGGCTTCAACGACCGCTTCGTCGACCAGCTTGCCTTCCCGTCTTGAGATCGTCGCCTGCGGTGCCCTCGCCGGGCACGTGCGGGAGATCGCGGCGCGCCGCGGGTGGCCGGTCTCCGTCCTGAGCCTGCCCGCGGTTCTCCACAACCGTCCAGAGAAAATCCCCAGCATCGCGGAACGAGCTGTGGTTTCAGCCCTGGCCAACGGGCATCGTGTCGCATTGGCGTACGCCGACTGTGGCAGCTACGGCGCGCTCGACGCCTTGTGTTCGAAATATGGCGTGGCGCGGCTGAGCGGGCTGCACTGTTACGACGTTTTCGCCGGGCCGTCGCGGGTCGAGGCGATGTTCTCCGACGAGCCGGGCACATATGTGCTCACTGATTTCCTGCTGCGCGGCTTCGACCGGCTCGTCATCCACAGCCTGGGGCTAGACCGCTATCCACAGCTGTGGACAGATTACTTCGGGCATTACCGGCGGCTGGTGTGGCTGACCCAGGGCGAGCCGGATGCCGCGCTGTCCGCCGCGGCGGCGCGGGTGGCGGAGCGGTTCGGCCTTCCGCTGGTGCGCGTCGAGACCGGAGTCGGGAGGCTGGAACGCGAGCTGGAACGGCTGGTGCGCCCGTGCTAGACAACATGCGGTTCGAGGTGATCCCCGCCAGAAACACCGAGCAGGCGGTGCTGGACTGGCTGCCGAGGGGTTCGGTGGTGACCGTGACCGCGTCTCCGGTCAAGGGCCTGGATCCGACGCTTGACCTCGCCGTCCGGCTGGCCGGGCACGGCTACCGTGTCGTCCCGCACATCGCGGCGCGCTCGGTCGCCGGCGACGCGCACCTGTCCGACGTCGTGGCACGGCTGAAGGCGGCCGGGATTGACGACGTGTTCGTCCCCGGCGGCGACGCGACCCATCCGGCCGGACGGTTCGACGCCGCGCTGCCGCTGCTGGAGCGGCTGGCCGAGATGGGCGCGCCGTTCGGCCAGGTCGGCATTACCGGCTATCCGGAGAGCCACCCCAAGATCAGCGACGACGTCACGATCCAGGCGATGTGGGACAAGCGCCGGTACGCCACGTACCTCGTTTCGAATGTGTGCTTCGATCCCGTGCGGCTGCGCGGGTGGGTCAGCCGGATCCGGGCGCGCGGCGTAACGCTGCCGCTCTACGTGGGGCTGGCCGGGCCTGCCGAACGTTCCCGGCTGCTGAAGATGGCGGCGATCGCCGGGGCCGCGGAGTCGGCGCGGTTCATCACCCGCCATCCCGGCTGGATCCTGCGGTTCTGGCTGCCCCGGGGGTATGGGCCGAACCGCTTCCTTGATCGCGCATCGTCTGTGCTGGCCGACCCGGCGGCGGGAGTGGCGGGCCTGCACGTCTTCACGTTCAACCAGCTCCAGCAGGTCGCCGAGTGGCGCGCTGAAAGGACCATCAATGCGAGACATTCCGTCGCGAGCTAGTGCCGTCGTCATCGGCGCGGGCATCGTCGGCAACAGCCTTGTCCATCACCTGGCCGTGCTCGGCTGGCGCGACGTCGTCTTGGTGGACAAGGGCCCGATGCCCAACCCAGGCGGCTCCACCGGGCACGCCTCGAACTTCGTCTTCCCCATCGAGTACTCGAAGATGATGTTCGAGCTGACCCGTGACTCGACCGAGCAGTACAAGGCGCTGGGTGTGTTCACGCAGAGCGGCGGCATCGAGGTGGCCCGTGTTCCCGGCAGAATGACGGAGCTGAAGCGTCGCGTCACGCAGGCCCGGGCATGGGGGATACCCGGGGAAGTCCTGACCCCCGAAGAGGTCAGCAAGCTAGTGCCCTACCTCGACTCGTCGGTCATCCTTGGCGGCGCACATTTCCCCACCGTAGGTGTCGTCGACTCCGTCCGCGCGGGCACGCTGATGCGCGACCAGGCGGTGGCGTCGGGCGCGCTGACTGTGCTCGCGAACACCGAGGTGGACGGCATCCGTGTGCGGGATGGCCTTGTGCAATCCGTGGCCACCCGCCAGGGTGAGATCGCCACCGGCAACGTGGTGATCTGCTGCGGGGTCTGGTCGCCGCGAATCGCCCGCATGGCGGGCGCGCGGCTGGCGCTCACCCCGTGCGTGCACCAGATGATCAGCGTCGGCCCGATCGCGCTGTTCGCCGACACCCCCGGCGAGATCTCCTACCCGATCGTCCGCGACGTCGACACGAACATGTACGAGCGCCAGCACGGCGGGGACATGGAGGTCGGCTCGTACGCGCACCGGCCGATCATCGTGCCACCGGACGACATTCCGTCCATCGAGGAGTCGGCGCTTTCCCCGACGGAGCTGCCGTTCACCTCCGATGACTTCGACCCGCAGCTCGGCGAGGCACTCGAGCTGATGCCGGAACTGCTCGGCGACGAAAAGGCCGGCATCCGGTACGCGATCAACGGCCTGATCTCGATGACCCCGGACGGCCACCCCCTGCTGGGTTCGATGCCGGAGGCGCAGGGATTGTGGGCGGCGGCCGCCTCGTGGATCAAGGAGGGGCCGGGCTGCGGCCGAGCGGTGGCCGAGCTGATGTCCGGCAACGTGACCACCGTCGACGTGCACGAGGCCGACGCGGCCCGGTTCTACCCGCACCAGCAGACGGTCGCGCACGTCCGCGCCCGGGCGCGCGAGGGCTTCAACAAGATGTACGGCATCGTGCATCCGGCCGAGCAGTGGGAATCTGGCCGGCCGCAGCGGGTCAGCCCGATGTACGAGCGGGAACGCGACCTCGGCGCGGTGTTCTACGAGACCGCCGGCTGGGAGCGGCCGTTCTGGTACGCGTCCAATTCGGGGCTGATGACCAGGTACGAGGGGCGGCTGATGGACCGGCCCGCCGAGTGGGAGTCCCGCTGGTGGTCGCCGGTGATCAACGCCGAGCACCTGGCCATGCGGGAAAGCTGTGCGATCGTCGACCTTTCCGCGTTCGCGATCTTCGAGGTGTGCGGTCCGGGCGCGCTCGCCGCCGTCCAGTCGCTGGCCGTCGCGCAGCTTGACGTGGCGATCGGGCGGGTCGTGTACACCTCGTTCCTCAACCCCGGCGGTGGTTTCGTCGCCGACCTCACCGTGATGCGACTGGCCGCTGACCGGTTCCGGATCGTCACCGGCGGCGCGACCGGTCCGTCCGACGCTGCGTGGATACGTGGCCACCTGCCGCCGGACGCGTTTCTGGCGGACCTGACCTCGGGGTGGACCACGATCGGGCTGTGGGGGCCGCGCGCCCGCGACGTGCTCTCCTCTGCTACCGACGACGACGTCTCGCATGCTGGGTTTGCTTTCGGTACGTGTCGCGAAATCGAGGCAGGCGGTACCGTCGTGCTCGCATCCCGGATCTCCTACGTCGGCGAGCTGGGCTGGGAACTGCACGTGCCGATCGAGCAGGGCGCCCGGCTGTGGGACGCGCTGCGGACGGCCGGCCAGCCGCACGGCATGGTGCCGGCCGGCATCGGCGTGTACGGCACGACCGGCCGGCTGGAGAAGGGATACCGCGCGTTCGGCGCGGAGCTGACCCCGGACTACAACCTGGTCGAGGCCGGCCTGACCCGGCCGAAGGTCAAGGAGCAGGCGTTCGTCGGCAAGGAGGCGTACCTGCGGCAGCGACAGGAGCCGCCGTGCGCGCTTCTCTGTACCCTGACTGTCGACTCTCACCGGTCGGCGGATGGCACGCCGCGATACATGCTCGGTGGTGAGCCGATCCTGTCGCTGAACGGTTCGCCGCTGACCGACGCGAAGGGCCGGCCTTCCTACGTGACCAGCGCGGGTTCGGGGCCCTCGGTCGCCAAGCACCTGCTGATGGCGTACCTGCCCGCTTCGCGCGCGGTCGAGGGGACATCGCTGCTCGTGGAGTACATGGGCGAGACGTTCCCGGTGACGGTTGCCCGGGCGTCGTCGGTTCCGCTGTTCGACCCCGAGAACTCCCGGGTCAGGTCGTGATGGACATTCTCGTCTGCGTCAAGCGGGTGCCCACGGTCGGCGGCAAGATCACGCTCACCGAGGACGGGCAGGAGGTCGACACCCGGATGTCCGGGTTCACCGTCAGCCCGCATGAGGAATGCGCGGTGGAGGAAGCGGTCCAGCTCACCGAGCGGCCCGGCGGCACGGTGTCGGTGCTGACCCTCGGCGCCGAAGTCGCGATCGAGCAGCTTCGCGACGCGCTGGCGCTCGGCGCCGGCCGCGGGGTGCTGCTGGAAACCGACGGCCGCGAGTACGGCCCGATCGCCACCGCGGCGGCGATCGCCGCCGAGGTCCGGGCGCACGGGTACGACCTGGTGCTGCTCGGCAACGAGGCATCGGACACCGGCGACTACCAGGTCGGCATCCGGGTGGCGCACGAGCTGGGCTGGCCCGTGGCAACGGGGATCAAGAACCTGTCGGTGGAA
>Ga0070714_100000484_pt1 | contig 28755 bp, 23 predicted proteins | sample LARL83metaG_FD_65450 | JGI IMG/M metagenome (GOLD analysis project Ga0070714, IMG submission 65450) | Corn, switchgrass and miscanthus rhizosphere microbial communities from Kellogg Biological Station, Michigan, USA - LAR L8-3 metaG | ecosystem: Host-associated > Plants > Roots > Rhizosphere ... | reverse complement strand
CGATGCGCGGCAACCCGAGCCGGCCGGTGGCCGCGGCCGCCCTCGTCAGAATGTCCGAATCCGGTCCCTGCCAGGACTGCCAGCTCTCCGACATCTGCTCGCGCGCCTGCGCTGCGGCCGACTGGATGGTCGCCACGACCGTTCTGGCGAGCTTGTCCAGGCTGCCGCGGTCCAGCGCCGACGGCGCGAACTCCAGCGACGTCACGACGCCCGTCGCGTCGACGACGGCGTGCACGCTGCCGTCCCGCGAACTGGCCGTGCCGGTGATCGAGAGAGCTGTCCGTTGCTGGTCCTTGGCCCGTTCGACCTGGGCCAACACCTGTGCGGCGATCTCGTCCGCCTGTTCCTGCGGTGATTTCTCGGCCGGCCGATCGACGGCGTCCGCCACGACGAATCCTTCCGGGGTGAGAGCGCTGTCGGCACCACGTTACCAAGTGGTCGCCATGCGTGAGGTCACTCACTCGGACCCCGCTAGCCTCGGACCGAAGGCACACGAGCCGAACGAGGAGAGGCATCCATGCGAGGCGCCGTCCTGTACGCACCAGGAGACATCCGCGTCGAAGACCGCGACGACCCGAAGATCGTCGAACCGACCGACGCGATCATCCGCATGTCCGCCACCTGTGTCTGCGGGTCGGACCTGTGGGAATACCGCGGCATCAGCGAGATCGACGGGCCGACGCCGATGGGGCACGAGTACTGCGGCATCGTCGAGGAGATCGGCGAGGACGTCACGACGCTGCGGCCGGGACAGTTCGTGATCGGCAGTTTCATCGCGTCGGACAACACCTGCCCGCACTGCGTGGCCGGCTACCAGAGCGCGTGCATGCGACGCCAGCCCGTCGGCCGCGAGGGCGCACAGGCCGAGGCGCTGCGGGTCGCGCTCGCCGACGGCACGCTCGTGGCGACACCCGAGGTGCCCGACGACGACATGCTGCCCAGCCTGCTCGCCGCGTCCGACGTGCTCGGCACCGGTTGGTACGCGGCGGTCGCCGCCGGCGTGCGGCCCGGCTGCACGGTCGCCGTCGTCGGTGACGGCGCCGTCGGCCTGCTCGGTGTGCTCGCGTCGAGCCAACTCGGCGCTGAACGGATCATCGCGATGAGTCGGCACGAGCCCCGCCAGCGGCTCGCCCGTGAGTTCGGCGCGACCGACATCGTCACCGAACGCGGCGACGAGGGTGTCCAACGGATCAAGGACCTCACCGGCGGCGTCGGCGCCGACGCGGTGCTGGAATGCGTCGGCACGGGCGAGGCCATGAGCCAAGCCTTGCACTCGGCGCGGGCCGGTGGAGGCGTGGGCGTCGTCGGTGTTCCGCACGGCGTGTCGATCGAGGGCCGCGAGTTGTTCCGGTCGATGGTTCGCGTGCAGGGTGGTCCGGCGCCGGTGCGGCGGTTCCTGCCCGATCTCATCGACCGGATCTGGCAGCGGCGCATCGATCCCGGCAAGGTGTTCGACCTCGACCTGCCGCTGGGCGAGGCCGCGGAGGGCTACGCCGCGATGGACGAGCGCCGCGCGATCAAGACACTGCTCCGGCCGTGAAGCCGTGAAGCCGTGAAATCGGGATTCACTCAGGGACATCCCGGATGCCGCTGATCTGCTCGCGCGCCCATGATCGAGGGCGTGGACCGACGCCGTGACCTGGTTTCCGTGACGCTGCTCGTCGTGCTGTCGGTGGGGCTGACGTTCGCCGCGCTGGCCGCGTTCAACGGCACCCATGGCATTTCCCTGTCACCGGGGACCTGTCTGGCGCTGTTGATCGCGGCCGGCGGCGGCGCACTCGTGTTCGGCTACACGCGACAGTCGTCGCGCTAGCCGATCATGGCCGAGAGCCGCTCCTTGGCGTCGCGCATGACCTTGGTCATCGTGTCGCTGCCGGTGTGCCCGGAGTCGTCCACGATGATCAGTTCGGCGTCCGGCCATGCCCGCGCCAGTTCCCACGCGGTGATCGCGGGACCGCTGACGTCGCCGCGGCCGTGAATCAGAATCCCGGGAATGCCGGCGAGTTTGTGCGCGTCGCGCAACAGAATGCCGTCGGAGAGAAATCCGCCGTGCGAGAAATAGTGCGAACAGATCCGCACGAACGCGATCTTGGCGTCGTCCGGCCGGTCGCTGTAGGCGCCGGGCGTGCCGTTGCTCTCCCCGGAGATGAGCGCGTCCTCCCACGCCAGCCACTGGGCCGCGGCCCGCGCCCGCACGGCCGGATCGGCGCCCTCCATCATTCCGGCATACACCGCCAGCAATTCCTCGATCGGCGGCTCGGTGTCCCGCGGCGAAGCGAATCGCGCCGTGCCACCGGCGAAATCGCGGAATCGTTCCCACGCCTCCGGGTAGAACACGCCGCCGCCGCGATAGAGCCAGTTCAGTTCGTAGCGCCGGGTCGTGGTGACCGCGACGAGTAGCAGCGCGCTGACCCGGTCCGGATGCGCCTGGGCGTAGGCGAGCGAGAGCGTCGAGCCCCACGACCCGCCGCGCAGCATCCATTTCTCGACGCCGAGGTGCTCGCGCAGTTGTTCCATGTCGCGAATCAGCAGTTGCGTCGTGTTGCGGCTCATGTCGGCGGCCGGGTCGCTGGCGTGCGGGCGGCTGCGGCCGCAGTTGCGCTGGTCGAACAGGATCATGCGGTGCCGCGTGGGATCGAACGCGCGGCGAGCACGCGCGTGCCAGCCCGATCCGGGACCGCCGTGCACGAGCAGCACCGGTATGCCGTCGGGATTGCCGACCGTCTCCCAGTAGACGTGGTTGCCGTCACCGGTGTCGAGCAGTCCGGCCGAGTCCGGTTCGGGCAGCTCGTCGGATACGTCGGCCATGCCGGCAGCGTACAGTGTGCTGATCACTGAATGGGCCAACTTCTACACGACCCTGGCCGGCGCCGCGGCCGGGTTGACCGGGCTGTTGTTCGTGGCGGTCGCGCTGCGGCCGGCCGAGATCCGGCACTCGTCGTTGATGGCCGGACGCGCGCGTTCGGCGTTCTACGGGTTCGGCGTGGTGCTGCTCGTCGCCCTGTTGGAACTGGCGCCGCAGCCGGCCCGGTGGGTCGGGCTCGTGCAGTTCGGCATTCCGGTCGCGATCCTGGTGCTGTCCGGCCGGTTCACCGTCCGCGCGGCACGGGCACGGCAGATCAACTATGCCCGGGCCGTCGTGTATCACGGTGGACTGGTCGCGGTCGGGGTCGCCGGCCTGTTGCGGGTCGCGGCCGCGAACGGCGTCGAACCGGTGCTACTCGCGGCCGGCGCGCTGCTGCTCGTCGGTGTCGCGCTGTCGAACGCGTGGCAGCTCGTTATTTCCCATGAGTCTTCCCATGGGTCGTGATCGGCTGGTCGTTCGGCGGCGGCAGCGTCGATCCGCCGCGCAGCAGGATCGGTCCGACCGGGCTGGACGTCGTGGTGGGCGGCGGTGGCACGGGCGTGGGGTTGAGGGTCGGTGACGGCGGGGTCGGCTGCGTGATCGTGCCGCCGAAGGCGGGTGGCGCGGGTGTCGACGCGGTCGCCGCGACGAGGTCGGCCAGGCTGGGCGCGTTGTCCAGCCGGGGGACGCCGAGGGGTGGCAGGCCGAGCAGATCGAGCGCGGTCTTGCCGATGCTCACGTGTGAATTCCATCGGCTGTCGATCTTCTGCCCGACCCGGCCGCCGAACATCAACAGCGGCACCCGGGGTCCGAAGGCGAGTTGCACGTTGTCCGGCGTGTGTTCGACGTTCGGCGTGACGACGTGATCGTCCCAGCCGCCCCAGTCGTCCCACGTCAGCATGAACACCGTGTCGTCCCAGTGTCCCGCCCGGACGATCGCGTCGACCGCCTGCCAGATCTTGCCCTGGCCCAGTGTCACGTCGGAGGGCGGGTGCTCGTCGTACGGGCTGTCGTGCCAGACCATCGCCAGCTCCGGCAGGTTCGCCGCGTCGGCCACGATCTGGTCGCTCTTGGCGATGTTCGTCGAGCCGGCCAGCTGCTGGTAGAACGCCACCGGGTAGTCCGACGTCCCGGTGTACGCCTTCCAGGTCAGCCCGCTGTCCCCGGCGTGACCGAGGATGGATGGCATGTCCCACACCGGTTGCGGCGCACTGCGCGACGGGTTGCGCAGCGTCGGTGTCTGGCCGCCGACGATCAGCAGATGGTTCGGTGTGGAGTTCGAACCGAAGCCGGAGCAGTGGTTCTCCAGGAAGGCGCCGGTACTCGCAAGGTAGGCGTAGTAGGGCAGTACCGCGAGATTGTCGAACTGCGTGTGCGTCGCGGTGGTCGGCTTGTGCTGCTGTTGGGCCGATAACCACTTGGCGTAGGCCGCGCGGTCGTGCGGCTGGTCCTTGGCCGGCGGGTTCGGTTGCACCGGCCAGGCCGTCTCGACGTTGGCACCCCACTCGCGCATCGAACGGAAATAGTTGTCCGTTGTGTGGTTTTCCTGCACGAAGATGACGACATGCGCCACACCGTTCACCATGTGATACACCGTGATCGGTCACGCGGTGAACGGTCAACAAACGCCGGCTGTGAGGGCGATGTCGAATAATCACAGTCAAAGCCGGCGGTACCGCGGTGCCGCACCATGATCCGCGTGACGAACGCGGAGATCGCCCGACTGGCCGAGTACTTCACCGGCGCGCCCCGCGTCTTCACGACGTCGCCCTTGTACCGGGCACTGTGTCCGGCGGTGGCCGCCGATCCGTTCGTGTTGGCGTTGCTGGCCGGGCGGCGGGACGGGCAACAGCCGTCCTATCTGTTGTTCGGCGCGGTGCACCACCTGGTGCTGGCGGGCGCGTCGCATCCGTTGCGCGAGTTCTTCCCGTCGGTGGCCGGCGATGCCGCGCGTGATCCCGCGCTCGCCGGCCCGGTACTGCGGGACTTCTGCCGGGCGTACCACGACGACCTGGCCACGCTGATCAGCACGCGGCTCGTGCAGACCAACGTGGTGCGGCGGGTGATCGCGTTACGCGTGGCCCTCGCCGCGATCGGCGGTACCGAACCGGTGCACCTGATCGAGGTCGGTGCCAGCGCTGGGATGCTGCTGCTCGTCGACCGCTACCGGTACCGGATCGGCGACCACACCTACGGCCCGGCCGACGCGCGGGTCATCGTCGACACCGAGTGGCGTGGCACGGGTCCGCCGCCCGACCTCGACCGCGTGCCGCCGATCGCCAGCCGGATCGGGATCGACCTGCATCCCGTCGACGTCACCGATGCCGACCGCCGTAGCTGGCTGCGCGCGCTGGTGTGGCCGGAGGACCACGGCGAGGCCGCGCTGCTCGACGCGGCACTGGCCGAGGTGGCCGCGGACCCGCCGACCGTCATCACCGGCGACGCGATCGACGTCTGCCCCGAACTCGGCCGTACGTTGCCGGCCGGGCAGCCACGGGTGGTGTTCCACGCGGCCACCCGCATGCACGTCCCACTCGATCGCCGCGCGGCCTTCGACGCGGCCATCGACTCGATCGGCGAACGCGGCCCGTTGTGGCACGTCTGGCTGGAGTCCGCGGACGCGCAGCATCACGGCCGCCCCGCCCTCGACAACGGTGTCGTGGCGTGCCACGGCCCGGGCGACGACGGCGTGCGCGCACTGGTCCGGGCCGACGGACACCTGCACTGGCTGGCACCGGTTGTCGATTTGCGCCGGGTTCGTCCGTCGTGATGATGGGAGGGCCGGATCGGGCCCCCGGAAGGAGACGCAGTGGCATGGCGCAGTACCTCGTTCTGATCTACGGCAACGAAGAGCGGTGGGACAACACGTCCGAGGAGGAGATGCGGCAGATCGACGCCGGACACCGGGCGTTCCGCGCCAAGGCCGGCACGGCGGTCCTCTCGGCCGGTCAGGCGACCGCGACCCGCGAGGCCACCACGCTGCGGGCCGGGGCCGACGGCAGTCCCTCGGTCACCGACGGGCCGTTCCTGGAGACCAAGGAGGTGGTCGGCGGGTTCTACGTGGTCGAGGCCGCCGACATCGACGAGGTCGTCTCGCTCACCGCCGGCCTGGCCGAGGTCGCGCACGACCACAGCGGCGTGGAGATCCGTCCACTGGTCAACCACGGGTGAGGAAGCGTGGGGCGGTGGCCGGATCGGCTCGGTCACCGTCTCACCGACATGCCCGTAACCGGCGGACTATCATCCCTCTCATGCCGCAGATGCGCACGTGGGAGGCCATGCGGACGCAGATCCACGGCCAGCTGGAACGTCAGACCGGCCAGGACACGGCCGCGTGGCGCACGCTGATCACGAAGGCCGCGCCGGCCGACGAGCCGGCCCTGCGGGCGTGGCTGGACGAACACGGGGTCACCGGTTATCCGCAGATGTTGCTGGTGTGGGAGACGTTCGGGTATCCGGAGTTCCTGTTGGCGTCGGCCGACGAGCTCGTCGGCGCCCAGTACGCCGACCGCCCGGACCTGCGCCCGGTGTTCGACGCCGTGATCGCGGCCGTCAGCGGCTTCGGACCGGCGGACATCCAGGCACGCAAGACGTACGTCTCACTGCTCACGCCCCGCCGCACGTTCGGCATCGTCCAGGCGTCGACACGCACCCGCGTCGACGTCGGCCTGCGCCTCGGTGACGTCCCGCCCGACGACCGGCTGCTGGTGGCCAAGAGCCTCGGGAACGAGGCCATCACGCGCCGCATCGCCCTGACGGCCGTCGACGACCTCGATGACGTGGCGCTGGAGTGGCTGCGCCGCGCGTACGAGGAGAGTTGCTAGGGCGTCCCGTGTCCGACGACTACCTTTCGCTGGCCGAGCTGCTGACCCAAGAGCACTATCGGATGTCGGTTGCCGTCCAGCGCATGCTGGCCATCAGCGATCTCGAACCCGCCGCACCGCGATCCGACCCGAACGCGCGGGACGGCGTGGCCCGGACGCACGCCGCGTTGGCTCGACAGCTCTCCGAGCTCATCGAGCTGTTGCGCAGGCTTGGCGGATCGGACGCTGATGTGTCCGTGGATTCGCAACCCACGCCGGCGGGCTCGCCGCACCCGATCGAGGCCACCGGCCAAGGGAGCCTCGAGCCGGACACCCGGAGCACACGCTCGTGGCCGGTCCGGCCGCCGGGAGGGCCACCGCCGGGCAGCCAGCGCGGCGACTCGCCGCCGTCGGGCCAGCCGTCGCCATCGGGGAACGAGCGTTATCTGCTCGCGCATCTGCCCTACCGGACACCGCAGCACACCGACGTGAGCCTGATCGTCCGGGTCTGTCGTCAGCCGGCGAACTGGGCGTCGGCGGCCGCGCCGTTGCGGGTGGCCGACGGTGGCGCGAAGGTGAGCGTGCTGGTGCAGGTGTCGCCCGGGTTGTCGCCGACCGGGCCGTTGGAGCAGGTGTTGGACGTCCCGGCGGAGGGTGACTCGGCGCCGCTGCGGTTCGCGTTCCAGGCCCGTGAGATCGGCCCGCAACGGGTGCGGGTGCTGGCGTTCGCGGGCGGCACGTTCCTCGCCGAGCTGGAGGTCGAGGTCTCGGTCGAGTCCGGTGGGCCGTCGATCAGCGGCGAGCCCGTCGTGGCGTCGTTGAGCGACGTCGATGCGCGGTACGGCGAGGTCACGCTCCAGGTGCGGAACGACGGCGACCGGACCGTGTTCCAACTCCTGTCCGACAGCTACCTGTTCGAACCGGTGCAGGTCGAGGCGACGGCCGGTGATCCGGCGGCGGCCGTGGAACGCGTCATCGGCACGCTCCGGCAGTTGGCCATGGGCCGCGGCCCGTACTCGCCCGGCATGGCGCGGCGGTGGATGCGGGAGGCCGGGATCGGGCTGTGGAACGACGTCGTGCCGGAGCTGATCAAGCACCAGTACTGGCAACTGCGCGACCACATCACGTCCTTCACCATCGCCACCAGCCACGACGTGCTGCCGTGGGAACTGCTGCACCCGTTGCGGCCGGGTTCGGACGACGGGTTCATGGTCGAGCAGTTCCCCGTGCTGCGCCGCGTGTTCGGCCAGCAGCGCTACCACCGGATGTCGATCCGACCGGCGACCTACGTCGTGTCCGGCCAGGCGCCGGCCAACGCGCGAGTGGAGATCGACACGCTCACGCCGTTGATCGGCGATGTCGGTGTCGTCGACGAGCTCGGCGCGCTCCTGGACCTGGTCGACGGCGGCTGCGGCCCCTTGCATTTCGTGTGCCACAACAGTTTCACCAACGAGAGCGGATCGTCGATCGCGATGAACGGCGGCCCGTTCGTGCCGGGACTGCTCAATGGCGCGATGGTCCGGCGCTCGCTCGCGGCGCGGCGCCCGCTGGTGTTCCTCAACGCGTGCCGCACGGCCGGGGCCGTGCCGGAGTACAGCCGGATGACCGGCTTCGCGCAGCAGTTCATGGCCGCCGGGGCGGGTGCGTTCGTCGGCACGTTGTGGCCGGTGCGCAGCGACAGCGCGAGCGTGTTCGCGCACGCCTTCTACGCGCTGCTGCGCGACGGCGAACCGCTCGGCCGCGCGGCCATGCTCGCCCGCCGCACCGCGATCCGGGACGAGCCCGACCCGACCTGGTTGGCCTACACCGTCTACGGTGATCCGCACGCCCGCGCGAGCTGACACCGGAGGGTAGGGGCGCATGGAGGTCACCGAGACCGGGGTGCCGGTCGACAGCCTGATCGACGCCGTCAAGGCGGCCGTGAAGGCGGCCGGGATCTCCACGACGGATCACGAACGCACGGTGCGCGTGACCGCCGTCCAACTCGTGCTGCACGCCGTCGCGACGTCGACCATGGGCGCGAAGCTGAAGTTCACGATCCCGTTCGTCGGCATGGAGGTCCGGCTGGGCACCGCGATCACCCACCGGGACACGCACACCATCGACATCACGCTGGTCCCGCCGGATCTCGCGCCGGCACACGAGATCCGGGACGGCGATGTGGATCACGTGCTCGTCGAGGCGATCGAGACCGTGACGGCCGTGCTGGCCAACGCGGCCGGTGGCGACGATCCGTTCCTGCTCAAGGAGAGCACGGTCGAGCTGTGCTTCGCGGTCACCCGCACCGGTTCGATCTCGCTGGGCCTCGAAGGCGAAACCGGCGACGACATCACCCACTCGCTGAAGATCACGCTGGCCGCGAGCTGAAAGTTTCGTTGCGTAACACCGCGTTGATGTGCGGATTCGCCTGCGTCGTTGAGGTCCGGCGCGCCGCCTTCGTACGGTCGGAGTCTCGATCGGACTAAAGGAGGTGCACGAGTGGCGACAAGGACAGCGGCGCGGCTGATCGCCGTGCTGGCCGGCGTCGGGGCACTGGTGCTCGGCGGGACGGCGGGCATGACCGCCGCCGCGACACCGGCGTGCCAGGCGACCTACAGCATCACCAACGCGTGGCAGACCGGATTCCAGGGCTCGATCGCGATCACCAACAACACCGCGCCCGTGACGAGTTGGACGCTCGGATTCTCGTTCCCGGGCAACCAGATGGTGAGCAACGGCTGGAACGGCACGTGGTCGCAGACCGGCCAGGCCGTCACCGTGACGAGCATGAGCTGGAACGGCAGCGTCGGCACCGGCGGGAGCGTCAGCGTCGGCTTCACGGCCAACTTCTCCGGTACGAACACCAACCCGTCGGCCTTCACGTTCAACGGGACGGCGTGCAACGGCGCGCCCGGCACGACCGGTCCGACCGTGTCGATCACGAGCCCGACCGCGGGCCAGACGTTCGCCGCACCGGCGAGCGTGCCGATCGCGGCGACCGCGAGCGAGGCGGGCGGGTCGATCAGCAAGGTCGAGTTCTTCAACGGCGCGACGCTGCTGAGCACGGCGACCACGAGCCCGTACACGTTCACGTGGACCAACGTGGCGGCCGGCTCGTACCAGCTCACCGCGACCGCGTTCGACGCGAACGGCGCGAGCGCCACGTCCGCGGCGGTGCCGATCACGGTGTCCGGTGGCGGAGGTGGCGGCAACGGGATGGCGCCGCAGGTGCACGTGTCCGGCAACAAACTCGTCGACGCCGGCGGCAACACCGTGATCCTGCACGGCGTGAACCGGTCCGGCGGCGAGTTCGCGTGCGTCCAGGGCAACGGCCTGTGGAACGGCCCGATGGACCAGACGTCGGTCACGGCCATCAAGAGCTGGCACGTGACGGCGGTCCGCGTTCCGCTGAACGAGGCGTGCTGGAACGCCGAGTCCTATGTGAACTCCTCCTTCGCCGGCGCGACGTACCAGAATGCCGTCAAGGCGTACGTGAACCTGCTCAACACCAACGGGATCGTGGCGATCCTGGACCTGCACTGGACCGACGGCGCCTACACCGGCAACTCGGCGGGCAGTTGCCCCAACACCAACCCGCCCACGCTGCAGGAGGCGCTGTGCCAGAAGCCGATGCCGGACGCTGCCCAGGCGATCCCGTTCTGGACATCGGTGGCGACGGCGTTCAAGGGTAACGACGCGGTGATCTTCGACCTGTTCAACGAGCCGTTCGCCAGCCGGGCGACCGGCAGCGACGCGTCGGGGTGGACCTGCTGGCGCGACGGCGGCACGTGTGCCGGCATCGGCTTCCAGGTGGCCGGCATGCAGTCGATGGTCAACGCGGTCCGTTCGACGGGCGCGAACAACGTCCTGATGCTCGGCGGCGAGGAGTTCTCCAACGAGCTGACCTCGTGGTTGCAGTTCGAGCCGAAGGACCCGGACAACAACCTGGTCGCGGCGTGGCACTCGTACAACTTCAACACGTGCTCGACCATGTCGTGCTGGACCAGCCAGATCGCGCCGGTCATGGCGTCCGTGCCGGTGATCACCGGTGAGTTCGGCGAGAACGACTGCTCGACCGGCTACGTCAACGGTCTCATGAGCTGGTTGGACTCCCAGCACTCCAGTTACGTGGCGTGGACGTGGAACGCGTGGGACTGCTCCAGCGGCCCCTCCTTGATCACCGACTACACCGGCACGCCGACCGCGTACGGAGCGGGGGTGAAGGCCCACTTCCTGACGTTGCCGTGAAACTTTCATCGGCCTAGTCCGCTGTTTCCGGTCATTGCTTGACGGCCGACACTGAAGTTTCCATCCTGTGACATCCCTGTAACGGTGAGTGCGCCGCCCGTCACTCGGGCGGCGCACCCACGCCCGCGAACCGGAGGTGGGCTGCGACCGTGTCACCGATGTCATCGATTTCCGGGGAGCGTCCGACGTTGCTGGACGTGGCCCGCGCGGCCGGGGTGTCGGCCGCGACCGCATCCCGCGTGCTCAACGGATTCCATCAGGTCCGGCCGGAGACCCGGCGCCAGGTCGAGGGCGCCATGGCCGAACTGGGCTACACGCGGCTGCGGTCCGCGCGCGGCACGCAGCCCGACCGGACCGGCTCCATCGCGTTCGTGGTCTGCGAGGAGGGGCCACGGCTGTTCTCGGATCCGTTCTTCGCACGGGTCTTATGGGGCGCCAGTCGGGAACTGGGGCCGGCCGGGATGCAGCTGGTGCTGCTGATGGTCCGGTCGGCGCAGGACTATCAGGCGTCCGCGAACCGCTACCTGCGTGGCGGCCACGTCGACGGAGCGCTGTTCGTGAGCATGCACGGCCGGCACCCGATCGACCTGGACGGTGTGTCGGTGCCGGTGGTGTTCGGCGGCTGTCCGGCCGGCGCGGACATCGAGAAGCTGTGTTACGTCGACGCCGACAACCGCGGCGGCGCCGAACGTGCCGTGCGCTATCTGGTCGAGTCCGGCCGGCAGGTGATCGCGACGGTCGCCGGGCCGCGCGACATGACGGTCGGCGTGGACCGGCTGGCCGGCTACCGCACCGCGCTCACCGCGGCCGGCCTGTTCGATCCGAAGCTGGTGGCGTACGGGGATTTCGGGCAGGCATCCGGTGATCACGCCGTGCACCTGCTGCTGGACCGGCGGCCGGACCTGGACGCGATCTTCGCCGCGTCCGACCTGATGGCCGTGGGCGCGTTGCGGGCGTTACGCCGTACCGGCCGGCGCGTGCCCGACGACGTCGCCGTGATCGGTTTCGACGACTCGCCGATCGCGCGCCAGACCGATCCGCCGCTGACCACCGTGCGCCAGCCGATCGAGGAGATGGGCGGCATGATGGCCCGCGAACTGCTGACGCTGATCCGCGCCACGCGACCGCACAGCCGGCATGTCGTGCTGGACACGCAACTGGTCGTCCGTGACTCCGCCTGACTGAAACATTCAGCGCGGTCCTACTTGCATCACCGCTGCTCAACCGCAGAATGGATCATCCACTGTGGATTCCGAAACCCCGATTCCTTCGTTGGGGGAACGGTCCGTACCTACTCTCGGGTCGCACCCCCACTTCCGGAGGAGAACCATGCGGACATCATCACCGCGATGGCGGGCGCGCCGCGTGCGCCGGCTCGTCGGGTGGCTGGCCATTCCCATGGCCGCCGTCACCGCCTTCGCGACCAGCGGCAGCGCCGCCGCGGTGCCCCACCCAGCCGCGGCAGCGGCAGCGAGTTGCCAGGTGGCCTATTCGGTCCCCAGCGACTGGGGAGCGGGTTTCACCGCCGCGATCACGATCACGAACACCGGCCCGGCGATCACGAGCTGGAGCCTCCAGTACTCCTACGCCAACGGCCAGAAGCTCCAGAACGGCTGGAACGGCACGTGGTCGCAGACCGGTGCGCAGGTCACCGTGACCAACGCGAGCTGGAACGGCAGCCTGGGCACCGGTCAGACGGCTTCGATCGGTGCGAACTTCAGCGAAAACGGCGGCAACACCGCGCCGACCGCGTTCACGCTCAACGGCGTGGCCTGCAACGGGACCGGGAACCCGCAGCAGCCACCACCGACCGTGTCGATCACCAGCCCGATGGCCGGTGCGATCTTCACCCCGGGTTCGGCGATCACGTTGCAGGCCACCGCGGCCAGCAGCGGCACCGGCAGCATCAAGCAGGTGCAGTTCTTCGCCAGCACCAGCGCGACCAGCAACTCGCTGATCGGCGTGACGACCGCGGCCCCGTGGGCGTTCCAGTGGACCAACGTGCCGGCCGGTAGCTACTCGCTCACCGCGGTGGCGACCGACAACCTCGGCCAGACCACCACGTCCAGCCCGGTCGCGATCACCGTCGAAGCGGCCAGCGTCGTGGCCAACCCCACCGCGCTGTCCGTGACCCAGGGTTCGACCGGCAATGTCGGCGTCACCCTGTCGGCCGCACCCACCGCGAACGTGACGGTCAGCGCGGCCATCACCGGTGACTCGGACCTGACGGTCAGCGCCGGTGGCACGCTCACCTTCACGTCGGCGAACTGGAACGTGGCGCAGTCGGTCACGATCGCGGCCGGCACCGCGGCCGCCGAAGCGGGCGGGCACGGCACGCTGACCCTCTCCGGAACCGGTGGCTACAGTGCGGCGACCGTCGCGCTGACCGAGGCCGCCGCCGTGTCCGGCACCGGCTACGACGCCTGGTTCACGGCGCTGTACAACGACATCAAGAACCCGGCCAACGGCTACTTCAGCCCCAAGGGGATTCCGTACCACTCGGTCGAGACGCTGATCGTCGAGGCGCCCGACTACGGCCACGAGACCACGTCCGAGACCTACAGCTACTGGCTCTGGCTGGAGGCCGACTTCGGCCGCGTGACCGGGGACTGGACCGGCTTCAACAACGCGTGGGCGAACATGGAGCAGTTCATGATCCCCAGCGCGACCCTGCAACCCGGCCAGAACACGTACACCCCGAACAAGCCGGCGACCTACGGTCCGGGCGAGCCGATCCCGAGCGACTACCCGGTCGCGCTGAACTCCAACGTGCCGGTCGGGTCCGACCCGCTGGCCGCGGAGTTGCAGTCCACGTACGGCACGTCGAACATGTACTCGCCGGCGTGGATCATGGACGTGGACAACAAGTACGGGTTCGGGCAGTGCGAGGACGGCACGTCCACGCCGAGCCTGATCAACACGTTCCAGCGCGGTCCCGAGGAGTCGGTGTGGGACACCATCCCGCAGCCGGACTGCGACATGTTCAAGTTCGGTGGCCCCAACGGGTTCCTGGACCTGTTCAACAACGGTGGCGGCAGCTTCGCCACGCAGTACAAGTACACCGACGCGCCGGACGCCGACGCCCGCATGGTGCAGGCCGCCTACTGGGCCGACGTCTACGCCAAGCAACAGGGCAAGTCCGCGGCCGTCTCGGCCACGCTGGCCAAGGCGTCCGAACTCGGCGACTACCTGCGGTACTCGATGTTCGACAAGTACTTCAAGCAGATCGGCAACTGCGTCGGATCGACGACGTGCCCGGCGGGCACCAGCAAGGCCAACGAGGACACGTTCCTGTTGTCCTGGTACTTCGCCTGGGGCGGCGCCACCACCGGCGCGTGGTCGTGGCGGATCAGCGGTGACTCGATCCACGAGGGTTACCAGAACCCGTTGGCGGCGTGGGCGCTGTCCAACGACCCCAACCTGATCCCGAAGTCGCCGACGGCGAAGTCGGACTGGGCGACCAGCCTCACCACCCAGTTGCAGTTCTTCCAGTGGTTGCAGTCGGCCGAGGGCGGCATCGCCGGTGGCGCGACGAACAACTGGGGCGGCAACTACGGCGACGTCACGAAGCCGCCGGCCGGTGATCCGACGTTCGACGGCATGTTCTACGACTTCGAGCCGGAGTACCACAACCCGCCGAGCAACCAGTGGTTCGGCTACCAGACGTGGCCGATGGAGCGGGTGGCGGAGTACTACTTCGTCAGCGGCGACCCGACCGCGAAGTCCATCCTGGACAAGTGGGTGAAGTGGGCCGAGTCCGTCACGACGGCCAACCCGACGACCGGCGCGCTGAGCGTGCCGGGCATGATGACCTGGTCCGGTGCGCCGAACACCTTCAACCCGAGCAACCCGGGTGCCGTGAACACCAACCTGCACGTGACGGTGTCCGGCAGTTCCACGGATCTCGGTGTGGCTGCGTCGCTGGCCAAGGTCTACGAGTACTACGCGGCCAAGTCCGGTGACACGACCGCGCAGACGGCGGCGCAGAACATCATCGATGTCATCCACAAGAACTTCGCGGACAGCATCGGTTTCTCGGCGCCGGAAACCCGTACGGACTACAAGAACTTCAACGTCCCGTACGACAACACCAACCTGGAGGGCGTGTTCGTCCCGGCCGGGTTCTCCGGAACCTACCCGGGTGGCATCACGATCAACTCGTCCACCAACACGTTCCTGTCGATCCGGCCCTGGTACAAGAACGACCCGGCGTTCCCGAAGGTTCAGGCGTACCTGAACGGTGGACCCGCCCCGACGTTCAACTACCACCGGTTCTGGGGCGAGGCGGACATCGCCACCGCCTTCGACACGTTCGCTCAACTGTTCCCGAATGTCACGCCGCCAGCCGGTTTCTGACCGGTCCAGCACCGATGCGCGCACCGGAACCCCCGGTGCGCGCATCCGGCGTGCCCATTTCTTCCGTACCCAAGGAGGAGGTTTCCATGCGCCGGCTGGCCGTCGGTGTGGCGGGGCTGTTGCTGGTGAGTGTGTGCGCCGGCTGTTCGTCGTCGGACCCGCCGACCGCCGGCTGCGGACCTGGCCTGCCGACGGTCAGTGGCGCGGCCGGCACCGATCCGGTCATCTCGATCCCGAACGGCACACCGGCCGATCGGCTCACGGTGTGCCGGCTCGGTTCCGGAACCGATCAAGTCGTCCGGCCCGACGACTATGTGCTGGTCAACGTGGAGGGCAAGGTCTGGGCCGGCGATCGGACGGTCGTCGACAGCTTCACCAATCGCGCGCCGCAAGGGCTCCCCCTGAGCACCGCGATGCCCGCGTGGCGGCATTTGGCCGGCCAGACCGTCGGGTCGCGCGTGTTGATGGTCGTGCCACCGAAAGACGGTTTCGGCTCGACCGGCAACCCGGCGGCCGGCGTGACCGGCACCGACACGCTGGTACTCGTGTTCGACGTGCTGTCCGCGCTGTCGCCCGGCGCTACCGCGAACGGCACGCCGCAGCCGTACCACCCGACGGCGACGCAGCCACGGGTCGGAAACGGACCACACGGCCCGACGATCACCGTCCCGCACGGTGTGACACCGGCGGACCGGCTCGCGGTTACCGTGCTGCGCAAGGGAACCGGCGCGCCGATCACCAACGGCCAGACCGTGGTCACGCAGTACACCGGCGTGGTTTGGCGTACTGGTAAGGTTTTCGACTCGTCGTGGCAGCGCGGCATCCCCCAGACATTCGTGCTCGGCACCGGCCAGGTACTGCCCGGTTGGGAGCAGGGTCTCGGCGGGCTGCCCGTCGGCACCCGCGTTCTCCTTGTCGTGCCACCGGAATTCGGCTACGGCACGACCGGTCGACCGCCCGATGTGGACGGTGGCGACACCCTCGTGTTCGTGATCGACATCGTCGCGGCGGTGTCGGTTGGATAACGGTACACAGCGGCCCGTTCCGCTGACGGGGAGCGAGTCGCTACGTTGGGGGCTCCCTCAAGAAAGCGCTTACCACAAGCACATTTCGAGGAGTGATCCACCCAGATGGGCACCGAGGAATCCCCGCCGGCCAACAGAACTGGCCTGACCATCTACGACGTCGCCCGGGCGGCGGGGGTGTCCATCGCGTCGGTGTCCCGCGTGCTCAACGGCCGGGCCAACCCGCGTCGCGAGACCAGGGAACGCGTGCAGCGGGCCGTCGCCGAACTCGGCTTCGTGCCCGACGGCGCTGCTCGCGCGTTATCGAATCGGCTCAAGGAGGTCGTCGGTGTCGTGCTGCGCCGGGTCGTCGGCGACGGCATGTTCACCGACGAGGAGGAGAACCTGCTGTTCGTCGACCTGATCAACCGTGAGGTCGAGATCGCGGCGCACGGCCGCGGGTTCGACCTCCTGATGAGCTCCGTCGCGGTGACCGACCGGATGGCGCGGCCCCGGATCGCCGGCGTGGCCGGCAAGTGTGACGGCCTGATCCTGCACGACCGCGTACTCGCCCCGTCCGACATCAGCCGCCTCGCGATGCGCACGAGTGTCGTCACCCTCGCCGGCACACCGACGCCGGACAGCGTCAACGTGCGCGGCGACAACGCGGGCGCGATGCGCGAACTCGCCCGCCACCTGGTCGTCGAGCACGGCTATCCCACCGTGGCCTACCTGGCCGGCCACGCCGACAGCCCGGACAATCTCGCCCGCGCCGAGGCGTTCGCGGACGCCGCCGTGGCCGCCGGTGCCACGTGCGACCGTGATCCGGTGTGGCAGGGCAACTACATGGCGGGCGGCGGTGCTGCCGCGATACGGGCGGCCATGGCCGCCGGCCGTCCGCTGCCGCGCGCGATCGCGTGCGCCAATGACCAGACCGCGCTCGGCGTGATGCGCGCGCTCGCCGAGCGCGGTCTGCGCGTGCCGGAGGACGTCGCGATCACCGGGTTCGACGACATCCCGGCGGCCCGGCACCTGCACCCGCCGCTGACCACGATCCGCCAGCCGATCCGCCAACTCGGCACCACCGCGTTCGACGTGCTGCACCGGCTGATCACCGGCGCCCTGCGCCCCGGCCTGGAGATCGTGCTGCCGACGACGCTGGTGTTGCGCGAGAGCTGTGGCTGCGACGGCACGAAAGGGATGCCCTGATGACACACCTGTTACGCCGCCTGGCGTTCTACGTCGTGACGGCATGGGCGGCCATCACCGTCAACTTCTTCATCCCGCACCTGATGCCCGGCGACCCGGTGCAGAACCTGATCTCGCGCTCCGAGGGCAAGTTCACGCCGGCCGCGATCGACGCGCTGCGTGCCCAGTTCGGGTTGTCCGGCAACCAGTCGCTGTGGTCGCGCTACCTGGACTATCTCGGCCAGCTCGTGCACGGCGATCTGGGCATCTCCACGAGTTTCTACCCGGCTCGGGTGTCCACCGTGCTCGGCGCGTCGCTGCCGTGGACCCTGGCGCTGGTCGGTTCCGCGACGGTGATCAGCTTCGTGCTCGGCACGTTGGTCGGGACCATGGTGGCCTGGCGACGCGGCTCGTGGCTGGATGGCGTGCTGCCGGTGTCGACGTTCTTCCAGGCCGTGCCGTACTTCTTCTTCGCGCTCGTGGTGCTGATCATCTTCGGCAACGATCTGGGCTGGTTCCCGCTCAACGGCGGTATCGACCAGGGCCTGGAACCCGGCCTCAACGGCGAGTTCATCGGCAACGCGCTGTGGCACGCCGTCCTGCCCGCCGTGACGATCGTGGTCAGTTCCATCGCCGGCTGGATCGTCGGCATGCGGAACATGATGGTCACCACGATGGACGAGGACTACGTGTTGCTCGCCCAGGCCAAGGGACTGCCGGGATACCGCGTCGTCGCCCATGCCGCGCGCAACGCGGTGCTGCCCAACGTGTCCAGCTTCTCGCTGTCGCTCAGTTTCGTGGTGTCCGGCGCGTTGCTGACCGAGATCGTGTTCTCGTACCCGGGGATCGGATTCCAGTTGCTGTCCGCCGTGCAGGCCGAGGACTTCCCGCTGCTGCAGGGCATCTTCCTGGTCATCACGTTCACCGTGCTGGCTGCCAATCTCGTCGCGGACCTGCTCTACACGCTGCTGGACCCGCGTACCCGACAGGAGGCGTGAGCCCACAATGTCCCTCGATATCGACCCGGCCGCCGGCACGGACGTCGCCGTCGCACCGGTCGGCATCACCCGCCGACGCAGCCGGCCGGTCCGGCTGCCCAGGTCGCCGAAGATCCTCTGTGGACTCGGTCTCCTCGCGTTCTTCGTGATCCTGGCCGTGGTCGGGCCGTGGCTGGCGCCCTACGACCCGACCGCCGTCGGCACCGACCTGCTCGCCCCGCCGTCGGCCGCGCACTGGCTGGGTACCACCCAGTCCGGCCAGGACGTCCTGTCCCAGCTGCTGATCGGCACCCGGCCGACCGTGCTCATCGGGTTCCTCGCCGGCGCGATCGCCACCGTGCTGTCGGTCGTCATCGGGATCTCCGCCGGCTACATCGGCGGCCTCGTCGACGACCTGCTCTCGTTGGTCACCAACGTGTTCCTCGTCGTGCCGTCGCTGCCGCTGCTGATCGTGCTGGGCGCCTACCTGCCGCAGGGCACCGGCTCCAACCCGTTCGTGATCGCGCTGATCATCAGCATCACCGGCTGGGCGTACGGGGCGCGGGTGCTGCGGGCCCAAACGCTGTCCATGCGGCGGCGGGACTTCGTCGAGTCGGCCCGCGTGATCGGCGAACCGCGGCGGCGGATCATCGCCGCCGAGATCCTGCCCAACCTGGCCGCGATCGTCACGTCGTCGTTCCTGTTCACCGTGCTGTACGCGATCGGCACCTACGTCGCGCTCGCGTTCCTCGGTGTCGTGGACGTGTCGCACTGGAGTTGGGGCACGATCCTTTTCTGGTCCGAGTCGCAGAACGCGGCACAGGTCAACGCCTGGTGGTGGTTCGTGCCGCCGGGTCTGGCCATCGCGCTGCTGGGCACGTCGCTGGCGCTGATCAACTTCGGGATCGACGAGTTCATCAACCCGCGGCTGCGCTCGGCCGGCGTGTCCCGCAAGGTGGCCAGGCGTACCGGGCTGCCCAAGCGGTCCAAGCTCGGCCTCACGCCGGTGCTGGGCGGTCGGCGATGACCGACATCGTGCTGGACATCGACCGGCTCTCCGTCGCCTACGGCGTCGAGGACAACGCGGTCACCGCCGTGGCCGACGTGAGCATGCGGCTGCGCCGCGGCGAGGTGCTCGGGCTGGCGGGGGAAAGCGGCAGCGGCAAGTCCACCCTGGTGCAGGCCGCGACGCGGCTGCTGCGGCCGCCCGGCGTGATCACCGGTGGCCGGGTGACGTTCGAGAGCGCCGACGGACCGGTCGACATGCTCGCCGCCGACGAGCACCGCCTGCGCAAGCTGCGCTGGTCCGGGATCTCCGTGGTCTTCCAGAGCGCGATGAACGCGCTGAACCCGGTCTACCGGATCGGCCGCCAGCTCACCGAGGTGCTGCGCGCGCACCGGCCCGGAATGTCCACAGCGGACCGCACCGCGCGGGCCAAGGAACTGCTGCGCATGGTCGGCATCACCGGCGACCGGCTGAACAGCTACCCGCACGAGCTGTCCGGCGGCATGCGGCAGCGCGTGATGATCGCGATGGCCCTCGCGCTGGAGCCGAGGGTGGTCATCATGGACGAGCCGACCACCGCGCTGGACGTGGTCACCCAGCGGGAGATCCTGGGCGAGCTGATCGAGTTGCGGGACCGGCTCGGGTTCGCGGTCGTGTTCATCACGCACGACCTGTCGCTGCTGATCGAGCTGGCCGACTCGATCGCGGTGATGTACGCCGGCCGGCTGGTCGAGCACGCCCCGGCACGGGACCTGTTCGACGCCCCGCGCCATCCCTATTCGTACGGCCTGCGCAACTCGTTCCCGGCGTTGTCCGGGCCGGTGGAGCGGATGACCGGCATTCCCGGCTCACCGCCGGACCTGAGCGACCTGCCGCCGGGCTGCCCGTTCCATCCCCGGTGCTCGTTCGCGGTGGCGCGCTGCGCCACGGACATGCCGCAGCTGGTCCCGCCCGCCGGCGACGGTTCCGGCCGGCTGGTGGCCTGCTGGCGGCACGAGGGCACCGAGCCACCGCCGGCCGTGCTCGCCGTGCCCACGGTGCCCGCAGCGCCCATCAGGACCACTGTCGCGCCGATCGCCGGAGGTGCCGTATGACCGCGGTCGAGCCGAACCGGACCGCACGCGCCGCCGCGCTGGAGGCGGTCGACCTGACCAAGCACTTCCCGGTCCGCCGCTTGGGTTTCCACCGCCGCGTGGTGCGGGCCGTGGACGGCGTGTCGCTGCGCCTTGAGCGCGGCGGCGTCACCGCCGTCGTCGGCGAGAGCGGCTCCGGCAAGTCGACCGTGGCGCGGTTGCTGGCCCGGTTGATCACGCCGACCGGTGGCGAGATCAAGCTGGCCGGCCAACCGGTCACCGGCCACTCCGCCGACCTGGCGTACCGGCGGCGGGTGCAACTGGTGCTCCAGGACCCGTTCTCGTCGCTGAACCCGGTGCACAGCGTGCGGTACCACCTGTACCGCCCGCTGCAATTGCACGGCATGACCGAGGGCGACCCGGACGCGGCCGCGCGGCAGCTGCTGACCCGCGTCGCGCTCACCCCGGCCGCTCAGTTCATCGACAAGTACCCGCACGAGCTGTCCGGCGGCCAGCGCCAGCGCGTGGCCATCGCGCGGGCGCTCGCGGTCCGGCCAGAGGTACTGCTGGCCGACGAGCCGGTCTCCATGCTCGACGTGTCCATCCGGCTCGGCGTGCTCAACCTGCTCGCCGACCTGCGGGACACCGAGGAGCTGGCTCTCCTCTACGTCACGCACGACATCGCGTCCGCGCGCTACCTGGCCGACACCGTGATGGTCATGTACGCCGGACAGGTGGTCGAGGTCGGCCCGGCCACCGAGGTGACCGATCAGCCGGCTCATCCGTACACGCAACTGTTGCGCGGCGCGGCCCCCGATCCGCAACGCGCACAGGTCGTCGTGACGACGGGGCGGGGTAGCCCGCCCAGCCTGGTCAGCCCACCGACGGGCTGCCGGTTCCATCCCAGGTGCCCCCACGCGATGGCGATCTGCAAACAGACCGCGCCACCGAGCGTGCCGGTCTCGGCCGGGCACGTCGCCGCGTGCTGGTTGCACACCGACTCCGGGGCAGCGCGATGACCAACATCATCGGCACCGCCCAACCGCACGCCCGGCCACCGCCGGCGGACGCGGAGTAACCGAAACCTGGGTCCGGCCGGCTATGCCGTGACCGGAAAGCGCACTGACCCCGACACGGTCGTTTTGCCCCACAGGTCGGCGCACGCCGACCGGACACGATGGAGTGTATCCGAGATGTACCGCAGAACCCTCGCCGCTCTGATTGCGGCATCCGCGGTCGCGGCAGGGATTGCCGGCTGTTCTTCCGGCCAGACCCCCGCCGCGTCGCAGGGTCACAACTCGACGCTGATCATCGAGGACAACCCGGTCTCACCGTTCACCAAGGATTTCAACCCATTCGACACCAACAGCACGGGCACCAAGGTCAACGCGATCGGCATGATCTACGAGCCGCTGCTGCAGTTCAATACGATGAAACCGGGCACGGTCTATCCATGGCTGGCGCAGTCGTACAAATTCTCGCCGGACGGCAAGTCGATCACGTTCAACCTGCGGCAGGGCGTGAAATGGAATGACGGCCAGCCCTTCAGCGCCCAGGACGTCGTTTTCACGTTCAATCTGCTGAAGGCGAACAAGACGATCAACGTCAACGGCATCAACCCGACGTCGGTCACCGCGCCGGACGACCACACCGTGGTGCTGAGCTTCGACAGCCAGCAGTACACGAACCTGTACTTCGTCGGCGGACAGACCTACATCGTGCCGCAACACATCTGGTCCACGATCGGTGATCCGGCGACGGCCACGGACGCGGATCCGGTCGGCACCGGTCCGTACAAGCTGGCGCAGTTCACCCCGCAGGGCTTCACGCTGTCCAAGGTCCCGACCTACTGGCAGGCCGACAAGGTCAAGATCACCAACCTGCAGTTCCCGTCCTACGTGTCGAACACCACCGCCAGCCTGGCGCTGTCGCACGGCCAGATCGACTGGGGCGGCAACGACATCCCGAACATCCAGAAGACGTTCGTGGCCGCGGACCCAACGCACAACAAGTACTACTTCGCTCCGGTGAACGTGGTCACCCTCCAGCTGAACGTGACCAAGGCGCCGCTGGACGACGCCGCGGTGCGCAAGGCGATCAGCGCGGCGATCGACCGCAACCAGCTCTCGCAGATCGGTGAGACCGGCTACGAGGCGCCGGCCACCTCCTCCGGTGGCATGTTGCTCCCGACCGACCAGCGGTTCGTCGTCCCGGCGCTGAACAACGACCTCACGCAGGACAAGAACAAGGTCGCGACGCTGCTGCAAGGCGCCGGTTATTCCATGCAGAACGGCAAGTGGACCAAGAACGGCCAGACGATCAAGTTCACGCTCGAGGACCCGTCGTCCTACTCGGACTACTTCGAGGACTGCAACCTGATCAGTCAGCAGCTCAACGCGCAGGGCTTCGACACGACCGTGAACGGCACCACGCCGGACGCGTGGACGGCGGACTACAACTCGGGCAACTTCGGCGCCACCCTGCACTGGGGCAAGCCGGGCCCGTCGCCCTACTACCAGTACGTCGACTGGCTGGACAGCCGCCAGAGCGCGCCCGTCGGCCAGACCGCAGGCGCCGACATGTCGCGCTTCAACAACGCGGATGCCCTGGCCGCGCTCGACCAGTACGCCGGTACCAGTGACGGCGCCCAGCAGCAGGACGCGTTGACCAAGCTCCAGCAGATCCTCGCCGACCAGGCGCCGGTCATCCCGCTGCTCTACGGCGCCGCGTGGGACGAGTACAGCACCAAGAAGTTCACCGGTTGGCCGACCCCGGACAACCCCTACATGAACCCGACACCTAACTCCCCGTTCATGGAGTACACCGTGCTCCAGCTCACCCCGGTCAGCTGAGAAGTCGGGTACAGCCGCCGCGGGCCGGCGCCCGTCCGACCACGAGGTCGGGCGGGCGACCGGCGCCCCATGACACGGAAGGACTCCAACCATGAACGCCGTTCAACCGGACACCGGCCAGCAGATCCTGACCAAACCCGCAACCGGCTTTCCCGCCGGCTTCCTGTGGGGAGTCGGCACATCGGCCTACCAGATCGAGGGTGCCGCCGACGCCGACGGTCGCGGCCCGTCCATCTGGGACACATTCAGCCGCAGAGCCGGCGCGGTGCGCAACGGGGACAACGGTGACATCGCCGTCGATCATTATCGCCGGTTCGCCGAGGATGTCGAACTGATGGCGCGAATCGGTGTCAGCACCTACCGCTTCTCCCTGGCGTGGCCCCGGATCCAGCCGTCGGGCAGCGGTCCGGCCAATCCGCTGGGCCTGGACTTCTACGAGCGGTTGGTGGACACCCTGCTGGGCAAGGGGATCATCCCCGTGGTCACCGCGTACCACTGGGACCTGCCCCAGGAGCTCGAGGACGCGGGCGGGTGGCCCAACCGGGACACCGCCTACCGCTTCGCGGAGTACGTCGGCATGGCCGCCGACCGGCTCGGCGACCGCGTCCCGTTGTGGAGCACGGTGAACGAGCCGTGGTGCTCGGCGTTCCTCGGCTACTGCTCGGGTGTGCACGCGCCCGGCCGGCAGGAGCCGGCGGCATCGCTCGCCGCGGCGCACCACCTGCTGCTCGCGCACGGCCTCGCGGTCGGCGTGCTGCGGGAGAAACTGCCGGCCACGTCGCGGATCTCGCCGGTGCTCAACACCATGACCGTCCGGTCGGCTTCGGACGAACCGGCGGACCGGGACGCCGAGCGCCGGATCGACGGCTTGGCCAATCGCTTGTTCCTGGATGCCATGCTGCGCGGCCAGTATCCGGCCGACGTGCTCGCCGATACGGTCGGCTTGACCGACTGGTCGTTCGTCCAGGACAGCGACCTCGCCGAGATCTCCCGGCCGATCGACTTGCTGGGAATCAACTACTACACGCCGATGCTGGTCGCGGCACGGCCCGACGGCCAGGCGCCGATCCGGGCGGACGGGCACGGCAACAGCAACGTCTCGCCATGGCCGGCGGCCGACAACGTGAACTTCCTGCCGCAGCCGGGACCGCGTACCCAGTTGGACTGGACGGTCGACTCGACCGGGCTGCACGAACTGCTGCTGCGCATCCACCGCGACTACCCGATGGTTCCCCTTGTGGTGGCCGAGAACGGCGCCGCGTACGACGACTACGTCGACCCGGCCGGCCGGGTGCGTGATCCGGAGCGGATCGACTACCTGCGCGGGCACCTGGGCATGGTGCGGCGGGCGATCGCCGAGGGCGTCGACGTCCGTGGCTACTTCGTGTGGTCGTTGCTGGACAATTTCGAGTGGGGGTACGGATACTCGAAACGGTTCGGCCTGGTGTACGTCGATTTCGCGACCCAGACCCGGATTCTGAAGGACAGCGCCCGGTGGTACGCGACGGCCATCGCACACAACGATCTCCCAGCTGACGACACCATTCCCGGCGAGCTTCTGTAAATTTCACTCGGCTTGCTGAGCCTGTGGCTATATCCGCAGGTCACGGCGTCGACGAAATGGTGGACTAGGCCACCGGTTCCGCTGTCGTAAACGGGGACCTAGCCTGGTGGTGATGCTCTTCCCTTCCTTCTCCGACGGGAAAGCGAAGGGCAGCCCCTGCTGGTCATCAGCCGAATTTCATGGAGGAGATTCCGGCATGGAATTGACATCTTTACCGGGACGGGCGCGAACACGCCGTGTCCGCCTGCTCGCCGCGGGCGCGGCACTGCTGACCGCCGCCGGGCTGGCCACGGTCGCGGTGACCCAGGCGAATGCGGCGGGCACCTGCACGGTGCAGTACCAGAACCAGAACGACTGGGGCGCCGGGGCGACCATCAACATCAACATCACGAACAACGGTCCCGCCATCACGTCCTGGACGCTCGGCTTCTCGTTCGCCGGTAACCAGAAGATCCAGAACGGTTGGAACGCCACGTACGCCCAGACCGGGCAGGCGGTGACGGCGACCAACCTGAGCTACAACGGTTCGCTGGCCACCGGCGCTACCACCAGCACCGGTTTCAACCTGGCGTACACCGGCACCAACGCATCGCCGACCGCGTTCACGTTGAACGGCGCGGCGTGCACGGGGGGCACACCGCCACCGCCGACGACGAACCCGCCGACGACCAACCCACCAACCACGAACCCACCCACCACCAACCCACCGACCACGAACCCGCCAACCACGAACCCGCCGACGACAACGGGTAACCCAGGAAACCCGCCGCCGCACGTGACGAACCCGTTCGTCGGTGCCAAGCAGTACCTGAACCCGGACTACGTCAAGGAGATCCAGGCGCAGGCCACGGCGGACGGTTCGGCGGCGGAGGCCAAGGTGGCCACGTGGCAGACCGGTATCTGGATGGACAAGAAGGCCGCGATCACCGGTGACAGCACCCATATGAGCCTGCAGGCCCAGATGGACAACGCGCTGTCCCAGGCGTCCAGCGGCCCGATCACGGTTGACATCGTGGTCTACGACCTGCCCGGCCGCGACTGCGCCGCGCTGGCATCGAATGGTGAGATCCCGGCGACGACGGCCGGCCTGACCGACTACGAAACCAACTACATCAACGTGATCGCCGGCATCCTCGGCCAGCCGAAGTACACGAACAGCAACATCCGGGTCATCGCGATCATCGAGCCGGACTCGCTGCCCAACGCGGTCACCAACACCGACCTGGCGACCTGCCAGACAGCGGCCCCGTTGTACGAGTCGGGCATCGAGTACGCGCTGAACCATTTGCACGCGATCCCCAACGTGTACAACTACATTGACGCCGGACACTCGGGATGGCTGGGCTGGCCCAGCAACTTGCCGCCCGGCGCGCAGGAGTTCGCGAAGGTAGCGAAGGCCACCACGGCCGGTTTCGCGAGTGTCGACGGATTCATCAGTGACACCGCGAACTACTCACCGGTGACGGAGCCCTTCATCCCGAACCCGACCCTGCAGGTCGGTGGGCAGCCGCTGAACTCGTCGTCGTTCTACCAGTTCAACCCGTTCGTCGACGAGCACTCGTACGACATAGCGCTGAAGAACCAACTAGTGGCCGACGGCTTCCCGAGCACCATCGGAATGCTGATCGACACGTCCCGCGATGGTTGGGGCGGCCCGAAGCGCCCGACGGCGCTGAACAGCAGCCCGACCACACCGGACACCTACGTGGCCGCCAACAAGATCGACCAGCGGTCCTTCCGAGGTGACTGGTGCAACCAGAATGGTGCGGGCATCGGTGCCCCACCGCAGGCGACGCCATTCGGCGCCTCCGACGCGGTGATCGCGTTCGTATGGATCAAGCCGCCCGGCGAGTCCGACGGTGACTACCCCACCGCAACCCACTCCCACGGCGACCCCCACTGCGACCCGAACGGCACCAACACCGACAACCCCAACGGTTCTGGCAACGTGCACCCGACCGGCTCCATCCCGGGCTTTGACGTCCCGGCCGGTCAGTTCTTCCCGTTCCAGTTCCAGCAGTTGGTCGCGAACGCCTTCCCGGCGTTGTAAACCCACACCTCCCGGCCGGTCCGGCGCACCCAAGCCCGGACCGGCCGGGTTCCCACCCGGAAACGCGAGGGCCAAGACAAACCCGAGGCAGCAAGGGAAAACGAGGAACAGGCGGGGACAACAAGACGGTCCCACCACCCAACCGCTGTGTCCAGAGTGGCCGAAGGCCATCGCGAAGCGACGCGACGAAGGAGCGCTCTTGACACGGCACCATCGACCGTCGCCACCCTAAAAGGATCAGGGAATAACGGACACCGGCCGAGTCGAATCCCGCACTACCAACCTAGTGGCAAGAGTCAAATGGGTCGCCTCATCAGACGAACCCCGAATCAATCCGATCAACATCAAAACCGCCCGCCGCCCCATCTCCCGAATAGGCTGCTCAACAGTAGTCAGCGGCGGCGTACACAAAACAGACTCAGGCACATTATCAAAACCCACCACAGAAAGATCATCCGGCACCCGAAGCCCCAAGCCAGCCGCAGCCTCGATAGTAGCGATAGCAGTCAAATCATTGGCCGCGAACACAGCAGTAGGCCGATCCGGCAACGAAAGCAACTCAGTAGCAGCAGTCAACGACACGAGAGGGTCATACGCACCGACCCGAAGCAACCCATCATCAACCGAGATCCCAGCCGCGCCAAGGGCGGACCGATACCCCTCCTCCCGCAACCGAGCCGACTGAAGATCCGGACGCCCGGTCAACATCCCGATCCGCCGATGCCCCAACCCGAGCAAGTGCTCGACCGCGATCTGAGCACCCTTCAAATTGTCCGAGTCAATGGTAGGAAACTCAGACGGCCCAGTATGTGGATCAACAGCAACGACAGGCGCACCGTAGTTGACATCGACCACGGTCGGCGTCACCAACACAGCGCCATCGATCAACGTCCCGGACAGTCGAGACAGATACCGACGCTCCCAGCCAACCTGATCACTGACCCGGCCACCAGCCGAGTACACCACGAGCTCGAACCCGCTCCCGCGGATCGCATCCGCCGCCCCCTTCAGCAACTCAGTGCTGAACGGCTCGAGATCGGCCACCAGGATGCCGATGACGTTCGTCTGGTTGTTGCGAAGGCTCTGCGCGACCAGACTCGCCTCGTACCCGAGCTCGTCGATCACCTCCCGCACGCGCGCGTAAGTAGCCGCCGCGACACCGTAGCGTTCGTTGATCACCTTCGATACGGTCGCCACAGAGACACCTGCGCGCGCCGCGACATCGCGGATCGTGACTCGAGTACTGGGCTGCACAGACCCAGGATAACCACGTAAAACGTTATCGACAACGATTGACACACTACGACACCACGCAGACACCGATTGACGAACAAGTCCTGTTCGGACACAAAGAGGCCGGGCACGACGAAAGTCGCACCCGGCCCGTAGACGAAGGTCACGTGGTGCGCGACACGGTGAACGGGTCGCTGGCCGGATGGTGATCGCCACGGCCGAGGTCGATCATGGCCGGATTGTCGTCGGTGCCCTGCTTCTGCAGGAAGAAGCCCAGGGTCTCGTGCGCCCGGTCCCCGTCACACGCGGAGACGCGGAAGTTGACGCCGTCGATGCCCTCGTACGTCGTGAAGTCGTAGTGCAGCACGTCGTGGTCGTCGACGTAGAGGTGGTCACCCGGGTCGAGCTTGACCTTGTCGACATCGGTGAAGTGCACGCCGGGAGAGGCGGTGATGGTGCCGCTGTAGTGGTGCGGCCCGTCCGACGCGTCGGTGGTACGCAGGTGCCAGCCGGTCGCGTCGTGCCACACGTAGGTGCGGCCGAGGTCACCGGCGTCGAACCCGGCCGGGCGGCCCTG
>Ga0070714_100000481_pt1 | contig 28854 bp, 25 predicted proteins | sample LARL83metaG_FD_65450 | JGI IMG/M metagenome (GOLD analysis project Ga0070714, IMG submission 65450) | Corn, switchgrass and miscanthus rhizosphere microbial communities from Kellogg Biological Station, Michigan, USA - LAR L8-3 metaG | ecosystem: Host-associated > Plants > Roots > Rhizosphere ... | reverse complement strand
GTGGAACCCCGTCCCCGGACGGTTCAAGGACTACATCGCGATGCCGAAGTTCAACATGTACCAGTCGCTGCACACCACGGTCATCGGGCCGGGCGGCAAGCCGGTCGAGCTGCAGATCCGCACCTGGGGCATGCACCGTCGCGCCGAGTACGGCGTCGCGGCGCACTGGAAGTACAAGGAAGAGACCGTCCTCGGCAGCCGCGCCAAGGAAGACACCCAGGACATGGAGTGGCTCCGGCAACTGGTCGACTGGCAGCGGGAGACCGAGGACCCGGCGGAGTTCCTCGAGTCGCTACGGTTCGACCTGGCCGCCGCCGAGGTATACGTGTTCACCCCGCGCGGTCAGGTGGTCGCCCTGCCACAGGGCGCCACGCCGGTCGACTTCGCGTACGCGATCCATACCGAAGTCGGGCACCGCACGATCGGCGCGCGCGTCAACGGCCGCCTGGTTCCGCTGGAATCCACGCTGGACAACGGCGACACGGTGGAGATCTTCACCTCCAAGGCGCAGGAGGCCGGACCGAGCCAGGACTGGCTCAAGTTCGTGCAGAGCGCCCGGGCCAGAAACAAGATCAGGCAGTGGTTCTCCAAGGAGCGCCGCGAGGCCGCGGTCGAGGCCGGCAAGGACCAGATCGCCCGCGCCATGCGCAAGCAGGGCCTGCCGTTGCAGCGGATGGTCGGCTCGGACACCCTGCTCGCGCTGGCGCGCGACCTGCGCTACCCGGACCTGTCCGGGCTGTACGCGGCGGTGGGTCAGGGGCAGGTCAGCGCCGCGTCGGTCATCGACAAGCTGGTCAGGTCGGTCGGTGGCGTGGCCGGCGCGCAGGAGGACATCGCCGAGGTGACGCTGCCGGCCAAGGCACCCCGGCCGCGCGCGCCCGGTGACTCAGGCGTGGAGGTGGCGGGCGCGCCCGACGTCTGGGTCCGGCTGTCCAAGTGCTGCACCCCGGTGCCCGGCGACGACATCACCGGCTTCGTGACCCACGGCCATGGCGTATCTGTGCACCGGGCGGACTGCGTGAACGTGCAGCACCTCGGCGACACTCAGCAGGAACGCCTGGTGAGCGTCCACTGGGCGCCGAGCGAGGGCTCGGTGTTCCTCGTGGCGATCCAGGTGGAGGCGCTGGACCGGACCCGGCTGCTGTCGGACGTCACAAGGGTGCTCTCCGACCAGCACGTGAACATACTGTCCGCCACGGTGACGACCACCAGGGACCGGGTGGCATTCAGCCGCTTCACTTTCGAGATGGGCGACCCCAAGCACCTCGGCCACGTGCTGCGCGCCGTGCGCGCAATAGACGGCGTCTACGACGTCTACCGCGTCACCAGCTGAATACCCGCGACATGCCGATGGCGCCAACGGGCCACGATACCCCCGACCCGTTGGCGCCATCGGCACACGCTTTACCGACCCGTTGGCACCATCGGCACGCTAGCCCCGGTTAACTCGAAAATTCAGCTAGGGTGTTTTCGGCTTCGGCCAGCCAGGAGCGGCGGGCGTTGAGGGCCTCTTCGGCGGTACGGGCGGCGCGGGTGTCGCCGCGGTCGCGGGCCTTGGCCACCTGCTGCTCGAGCTGGGCGATGGCTGAGCGGAGCTGGGCGACGGTGCCTTCGGCGCGGGCGAGCGCCTCGGGGTTGGAGCGGCGCCAGTGGTTCTCCTCGGCCTTGCGGACCGCGTCCTCGACCCGGCGCAGGCCGGACTCCAGGTGCTCGCGGGCGTCGCGGGGCACGGCGCCGATCTGCTCCCAGCGCTCCTGGATACCGCGCAGCGCGCTTCGGGCCGACCGGTGGTCGGAGACCGGCAGCAGCGCCTGGGCCTGATCCAGCAGTTCCTGCTTGGCGGTGGCGTGGTCGCGCAGCGCCGCGTCCTTGGCGGAGAACACCTCGGCGCGCGCGGTGAAGAACTTGTCCTGGGCGGTGCGGAACCGCTTCCACAGCTCCGCCTCGGCCTCCCGGTCGGCCCGCCCGGCGGCCTTCCACAGCCGCATCAGCTCACGGAACGCGCTAGTCGTCGGGCCCCACTCGGTGGAGTCGGAGAGCGCCTCGGCGTCGGCGCACAGCTGTTCCTTGCGGGCCCGGACGTCCTCGCGTTCGGCCTCCAGCGTGGCGAAGTACGCCTTGCGGCGCTTGGTGAACGCGTTGCGCGCGGTGGACAGCCGCTTCCACAGGGCGGCCTCGGTGGCCCGCTCGGCGTGCGGGGCGGACTTCCACTCGTCGAGCAGCTCGCGCATCCGCTCCCCGCTGCTCTTCCAGTGGGTGGCCTCGACGGCTATCTGCTCCGCCTCGGCGACGATCCGCTCCTTGACCTCCCTGGCCTGGACGCGGGCCTGCTCGCGGGCCGCCTTGACTTCCTCCCGCCGGTGCCCGACGTCCTCGGTCAGCCGCTCCAGCCGCGACCGCAGGCCATCCAGGTCGCCGAGCGCGTTCGCCTCCGATACCGTCCGGAGCAGCCGCTGCACCGTGGCCGCGGCCTGAGCGGGAGACAGGTCCGTGGCGGCTAGCCGCTGTTCGAGCAGTACCACCTCGGTCTCCAGCGACTCGTACTTACGCTGGAAGAAGGCGATCGCCTCCTCCGGACTGCCTGCCTGCCATGAGCCGATCACCCGCTCGCCGTCGGCGGTACGGACATAGACCGTCCCGTCGGCGTCTACCCGGCCCCAGGGATGGTGGGCGGTGGTCACGGCGAACCTCCTGCGGTATTCACGCGTGCAAATCAGGTCTTCTTGATCGCCACGCTGTCAATGATGAACTTCTCCTTCGGCACCCCGCCGCCTTCGGCCGACGGATACTGGCACGAGAAACCACCCTTTGCCACATTCTGGACGATATTTAGCCCGGAAGAAACCGTAGCAAACGGCGTGTAGTTCGCGGTCAGTCCCGAGGTGCTGTCCTGATACACGATGAAGAACTGGCTACCGTTCGAAGTCGCGGTGCCGTTGTTGGCCATGGCGACCGTGCCAGCCGGATATTTCGCACCGGTGAGGTTCTCGCTGGTGAACTGATAGCCGGGGCCGCCCGAGCCCACTTTGCTGGAGGATGCGCAGGTGAGCTTCGTGCTCGCGGTCGCGAAGGCGTCGCCGCACTGGAGCACGTAGATCCCGGTTGTAAGCATACGGTGACACTGGGTGTTGTTGAAGTACCCGGCTTCGGCAAGGTGGACGAAGGAGTTGACCGTGCACGTGGCCTTGGAATTAAGGAGGTTAAAGGAGATGTCGCCGAGGCTCGTTTTGATCGTCGCCGTATAAGAGGACGTGTAGTCCGGCGTCGCCGGCGGGAAGCTCTCCTTCTTGGCGACCGACGTAGCGGTGGCGTACGTGCAGTGGTGCGCTGGCTCGGCGACCGTGGAGGCCGAGGGGGTTGCCGAGGCGGAGGCGCTGGGGGTCTTGCTGGCCGATGCGGCCGGCTTACCGCTGCCGCCTGGGAGGAAGGCGAGCAGCAGGCCCGCGAGGAGCCCGCCCGCTGCCACGATACTCAGCCCAGTAAGAGCGACCTTGCGGTTCCGCCGCTGCCTTGCGCGCCGCAGTTCCTGCTGGCGGCGGTGCTTGTCTCTAGCGGCCCTGCGCTGGCGATCCTTGTTACCCGCCACCGGTGATGTCCTCCTTGGCCTGTGTAATAGTTTCGAACCCCAGGCCGGCCGAACTTCGCGATTGTCCGCAAATGGTACCTTCACGTTTGCGGGACCGGTACCCGTTGTTATCGGTTCGCGGCCATGCCGGTTCTCTCGGTAGCCTGAGTCACCGTATCGAAGAGAGGACGACGGTGCTCATCGCAGGGTTCCCGGCTGGCTCGTTCGCCGCAAACTGTTATGTTCTTGCGGCCGAAACCGGCGCCGAATGCGTGATCGTCGACCCCGGCCAGGACGCCGAGGCGGGCATCGCGGAGATCCTCGCGGAGCACCGCCTCAAGCCCGCCGCCGTGCTCCTTACGCACGGCCACATCGACCACGTCTGGTCGGTGGCGCCGGTATGCGGGGCCAGGGACATTCCCGCTTTCATTCACCCGGCCGACCGGGATCTGCTCAGCGACCCGGCCAAGGGCTTTCCGCTCGGCGTCGGCCAGCAGCTGTTCGGCGGCCTTGAGTTCACCGAGCCGGACGACGTGCGGGAGCTGACCGACGGCCTGACCCTGAATCTTGTCGGCCTGTCGATAGTGGTCGACCACCGGCCGGGACACACGCGCGGCTCGGTGACGTTCGCCCTCCCCGCACAATTGACACGCTCTAGCGGGCTCGATCGCGCAATTGACACGGTAGGTGGGGGTGACCGGGCGGGTGGGGGTGACCGGGGAGGTGGCGGCGACCGGGCGGGTGGGGGTGACCGGGGAGGTGGCGGCGACCGGGCGGGTGGCGGCGGGGCTGGGGTCGGCGTGCTGTTCTCGGGGGACTTGCTTTTCGCGGGGTCGATCGGGCGGACGGATCTGCCCGGCGGGGACGACACGGCCATGGCGGCGTCCCTGCGGCGCACCATGGAACTACCGGATGAAACTATTGTGCTGGCCGGGCACGGACCGCGGACGACCATCGGCGCGGAGCGACATAGCAACCCGTTCCTGGGTAGCTTCCGGTCAGTGACAAGGGGATTGTGACAACAATGAGCTTTCAGGCCCCCAAAGGGGTCAGTGAATACGTTCCGCCGCGCAGCGCGCTGATGTTGCGGATCCGCGACGCGTTCGCCGATTCGGCCCGCCGTGCGGGCTACGGCTACGTGGAGCCGTCGGTATTCGAAGAAACGCAGCTGTTCGTCCGCGGCGTCGGCGAATCGAGCGACGTCGTCACGCGGGAGATGTACACCTTCGACGACCGGGGCGGCCGGTCGATCACGCTGCGGCCGGAGTTCACCGCCGGGGTGCTGCGCTGCGTGCTTGAGCACGGACTGCACAAGGGAGCGCTGCCGGTCAAGGTGTGGGCGTACGGCGCCGCGTTCCGCTACGAGCGCCCGCAGGCAGGCCGTTACCGGCAGTTCTACCAGGTCGACCTCGAGGCGATCGGCACCGAGGACCCGGCGGTGGACACGGAGACGATCGCCATCGCCTGGGACGCGTACCGCGCGCTTGGCATTTCGCGGCTCACCCTGCTGCTGAATTCGCTCGGCGACCCGGCCTGCCGGCCCGTCTACCGCAAGGCGCTTCAGGAGTACCTGCGCGGGCTCGATCTCGACGCGGAGACCAGGCAGCGGATCGAGCTGAACCCGCTGCGGGTGCTCGACGACAAGCGACCCGAGGTGCGCGCCCAGCTCCAAGACGCGCCGGTGATGGCCGACTTCCTGTGCCCGGACTGCGCGGCGCACCACGACCGGGTGCGTGAGCTGCTTGGCGACATCGGGATCCCGTGGACGGACGCGCCGCGGCTGGTCCGCGGGCTGGACTACTACACTCGCACCACCTACGAATTCGACCACCCGCTGCTGGGCGCGCAATCGGCGATCGGCGGCGGCGGGCGCTACGACGGGCTCAGCGAGGACATCGGCGGCCCGCCGCTGCCCAGCATCGGCTGGGCCGTCGGCGTGGACCGGATCGTGCTAGCGATGGAGGCCGAGGGGCTCACCGGTGCCGAGACGGCCGGCACGCAGGTGTTCGGCGTGCCGATCGGCGACGCCGCCCGGCGGATCATGCTCGCGCTGGTTACGTCGCTGCGGCGGGCCGGTATCACCACGGACATGGCGTTCGGCGAGCGGGGGATGAAAGGTTCGCTGAAGGCGGCGGACCGCTCGGGCGCCAGCTACGCGGTACTGATCGGAGAGCGCGAACAAGCAGCGGACGCCGTTCTGATAAAAGACCTTAGAAATGGCGAGCAAGTAGAAGTAGCCGCGGCCGCGGCGGTGGCCTGGCTGACGGAACGGGTACTAGGAGAGCAGAGATGATCCGCACGCATGAGGCGGGGACGCTACGGGCGTCGCACGCGGGGGAGCGGGTCGAGCTGGCCGGCTGGGTGGCGCGGCGGCGGGACCACGGCGGCGTCGTGTTCCTTGACCTGCGTGACGCCAGTGGCGTGGTGCAGGTTGTGGTGCGGGAGCCTTCGCGGGGGGTCGCGGGGGGTAGTCCCCCCGCTCAGGAGTACCTGCACGACCTGCGCGCGGAGTTCTGCGTCAAGGTGGACGGCGTGGTGCGTGAGCGGCCGGCCGGGAACGAGAACCCGGAGCTGCCGACCGGGTCAGTCGAGGTCGTGGCCGACGTCGTCGAGGTGCTGAGCCAGGCGGACCCGCTGCCGTTCCCGGTCGAGGGCAGCACCGATATCAGCGAGGACGTCCGGCTCAGGTACCGGTACCTGGACATCCGGCGGGACGACACCGCGCACGCCCTGCGGGTCCGGTCGCAGGCCGCGTACCTGCTCTCTGACGTGATGCGCGAGCACCGGTTCGTGCAGGTGGAGACGCCGTACCTGACCCGGTCCACGCCGGAGGGGGCGCGGGACTTCCTCGTGCCGGTGCGGCTGCGGCCGGGCAACTGGTACGCGCTGCCGCAGTCCCCGCAGCTGTTCAAGCAGCTGCTGATGGTGGGCGGCCTGGAGCGGTACTACCAGCTGGCGCGGTGCTTCCGGGATGAGGACTTCCGCAAGGACCGGCAGCCGGAGTTCACCCAGATCGACATCGAGATGTCGTTCGTCACCCGCGAGGACGTGATCGGAGTCGCGGAGGACATCGTCGCCACGCTGTGGTCGACGATCGCCGGGTACGAAGTACCGCGTCCGCTGGCGCGGATGACGTACGCGGACGCGATGTCGCGGTACGGGTCGGACAAGCCGGACCTGCGGTTCGGCTGTGAGCTGACGGACCTGACTGGTTACTTTGAGGGCACTGAGTTCCGGGTGTTCCAGGCACCGTACGTGGGGGCCGTCGTCATGCCGGGCGGCGCCGGACAGTCGCGGCGGGACTTCGACCAGTGGCAGGAATGGGCCAGGTCGCGCGGTGCCCGGGGGCTGGCGTACGCGACGTTCGGCGCCTCCGGAGAGGTCGGCGGGCCGGTTGCGAAGAACCTGTCGGACGCCGAGCGGGACGGGCTGGCCGCCGCTGTGGGCGCCTCGGCTGGCGACTGCGTGTTCTTCGCGGCGGGGCCCGGGCACGCGTCGCGCGAGCTGCTGGGCGCGGCCCGGCTGGAGATCGGGCGGCGGTGCGGCCTGATCGACGAGTCGGCGTGGTCGTTCCTGTGGGTCGTGGACGCGCCGATGTTCGAGGAGACTTCTGACGGCGGCGGCTGGACGTCGGTGCACCACCCGTTCACCGCGCCGCTGCCGGAGTGGGCGGACAAGTTCACCCTCTCACCGGGGGAGGCGCTGGCCGACGCGTACGACATCGTGTGCAACGGGTACGAGATCGGCGGCGGATCGATCCGTATCCACCGCTCGGACATGCAGCAGGCCGTGTTCGACACGATCGGGCTGTCGCCGGAGGAGGCGCGGTCGCAGTTCGGCTTCCTGCTCGACGCGTTCCGGTTCGGGCCGCCGCCGCACGGCGGCATCGCCTTCGGCTGGGACCGGGTGGTGATGCTGCTGGCGGGCGCCGAGACCATCCGGGACGTCATCGCGTTCCCCAAGGCCGCGTCCGGCCTCGACCCGCTCACCGGCGCCCCCACCCCCATCACCTCCGCCCAGCGCAAGGAGGCGGGTATCGACGCGCGCCCGGAGGCGCCCTAGTCAGCGGGTGCAACCGGGTGGGGTCCTCGGCGCATTTAGGGTGATGTGATACCTACTGCCGGCGATGCCCCATGAGCGGGCGCCTGGATACGGAGTACGTAGAGTACGTGACGGGGCGGCACGCCTGGTTGCGGCGCGTGGCGTACCTGCTGTGCCAGGACTGGCACTCAGCCGACGACCTGGTCCAGCTGGCGTTCATCAGGCTGTTCACCCACTGGGCGCGGGCGCGGCGGGTCGACAACCTCGACGCGTACGTCAGGATGATCCTCGTCCGGGTGTTCCTCGGCGAGCGGCGCAAGTTCTGGGAGACCAGGGTGCTGCTGGCCCCGACGCCGCCGGAGAGGGTCTCGGCCGGGATTGACCGGGACGCGATGATGGATGTCCGCCACGCGCTCCTGGCGGTGCCGCCGCGACAGCGCGCCACCCTGGTGCTGCGGTACTACTGCGACCTCGACGTGGAAGCGGCGGCGGCCGCCCTCGGCTGCTCGGCCGGCACGGTGAAGAGCCAGACCGCCAGGGGTCTGGCGGCCATGCGGCGGGCCCTTGAGCCCTCGGCGGGGGGTGCGGACCGTGGATGAGGCAAGCCTGCGCAGGACACTGGACGCACTGGCGGGGACCGAAGCTCCGCAAGCGCGGTTCGACATTGAGTACACGATGGCTCGCGGCCGGCGGAATCGCAGGGTCCGCCGGACCGCGCTAATGAGCTCGGCGCTGGCCGCCGGCGTGGCGATAGCGCTGGTGATCGTGCTGGTCGTGGTGCCGCGATCCGCCGCCGTCCAGAACATTCCGGCCGTGCCGGGCAGCGCGTGCGCGAGCGTGCCGTCGAGCGCACCCACCGCGTCGCCGGGCAGGACCCCGGACCCGCTAGGCACCGGCGCCGCCCTCGCGGTACCGCCGGAGCCGTTCAGCCCGCTGACGCCGTGCGTGTCGTTCGGCTGGCTCCCGCCCGGCTACACCACCGGAACGCTGGCGGGCGGGGACTACGCCGACGCCTACCGGCAGTACACCATGCTGTTCGCCGCCGGGCAGAAGAACCTCCAGCTGTACGTGAACGCCGCGGACGCCTGTACCCAGACCAGCACGGTGGTGAACTGCGGCTGGCTGGGACAAATAGGCGACATCGCGCTCAGCCACCCGGCACCCGCCCTCGGCGGCCGGGCCGCCTACTGGACGGCCTGCGGGCTGCTCTGGGAGTACGCGCCCAGCTCCTGGGCGCTGGTGCGTGCCTCCTGCTCGCCGGGGGGTTCGGTGTCCGCGAGTGTCCGCTCGACGCTGCTGCGGGTCGCGGCCGGTGTGCGGTTCACGGACGGCTCCCCGATGGTCTTCCCGTTCTGGCTCAAGGGGATTCCGTCGGGCTGGCAGGTGTCCAGCACACAGTTCGTGCCGTCTGGGGGCGTGCGCGACGCGGTGAACCTGGCGCTGGGCCCAGCATCCGGGTCCGGCGGGTCGGCGGACATCACGGTGATCCCGGCGAGCGACAGCACCGCGGTGCGGAACAACATCGATGTGGCGTGCGGCGGGGGCGGCGCCTGGGGCCCGGGCCAGACGGTATCGGTGGACGGCTCTCCTGCCACCGTGTGGACAGCGGACATAGCCGGCGACCACGCGGAGAAACTCTGCGCCGGCGACGTGCACGGCTACGCAATATGGATCTCCCTTGACGGGCAACGCGTGGCGGGTTTTAGCAGCGTGACGGACCTGGCGCGGGCGCTCCACCTGCTCGGCACCGACCCCGCCGGGTGGACCGCCAACCCGCTGCGCTGAAATCTCCGGCCCCGGGGCAACCGCGGCCGGACCCGGTGCATTAGGTGGATGTGATGTCTGACGCGGGCGGTGGCGGGTGAGCGGAGGCCAGGACGCCGAATACGTCGAGTACGTCGAGTCGCGCCTGCACTGGCTGCGCCGGGTGGCCTACCTGCTGTGCCAGGACTGGCACTCGGCCGACGAACTGGTCCAGGTGACGGTGACCCGGCTGTTCACGCACTGGCCGCGGGCGCGGCGGATGGACAACGTCGACGGATATGTCCGGACGATCCTGTTGCGTGCGTTTCTCGGCGAGCGACGGTCGCTCTGGCGCAAGCGGGTACTGCTCGCCGCGTCACCGCCGGAGGCGGCCGACCCCGGCCCGGACCGCGACGCGGTGCTCGACGTACGGCAGGCGCTGACCACGGTGCCGCCGCGGCAGCGGGCCACGCTGGTGCTGCGGTTTTACTGCGACCTCGACGTGGAGCAGGCCGCGGCGGCGCTCGGCTGCTCGCCAGGGACCGTCAAAAGCCAGACCGCCAAGGGACTCGCGGCCATGCGGCGCGTCCTCGAGCCCCCCGCCGCCGCGCGGAAAGGGTGCTGACTCATGGACGAGACGCAGGTACGGACGATGCTCGGCGAACTGGCGGATACCGAGGCGCCGGCCGCAAGGATCGATCTCGGCCGGGCCATCAGCCGCGGCCGTCGTCGCCGCCGCTGGCGGCGCGCCGCCGCGGGCGGTTCGACGCTGGCGGTCGCGGCCGTCGCCGGTGCGGTGGTCACGCTGCTCGCGGTCCCCGGGCCGGGTCCCGCCGTCACTCCGAACGGGGGCGCGACCTCCGGCGCGAGCTCCGCGCACGGCACCGGACTCGTCGCGGCGCCCAAGCGGTTCGACCCGCTGAAGCCGTACGCGTCATTCGGCTGGCTCCCAGCCGGGTATACGGCGGGCGGGATCTCACTGCAGCCCACGGCCGGTACCCAGAGCATCCAGCTGAACGCGGGGGCGGCATCATCCGCGAACGCCGCCATCTTCCTGACCGTCACCGTGGCGGATGCCTGCACCGAGTCCGGGCCGCGGTCTCTGCCGGTGCTGCACTGCCGCTACGACGGCTCAAGCAGCGGCCCGATCCGAGCAGCCAGCGCGGCGCCGCCGGTCAACGGCCGGATGGCGTTCTGGGCCCAGGACCAGGCCAAGAGCGGCATGCTCATCTGGGAGTACGCGCCCGGCGCGTGGTCGATCCTGTCCAGTCCTTCGATGCGGTCCGCGACACCACCGGCGGGCTTGCGGACAATGCTCGCCCGGGTCGCGGCCAACGTCAGATACGGCGACAGAACGCCGATCAGGTTCCCGTTCTCGATCACCGGCATTCCGGCCGGCTGGGCGGTATCGAACACCGAATTCACCGGCTCGTCCGGCCAGCTGCTGGGCCAGTCGCTCTCGCTCGGGCCGACGGCCGATCCAGGCGCCCTGGGGATCACCGTCGCTCCCGCGACACCGGGCAATTCCTGCGCGTTTATCGCGGGCCAGTCGCAGCACGTGACCGTGGATGGCGTCAGGGCGGTACTCCGGACGCTCAGCGACTATCAGAGCCTGTGCGCCACCGACGTCGCCGGGCTCCAGGTGTCCATCACCCTTGACACCACGGTGCCGAACCGCGGCAGTCCGCTCCCCGGGGTGTCCGGACTCGGCGGCGCGCTGGGCGTCGGCAGAGCGCTCCACCTGCTCGGGGCCGATCCCGCGAACTGGACCGCCAGCCCGGTCAAATCCCTCCGCTAGTCCTCTTGGAGAAATGCGCATGCGTCGTCGTTTCGTGCTGTGTGTCATCGCCTTGGTGGCCGTCGCTGCCCTTTCCGGAGCCGCACCGGCAGTGCCCGCGGCCGTGACCGCGTCGGCAGTGCCCGCGGCCGTGCCCGCGGCCGTGCCCGCGGCCGTGCCCGCGGTGAAGCCCGCACCGGGCGCGACCGGGGGCCGCACGCTGTGGCTCCCAGGAGGTGCCGCCGTGATGATCACCGGCCAGGGCGCGGCCGCCGTCATGCCGGGCGGCAGCACGCTCGCCGGCACGCTCGTGTCGCTGACGTACGGCGACGCCAGCTACCAGATACCGGTCGACGCGCTGCCGTACCTGGGTCACGGCCTCAGTCCGTCGCTGTTCGACACCGGTTCGCTGCTGGCCCACGAGAAATCGGGCCGGTTGCCGGTGCGGCTGAGCTACCGGGGCCAGGTGCCATCGGTGCCAGGCGTCACCATCACCAGTTCCGGCGGCGGGTCGGCCGACGGATACCTGACCGCTTCCTCGGCACGGGCCTTCGGCACCGCGTTGGCCCGCCAGTACCTGGCCGATCGGGCCCGGGCCAGCTATGGCACCGACGGGATGTTCGGCGATGGCGTGTCGGTCTCGGTGCCGGGCGCGCCGGAGCCCGCGGGAGCGGCTACCCCCCAGTACACGTTGCGCACCGTCACCGTGCGCGGGACCGCGCTGTCCGGCCAGCCCGACACCGGCGATCCCGTCTACCTGGTCAACGCGGACGACGCCCGCATCACCGGCGACCCGACCATGACCGGCAGCGTGTTCTATCAGGGCACCGCGAAGTTCAGCGTGCCGCCAGGGCACTATTTCGCGATCGCCGATTTCGCGGACGTGTCCGCCGACGGGGCGCTGGCGGCCACCCGCGTTGCCGCCATCCCGCAGTTCATCGTGTCTGGCGACATGACCGTTCACCTCGATGAGCGTGCCGCTGACAGCGCGGTGAGCGCGGTGACGCCGCGTCCGGCCACACCGGTGGCCAGCGACTTCGTGATCTGGCGCGGCGACACGACCGGACTGCGGATCGGCTTCGGGGTGTATGCGCTGGCGCCGGTGAACACCTGGGTCGCGCCCACGCACAACCCGGTTACCACGGGGACGCTGCGGACGATGCTGAACGCCTGGCTGACATCGCCCGCGGCCAGCGTCTCCCCTTACGAGTACGACCTTGCCTATCAATGGACCAGCGGCCTGATCCCGGCCGGCCGGCCGGTGGTCGACCCGGCCAGCCTCGCCACGGCCCGCATGCGGTACTTCTCGGCCCAGCCAGTGGCCGCGTTCGAGGCCCGGGAAGGATGGTTCACCGGCCAGATAACCATCTTCCCGCCCCCGGTGATCAACACCAATCTGGTCGAGCCGTGGATCCCGGTGAGCCTGCCGCAAGACCGGACCGTGTATCTCTCGGCGGGTCCTTCGCTGGCGTGGATCGGGACCTTGACCACGTCTGGTCCGGAAGGCGGACCGGACCTTCAATCCGACGCGTTCCGCACCTACGCCGCCGGGCAGCAGGTGACCGAGGACTGGAACGACTACCCGCTGCACCCTGGCGTCAACGCCAATCCGGTAGGCGGATCCTTCGGCGGCCTGGTCAACGAACTGCCGTCGGCGTCACGGGCAGGAGATGCGGCGACCGTGATCGTCACCCCGTTCTCCGACAACACCGATGGCCATATCGGCGACTTCTCGCAGACCGGCGTCACGGGCAGCTACGAGGTCGACGAGAACGGCGGCAAGATCGACAGCGGGACGTTCACCCAAGGGTTCTTCGGTGTCCAGGAGGCTCTCGACGCGGATCCGTCGACGGTGACCGTGTCGCTGGACGCATCCCGGCCGGACGTGCTGTCGACGAGAACCCAGACCACCTGGACGTGGCGGTCTTCGCACGAGAGCGGCAGCGTCCTCCCGGCCGGCTGGTTCTGCGCGGACGGCACCCAGGACTGCGCGGTCGAGCCGATGATGACCCTGGGGTACCACGTCGGTGGCCTCGCCCTTGACGACACGGCGTCGGCGGGTACGCAGCGTCTCGGCCTCGACGTCGGCCACCTCCAGCTCGCAGCCGCTGCGGCGATCACCGGCGTCGCGGCCCAGGTCTCGTTCGATGACGGCGCGACGTGGCAGGCCGCCACCGTGACCGGATCGGGCACGAGCTACCAGGCGCACTACACGGCGCCGGCCAGAAGCTTCGTGACGCTCAAGGTGACCGCGGCCGACGCCGCGGGCGGCCGGATCAGCGAAACCATCACCCGCGCCTACCGCACCGGCAGCTGAAGGGAACCGTACTAGTGAACATGGCCAAGCTAGGGATCGCGGCCTGCGCTGCCGTGGCCGCCCCTAGCAGCGGCTGTTCGGCTTATGTGGCAAGGCCCGCGTGGCAGCACGGCAAGGACTGTGCGAAGCGCACGATCGCCGACGTCTCCGCCGTCGCGGACAACGTGGCCGTGTATGACGACGATTACGGCGGCTGGCTGACGACGGCGGGCACCAGCATCGCGGCACCGCTGATCGCCGGGGTGTACGCTTTGGCCGGGAACGCCGCGGCATGCCAGCGATCTGTTCGACGTCACCTCGGGAAACAACGGCCCCACCATCGGCTCGAATCCCGGTGACCTCGGCGGCGGAATCTGCGGCGACAGCTACCTGTGCGTAGCCGGGCCCGGCTACGACGGGCCCACCGGCCTCGGCTCCCCGGACGGAACGGGCGCGTTCTGACTCCGGACGCCCTGGAAAGCGGCGCGCGGGTAGGGTCGTGGGGTGAGCCTGTTTGACGAGGCAGAGGAGGAGGCCGCGGCGGCGGCCGCTCCGCTGGCGGTGCGGATGCGGCCCCGGAACCTGGACGAGGTCATCGGGCAGCGGCACCTGACCGGGCCAGGCTCGGCGTTCCGGAAGCTGATCGATAACGACGCGCCCATGTCACTGCTGCTGTGGGGGCCGCCCGGCACCGGGAAGACGACGCTGGCGTACGTGGTCAGCCTGGTCACCAAGCGGCGGTTCACGGAGATCTCGGCGGTGAGCGCGGGCGTGAAGGACGTCCGGGCGGCGGTCGACGCGGCGCGCCGGACGCTGGGCATGAGCGGCACGCAGACCCTGCTGTTCGTCGACGAGGTGCACAGGTTCAGCAAGACCCAGCAGGACGCGCTGCTGCCGGCCGTGGAGAACCGCTGGGTGTCGTTCATCGGCGCGACCACGGAAAACCCGTCGTTCTCCGTGGTATCGCCGCTGCTGTCCCGCTCGCTGCTGCTAACCCTTCAGCCGCTGTCCGACGCCGGCATCGGCGAGGTCATCGACCGCGCGCTCGCCGAACCCGAGCCGCGCGGGCTCGGCGGCACGGTGACCCTCGAGCCGGACGCCAGGGAGCACCTGATCAGGCTTGCCGGGGGAGACGCCCGGCGCACGCTGACCTACCTGGAGGCCGCGGCGCTCGGCACGAAGTCCATCGACGTGGACACGCTCGAGCGGGCGGTGGACCGCGCACTGGTGCGTTACGACCGGGCCGGGGACCAGCACTACGACGTGATCAGCGCGTTCATCAAGTCGATCAGGGGCAGCGACGCGGACGCCGCGCTGCACTACCTGGCCAGGATGATCGCGGCGGGGGAGGACCCGAGGTTCATCGCGCGCAGGCTGATCGTGCACGCCAGCGAGGACATCGGGATGGCCGATCCCACCGCGCTGCAGACCGCCGTCGCGGCGGCGCAGGCGGTGGAGTTCGTGGGCCTGCCGGAGGCCCGGATCAACCTCGCGCAAGCGGTGATCCACCTGTCGCTCGCGCCCAAGTCCAACGCGGTGATCAAGGCCATCGGCGCGGCTGACGCGGATGTCCGCGCCGGGCTCGCGGGCGCGGTGCCCGCACACCTGCGCGACGCCCACTATCCTGGTGCGAGCAGGCTGGGCCATGGGGAAGGCTACCGGTATCCGCACGACTTCCCCGGCGGAGTGGTCGCGCAGCGTTACGCTCCGGACGCGGTCGCGGATCGCGTGTATTACGAGCCGACCCGGCATGGCCTGGAGGAACGCGTAGCCGACCGGGCCGAGCGGATCCGGGCCATCCTGGGTGCAGAAACGCGTGCGGAAACGCGTGCGGAAACGAAGGAGGAGACATGATGCAGACGGCCGCGCTGATCGCCGCCATCTCCTTCGGCGTGCTCGCGCTCGCGGGTGCCGTCGCGCTGCTCCGCGCGGCGCGGCTGATGTCGGAGAGCTCACGCCTGGTCGCCGAGCTGCGCGAGCGCGGCGGCGTGCTCATCGATCGCGCGCAGATCGCCGTCGACGGAGCGCAGGCGGCGGTGGCCAGGGCGGAGCGCCAGCTCGACAAGTCCGAGTCGGTGACCGCCAGCATGGACGAGCTTGGCGCCGGCATGGCCGAGCTGGCTGGCCAGGTGAGCGCGCTGGCCGGGTTTGGCCGGGCGATCGCGGGCGGCCCGGTGGGCCGCGCGGCGGCGCTCGCATACGGGGTGCGCCACGCGGTGGGGCTGCGGCGGCCCGGCGGCATCCGGCGCACGCTCCCCGGCAGTGTCATCGACCGGGACGGAGCCTCGCGGTGATCCGCCGGGCGTTCTGGCTGGGCGCGGGCGCCACCGCGGGGATCATGGGCTACCGGCGTGTCAGCGCGCTGGGCCGCCGGCTCTCCGCTACGGTGACCCCCGGTGCCCAGGCCACGATGCGAACCCCGCGGCCGCGCGGGCCGGTGGCTCGGACGGCGGCCAGGAGCGCCTTCGGCGTGGCGCGGGAGACCGTCCGGTTCACCCGCGACGTCCGCGAGGGCATGGAGATGTATACCGCGCGGCAGAACCGGGCCGAGCCCGCCAACGAAAATCACCAGAACGAAAACAACAAGAAGGATGGCCGCTGATGGAGTCGGCTGAGATCGCCCGCCGCTTCCTTGCTTACTTCAAGCAGCAAGGGCACGCCATCGTGCCCTCGGCCAGCCTTGTCGCCGAGGACCCGACGGTCATGTTCGTGATCGCCGGGATGCAGCCGTTCAAGCCCTACCTGCTCGGCCAGCGGACCCCCGAGCACCGAAGGGTCGCCGACGTGCAGAAGTGCGTCCGCACCGACGATATCGAAGAGGTCGGCCGTACCACGCGGCACGCCACGTTTTTCCAGATGCTGGGGAACTGGTCGTTCGGTGACTACTTCAAGGAAGGCGCGATCCCGTTCGCCTGGGAGTTGCTGACCCGCTCGGAGCGGGACGGCGGATTCGGCTTCGGTGAGGACAAGCTCTGGGCGACGGTGCTGCACGATGACGACGAGGCGTTCCGGATCTGGCGCAACGAGATCGGCCTGCCGGAGAGCCGCATCCAGCGCCGCGGGCTGGCGGACAACTACTGGCACATGGGCGTGCCTGGCCCGGGTGGCCCGTGCTCGGAGATCTACTACGACCGCGGCGCCGAGTACGGGCCAGACGGCGGCCCCGAAGCGGACGAAGACCGCTACCTCGAGGTCTGGAACCTGGTCTTCATGCAGGACAACCTCAGCAAGGTCCGGTCCAAGACCGACTTCGACATCGACGGCCCGCTGCCGTTCAGGAACGTGGACACCGGCATGGGCCTGGAGCGGATGGCCTCGGTACTCCAGGGCGTCGACAACATCTACGAGATCGACACCACCTGGAAGATCCTGGACAAGGCCGCGGAGATCACCGAACAGCCGTACGGCCGGGACGCCAAGGCGGACGTCTCGCTGAAGATCGTCGCCGACCACGTCCGCTGCGCGGTCATGCTGATCGAGGACGGCGTGCGGCCCAGCAACGAGGGATCCGGCTATGTACTGAGGAGAGTGCTCCGCCGCAGCATACGCAACCTGCGCCTGCTGGCCGGGAGCCAGCGCGGCGGCGGCGTCGCCGCGGTCGGCGGCGAGCGGTTCCTGCACGAACTGACCGCGACGGTCATCGACGCGATGGCTCCGCAGTACCCCGAGCTGCAAAGGGACGCCGCGAACATCCACACGGTGATCGACGCGGAGGACGCCGCGTTCGCCAGCACACTGCGCACCGGCACCGCGATCTTCGACGCCGCGGTGGAGGAGAGCAAGCGCAAGGGCGAGCGCACGCTGTCCGGGCCGCAGGCCTTCCAGTTGCACGACACGTACGGCTTCCCGATCGACCTGACCCTGGAGATGGCGGCCGAGCAAGGGCTGGCCGTCGACGAGGAGGGTTTCCGCCGGCTGATGGCGGAGCAGCGCGAGCGGGCGAAGAAGGACACCAAAGCGAAGAAGGCGGGCAACGCCGACATCTCGGTATTCGCGAACCTGCTCGAGCGGGCGGGCAAGAACGCGTTCACCGGATACGACCTGACCGCGGGCGAGGGCGCGGTCACCGGCCTGCTGATCGACGGCGTGCCGGTGCAGTCCGCGGGCGCGGGCACCGAGGTGAGCGTGATCCTCGACCGCACCCCCTTCTATGCCGAAGGCGGCGGCCAGCTGGCCGACAGCGGCACGATCATGACCGACGGCGGCGAGGTCGAGGTCTTCGACGTGCAGACCCCGCTGGCCGGCTTGATCGTGCACCGCGGCAAGGTGACGCGCGGGGAGATGCGGCAAGGATCGCCGGCCTTCGCGGAGATCGACATCGAGCGCCGCCGGGCGATCTCCCGGTCGCACACCGCGACGCACCTGGTGCACCGGGCGCTGCGCGGGGCGCTGGGGGAGACGGCGGCCCAGGCGGGGTCGGAGAACTCGCCCGGCAGGCTCCGGTTCGACTTCACCGCGAACGCGGCGGTTCCGCTGTCGGTGCTGCGCGACACCGAGGACGAGGTCAACGCGGTCCTGATCAACGACCTGGAGGTGCACGCGATCTACACCTCCCAGGAAGAGGCCCGTCAGCTGGGGGCGCTCGCGCTGTTCGGCGAGAAGTACGGCGACACGGTCCGGGTGGTCGAGGTCGGCGAGTACTCGCGCGAACTGTGCGGCGGCACCCACGTGGCGCGGTCCGGCCAGCTCGGCCTCGTCAAGCTGCTCGGTGAGGCGTCGATCGGGTCGGGCGTGCGCCGGGTCGAGGCGCTCGTCGGCATCGACGCGTTCCGCTTCCTGGCCAGGGAGAGCGTGCTGATCAGCCAGCTGTCCGAGCAGTTCAAGGCGCCGCGTGAGCAGCTCCCCGAACGCATCGCCCAGACCGTCAGCAGGCTGCGCGACGCGGAAAAGGAACTCGCCAGGCTGCGCGCCGCCAAGCTGCTGGAGAACGCGGCGGAGATCGCGGCGAGCGCTGAGGACATCAGCGGCATGGCGTTCGTCGCGCACCGGGCACCAGACGGCACCGAGGCCGACGACCTGCGCAAGCTCGCGCTCGACGTGCGCGGCCGGGTGCCACGCGGGCGGCCCGCCGTGGTCATGGAAACCGGCGTGCCTAACGACCGGCCGGTCGTGGTCATCGCGGTCAACGAAGCTGGCCGGGGCTTCGGCCTGTCGGCCGGTGCGCTGGTCGGGATCGCCGCGAAGGCACTCGGCGGGGGCGGCGGCGGCAAGCCGGATGTCGCGCAAGGTGGCGGAGCGCCGATCACAGACGGTGACACCTCGAAGATAGCCGTGGCATTTGACGCGGTACGTGACGCTTTGCGAGACACGCTACGGTCAGGTAGGTAACGTAATTGGCATGCTGCCAGCCGGGCTACCGAGCGTGAGGATGGGCGTCCGCCTTGCGGTGGACGTCGGCTCCGTGCGCATCGGCGTTGCCCGTTGTGACCCCGGCGGCCTGCTCGCCACCCCGCTGACCGTGGTCCGCCGGGGCAAGGGTGACCTGGCCAAGCTCGCCGAGCTGGCCACGGAGGCCGATCCCGTCGAGGTGATCGCTGGCCTGCCGACGTCGCTGTCCGGCCGGGAAGGTCCCGCGGCGGTGGCGGCGCGCGAGTTCGCCGCCGCGCTCGCGGCCAGGATCGCTCCCGTGCCGGTCCGCCTCGTGGACGAGCGCTTCACCACCACGGCGGCGCACCAGGCGCTGCGCCTGAGCGGCAAGGATTCCCGGGCCCGCCGCCAGGTCGTCGACGCGGCCGCCGCTGCCGTGCTGCTCCAGGCCGCCTTGGATGCCGAACGCGGTACCGGATACCCTCCAGGCGAGCTAGTGACGGAAGGAACCGGTACGTGACCAACACCCAAGATGGCTGGCGAGCTGACCAGCCAGGGGCGCGCGGCCAGCTGCCGCCCGAGTACGAGCCGGTTCACCATGAGCCTCGGCGTCCCCAGGGCCGCCGGCCGGATCCGCGCGACCCGCGGCAGGATCCGCGCAACGCCGGACAGTGGGGCCCACCAGGGTACGGCCCGCCCCAGCAGCCCCAATGGCAGCAACCTGGTCAATGGCAGCAACCTGGTCAGTGGCAGCAGCCGCCGCAATGGGAACAGCCGTCCCAGTGGCAGGAGCCTCCTCCTCGCCCCAGCTTCGAGCCGAACGACGGCCAGGGCTTCATGCCCGGCTTCAGCGGTGACGACCGTGACTACGACGACCAGGGTTACGACGAGGATTACGAGGAGCCGCCCGCCACCGGCCGGCGGCAGCAGAAGCCACCGAGGAAGCGCCGGAGCAAGATCCGGGTACTGGCCCCGTGGATCGCCCTCCTGGTGATCGTCGTCCCGATCGCGGTCGGCGGCTATTACGCCTACAAGCTGTACCAGGACAAATACCACCCCGCCGACTACGCCGGCGACGGCTTCGGCACCGTCCAGGTCGAGGTCAAGACCGGCGACAGCGCGTCCACCCTGGCGCCGCGGCTGCTGAGCCTCGGCGTGGTCGAGAGCACCCGCGCGTTCGTCAACGCCGCCGAGAAGGTCACCACCGGCCCGGGCATGGAGCCCGGCTTCTACCGGCTGCACGAGCACATGTCGGCGGCCGCGGCCTACGCCATCTTGTCCAACCCGGCGAACATCGTCGAGGTCAAGGCCATTCTCCCGGAGGGCCTGCGAGCCAGCCAGATCCTCGCCGTACTGGCCAAGGCCGACCCGGAGCTGACGCTCAGCTCCTATCGGCAGGCGCTGACGAATCCGAAGCTCGGCCTGCCCGCGTACGCCGGCGGGAAGGCCGAAGGCTACCTGTTCCCCTCCGAGTACCTGATCCAGCCGAACGCCACCGCGCTGAGCGTGCTCCAGCAGATGGTCACCCGGTACAACCAGGAGGCGGCGAGAGCCAACGTGACGCCGGCGGCCGCCGCCAGGGTGGGCCTGAAGAACCAGGCGGAGGTCATCGTCGTGGCCAGCCTGCTCCAGGCCGAGGGCGGCAAGGATAGTGACTTCCCGAAGATCGCCGAGGTGATCTACAACCGGCTCGCGCGGGGCATGCCGCTCCAGCTGGACAGCACGGTCTTCTACGGGCTCGGCAAGTACGGAACCCGCGCGAAAGGGCCGGACCTGGCGAGCACTTCGCCGTACAACACGTACAAGTACAAGGGCCTGCCGCCGGGTCCGATCGACAGTCCTGGCGACGCCGCCATCCAGGCCGCGCTGCACCCCGCCGTCGGCGCCTTGCTGTACTTCGACACCGTGAACCTGAAGACCGGCCAGACCGTGTTCGCCGACACGTACCAGCAGATCCGGCAGCTCGAGCAGCAGTACAGCGGGGGATAACGGTTGCGAGCCGCGGTCCTGGGCAAGCCGATCGCCCACTCACTGTCCCCGGTGCTGCACCGCGCGGCGTACCAGGCGCTCGGCATCGCCGGCGAGTGGACGTACGAGAAAGTCGAGTGCGGCGAGCGGGAACTGCCCGAGGTGCTCGGTCGCGGCTGGGCCGGTCTGTCGCTGACCATGCCGCTCAAGCGGGCGGTGCTACCGCTGCTCGATCACGTCGAGCCACTCGCCGCCGAGGTGGGCGGCGCCAACACGGTCGTGTTCGCCGAGGACGGCAGGCACGGCTACAACACCGACGTGCCGGGCATGATCGCCGCGCTCGCCGGGATCGGCGTCGTCAAGGCGGACGGCGCGACGATCCTTGGTGCCGGGGCCACCGCGTGCGCGGCCCTGGCCGCGCTGCGCGAGCTGGGCCTGACCGAGGCGATGGTGCTGGTACGCGACCAGGCGCGCGCCGGTGACCTGCTGGCTGCCGCGCGCCGGCTAGGCATGGCCGTTGACCTGCGGCCGCTCACCACGGAACTCAGGAACGGTGATCTGCTGATTTCCACGTTGCCGGCCGGTGCCGCGGATTTCATATCAGAACGACCTATGGTTTCACGTTCCCTGCCCATGGCACTGCTCGACGTGGTTTACGCCCCGTGGCCAACTCGTCTCGCGCTGGCCGCCGAGCGGGCCGGGGTCCCGGTCGCCAGCGGCGGCGACCTGCTGCTGCATCAGGCCGCCCGCCAGGTCGAGCTGATGACGGGCCGTTCCCCCGCACCCGTGGCGGAAATGCGGGCCGCTCTCGCCGGTTAAGTTCAGCCCCGCCAGCTTCCCGGGTCGCCGCCAGGCCCGCGTGAGCGTATCTGCTCCGGTCGGTGCGCCTCTGACCAGGGTGAGGTACTGGAGGCGGAACGAAGATGGCGACGCGTGTATCAGGTCCCGCGATGGGTGCTCTTCCCCGGGTAAGCGGCAGTCTTGCCGCGGTAACCACAGAGGGGGAATCCCGTGAACGCCAACGACGCCCACCTGACCGAGCTGACCACCGCGCAGAGCGGCAGCACGATCGAGGACAACGCGCCGAACGCGCCGAGCCAAGCCGGCTTCGACCTCATCATCGAGGGGGTGGCGGGCAACGTCATCGGCGGCTCCGGTCAGCCGTACACGCTGACCATCTCCGCGATGGACCTGACGGCCGTGACGGCGGCGGCGGACCTGGTGCCGGCGGTGACCAATCCGCAGCACTTCGACGCGCCCACCGGCTGGAAGCCGAACGGTCCCGACTTCGAGTACACCCAGTCATTCCCGATCACGGTGCCCGTGCTCGGCTCCGGCGCGCGCAAGTACGCGGGCCACGTCCTGCAGTACACAACGACGCTGGTAAACGCCAACGGCCAGGTAGTCTCCATCATCCAGAGCGACCCGTTCATCTTGGTCTGACCGGAGGGGACTTGCGGGGCGGAAGCCGTTCCGCCCCGCAGGCGTTTGACTCTGCTCGCGCCCCGCGCGGAAGATGTGCTGTGGGCACGACGAATAGTGAGCTTGTGGCCGGGGCGACCGCGGGCGACCAGCGCGCGTGGGATGCCCTGGTGGAGCGCTACACCAGCCTGCTGTGGGCGATCGCGCGGTCGTACCGGCTGCCGCCGTCGGACGCGGCCGACGTGGTGCAGACAACGTGGCTGCGGCTGGTCGAGCACCTCGAGCGGATCGCCGACCCGGACCGGCTGCCCGGCTGGCTCGCCACCACCGCCCGGCGCGAGTGTCTGCGGCTGCTGCGCCGGGCGGACCGCGAGGTCTACTCGGCCAGCGGTGTCCGTGACGGCGCCGACGACGGCCCCCCGCCGGATGCCGCGCTGCTCACCGGCGAGCGCGACGCCATCCTGTGGGCGGCATTCGCCCGGCTCGACGACGTCTGCCAGCGGCTGCTGCGGGTGCTGTCCGCGGACCCGCCGCCGTCCTACGCCGTCGTGGCCGTGGCCCTCGACATGAAGATCGGCAGCATCGGCCCCACCCGGGCCAGGTGCCTGGCGAAGCTGCGGCAGCTGCTGCCGGAAAGCGAGCAACCGCCATGACGACCCCGCACCCCGACGACGAACTGGCCGGCTGGCTCGCCAGCGTGGTCGCGCACGCCGACCCGGTGCCGGGTCCGCTGCTCGCCGCCGCGCGCGCCGCGTACGGCCTGCGCGACCTCGACGCCAGGGTCGCCGAACTGGTCCGGGACTCCGCGGTCGACGCCCCGGCGGCGCTGGTGCGCGGCGACGGCCGGCGGCTGTTGTCGTTCGAGACCGGCGAACTCGCGATCGAATGCGAGGTGCGACGGCAACCGGCCCGGGTGGACGTACTCGGCCAGGTGGTCGGCGCCAGCGCGACGAGCGTCACCGCGACCAGCATTACCGCGCAGGGCGCGGCCGCTCCCGGGGAGCCGGTCCAGGTGCCGGTCGACGGCCAGGGCCGGTTCAGCATCCGCGGTCTGCCGGCCGGCGTGCTGCGGCTGGGCGCCCGGCTCGCCGACGGGACCGTGGTGGTCACGAGCTGGATCCCGGTGTAAGGATGCCAGCGAGGTCGGCGGTGCCGACGGGGCCAGCGAGGCCGGCGGTGCCGACGGGGCCAGCAGGGTCCGCCGGCGCGGCGGCGCAGGACGCGCTCGACCTGGTTCCCGCCGACCCGCGCCGGGCCGCGATGCAGGCCGGGCGCGCGCTTCAGCTCGCCCGGTGCGAGCATGACCTGGCGGCACAGTCGCTCGCGCATCGCGCACTCGGGCTCGCCGCTCGTGAGGTCGGCGACCTGACCGCCGCGCTGACCGCGCTGCGGGCCGCGGTGCGGGTGGCCGAGCGCGGCGAACTGCCGGTGCTGGCCGCACAGGCGCGGATGAGCCGGGCCTTCGTGCTGCTGTCGCAGGGAAAGGTGCGGGTGGCCATCCGGGACGCGGAGTCTTCCGTCGCAAACCTGCGCGGCGCGGACCGGGCACGCGCCCTCGCCCAGTACGGGCTGATCCTGCAGCGGGCCGGGCAGCTGGATCATGCCCTCGCGGTGTACGCGCCGGCGCTGGCCGCGCTCCGGCGGCACCGGGACAAGCTCTGGGAGGCCCGGCTGCGCAACAACCGCGGCATCCTCTACCGGTACCGCGGTCAGCTCCGCCGCGCGAAGGCGGACATCGCCCGGGCCGAGCAGCTTTACGCCGCGCTCCAGCTGCCCCGGGCGCAGGCCGGGGCGCGGTGGAACCTGGGCGTCGTTGAGGGCACGATGGGTGACATCCCCGCCGCGCTGGACGCCCTCGACGCCGCGGCGGATGCCTTCAGGAAGGCGGACGTGCCGGCCGCGGCCCTGCTGCTCGACCAGGGCGAGGTGCTGCTGTCGGCCGGCCTGGCGCATGAGGGACTCGAGACGGTCAGCGCCGCGGTGGCCGAGCTGTCCAAGCGCGGCCAGCACGCCGACCTCGCCGAGGCCCGCCTGCTGCTTGCCCGTGCCAGGCTCGCGGCCGGCGAACCCGCCGCCGCCGCGGCCGACGCCGGCGCCGCGCGGCTGAGCTTCGCCCGCCAGCACCGGCCGAGCTGGTCGGTCATGGCCCAGTACGTCGAGGTGCACGCCATGTGGGCGGCGGGTGACCGATCGGAACGGCTGCTTCGCGCGGCGCTGCGCACCGCCACCCGGCTGTCCGCGAACGGCTGGACCACGGCGGCGCTGGACATACGGCTGCTGGCGGGCAGGATCGCCACCGACCTGGGCCGCTTGACGGTCGCGGACGCGCAGCTGAGGATCGCCGCCCGGGCCCGCCGGTCGGTCCAGCTCGATCAGCGCGCCCGGGCCTGGTACGCGCTGGCGCTGCTGCGGCGCAGCCACGGCGACCAGCGCGGCGCCTACCGTGCCGTCTGCGCCGGACTCGACGCCGCCGAGCAGCATCGCGCCCTCCTCGGCGCCACCGAGCTGCGCGTCCAGGTGGCCGGGCAGGTCGCTGACTTGGCCGCGCTGGGCGTGGATCTCGCGCTGGCACACCGGGACCCCGGCCGCGTGCTGCGGTCCGCCGAGCGGCACCGCGCGGTGACCCTGCGGCTCCGGCCGGTGCTGCCGCCGGCCGACGAAGGCCTCGCCGATCTGCTGGCGCGGCTGCGAGTGGCCGCGGCTGAGGCGGAACGGGCCCAGCTGAACGAAGCCGCGGCGCGTCCGCTGCGCCGGCGGCAGCGAGCGCTGGAAGACGAACTGCGCCGTCGGCTGCGGCACTCGCGCGGCGCCCCGGCCTCGCGGCCGGCGCCTGGCGCCGGTACCAGCCGCCTGGCCGGCGACCTGGCCGCCGCGCTGGGCGATCGTGTTCTCGTCGAGTACCTGGAGCGGGCCGGCCGGATGTACGCGGTGGTGCTGCGGGACGGCGCCGTCACGCTCCGGGGGCTCGAACCGGCCACCGGCCCCGCGACGATCGCGGCGGAGCTCGAGTCGCTCAGGTTCGCCTGGCACCGCACGGTGACCGGCCACGGCTCCGACACTTCACTGCGCGCCGCGGCGGGCCTGGTGCGGCACGCCGCGACGCGGCTGGACGAGATGCTGCTGCGGCCGCTGGCACCGCTGCCAGACGGGCGCCCGCTGGTTCTGGTGCCGACCGGGCAACTGCAGTCGGTGCCGTGGCTGATGCTGCCCGGCTGCGCCGGCCGCGCGGTCACCGTGGCCCCGTCCGCGGCGAGCTGGCTGGCCGCGGCCGAAGGCCCAGGCAAATCCAACACCGCGGCCGAAGGCCCAGGCAAATCCAACACTGGGCACGCGGTACTCGTCGCTGGTCCCGGTCTGCCCGGTGCGGCACTGGAGGTCGCCGCGCTGTCCGCGCTCTACCCGGACGCGCGGATCCTCACCGGGCCAGACGCCACGGTCGGCGCGACGCTGCGGGCACTGGACGGCGCCGCCATCGCGCACATCGCGGCGCACGGGCGCTTCCGGGAGGACAACCCGCTGTTCTCCGCGCTCATGCTGGCCGACGGCCCGCTGACCGTGTATGACCTGGAACGGCTCGGCGCCGCACCCGCCGCCATCATGCTGGCCGCGTGCGACTCCGCGATGTCACCGGTGCGGCCGGGCGACGAGATGACCGGCCTCGCCGCCGCACTGCTCGCCGTCGGCACCCGCACCGTCGTCGCCCCGCTGCTGCCGGTCCCGGACGAATCCGCCGGTGCCCCCGCCCATACCTGGCACCGCCTCGTCCGGCAGGGAACGGCGCCCGCCGCCGCGCTGGCCGCCGCGGCCAGGGACGTGGCGGCGACGGCGCTGATCTGCCTAGGCTTCGGCTGACTCCCGTGCCACCTCGCAGTCGGCCACGCCTGGTTCTGGGATGATCACCGGCCCCAGCCGGGCCTCGTGGACCGCGGACGCCAGCACGGCGCCGGCCGCCGCGACGGCCGTGCCCGCGGCGTTGATCCGGTTCGCGATCAGCGCGGCGAGCTGCGGGGCCGCGAACGAGGTGCCGCTCCAGCATGCGGTCCCGTGCATCGGCCGGGGCAGCGGGTCCGATGGCCGCTTCCAGGTGCCCTGGAGGTACGTGCTCCGGATGCGCGTGCCCGGCAGCCAGACCCGCACCCACGACCCGTAGTTGCTGAAGTGCGCGCGGCGCGGCCGTCCGCGGTGGAGGTCGACGGCGCCCACCCCGATCACGCCGCCGAGCGCGGCCGGGTAGAACGGCCGCGACGAGTTGTTGTTGCCGGCCGCGGCGACCACCACTGTCCCGGCCGGCAGCGCGCCGATCGCGGTGGTCGACGCCACCGGCGGCTGGTCATCGGCGGTGTAGCCGCCGAGCGAGAGGTTGATCACCGGGGCATCCGCCCGGCTGAGCGCCAGCGCCACCGTGGCGTCGTCGCCCACCCCGGCTGGGTCGAGCACCTTCACCTGCCGGATCCGGGCCGACGGCGCGAGGCGCATGATAATGCCGTCGATGAACGTGCCGTGCCCGGCTTCGGCGGTCAGGTACCCGTCGGCGCCGACCGGCGCTTCGACGTCCGCCGCCGTGTGGCCGACCCGCCAGGCCAGGCCCTTGTGCAGGGCTGGAACCTCCAGGTCGTAGCCGGTGTCGAGCACCGCGATCAGCACCGGCACTTCCTCCGGTTCCGCATACGGGCCTTCGTCGAGCGCCATCGCGTCGTGCGGTTCGCCGGCCGGGCCGCCGTGATAGTCCGGCGGCGGCGGGCCTTCCCCGCAGAACACGTGGTTCGGCGCGACCTGGTGGCCGCGGAACTCGGTGACGAGTTCCGGAATGCTGACGCGCGGAGGCAGCAGGAACGCCAGCACCGGCAGTTTGGCGCGGGCGAACTCCTCGGTCAGCTTGACGTCCGCGACCGCGCCGCGTTCGGCCAGGTCCCGGACGACCTTGTCCACCTGAATCGTCTCGCCCACCAGGACCTGCCGCGGGCGGTACAGATAGCCCGGCCCCTCCAGGATGTCTTGCGGCTCGCGTCGTTCACACAGTTCCGCGTGGCGATCACGCGCCCAGTCACTGCTCATCCCTCGCTCCTCCTCCACTCGTGCGTTCACTTGCCAGAGCAGCACCGCGCCGTCTTGATACACAAGCTGGCCTGGCATGCTGGCGTACTGGGTGCCCAGAGGTCGCGCCACTGTCGTTCTGATGAAAAAGGGGTTTAATGGGGTTCGCTGGTTTTGATCTGGATATGACGCTGATCGACTCGCGGCCCGCGATCATGGCGGCGTTCACGGAGGTGGCGCGCGAGACGGGGGTGGCGATCGACCTCGCGGCGGTCGACAGCCGGCTCGGCGTCAAGCTCGAAGACGAGATGACGTACTGGTTCCCGGCCGGCGAGCAGGTCGCCGCGCTGGCCAGTTACCGGCGGCATTACGTCCGGCTGGCGGCGGAACACACGCAGGCGCTGCCGGGCGCCGCGGCGGCGCTGGCCGCCGTACGCGCCGCGGGGGACCGGGTGGTGATCATCACCGCCAAACACCCGGTCTCGGTGGAGCCCAGCCTGCGCGCCGCCGGGCTGACCGCGGACGAGCTGTACACCCACGTGTTCGGGCCGGAGAAGGCCGAGGTACTGCGCACGCTGTCCGCGGTCGTCTACGTGGGGGACAGCCCGCCGGACATGGCGGCGGCGGTCGCCGCGGGGGTGCGCGCGGTCGGGGTCAGCACCGGATCGTTCGGGGAGCAGGCCCTCTACGAGGCGGGCGCGGAGGTGGTGCTGGACTCGCTGACCGGGTTCCCGTCCTGGTACAGGGCGCTCGCCAGCGCGTAGGGGATCGGCCGCGGATGCACCAGGAGCGCCCGGGCGACGTGCCGGATCCGCAGCCGCAGCGGTGTCAGGATCTGCTCGGCGCGGCGCCAGGCGGCGTACTCACCTGTGCTGATGCTGTCCCTGAAGTGCTTGGCGTCACCGCCGTCGGCGCGCCATGACTTGAGGAACGCCCGCAGGTCGGCGTCGTTCTCAAGCATCGTCCAGTCGCGTAGCCGCTCGGCGATCTGCCCGGCCGCGTCGATCACGAACGCGTCCGGGCCACTGGCGCGGATCGAATGCACCCGGCCCGCGCCGGCAGTGCCCTGGCGGATGCTGGCCGAGCTGAACGTCGCGCCGATGGCAAGCGCGGCGACGGCGTGGCCCGCCTCATGCCAGGCGGTCACCACCGCCGCCTTGCGGGCCGGCAGGTACGTGGCCGAGTAGCCGCCGTCGTAGCGCTGCCGGATCCACTCATCGTGCACGATCGACTCGTCGTCATAGCGGACGAGCCGGGTGAGCTCTTGCCTGATGCCGTCGAGCTGGCGCTGCCGGGCGGGTGTCATCGCGGCGTGAGCAGGCAGAACTCGAGGAACACCAGCGGAACCGTCTCCGGGCTCGGATAGGTGCAGCCAGCCGGCTCGGCCGAATCGACGGCGATATGCACGAGACGGGTGGGCATGCGGTCAGCCTATGCGACCCAGGTCAGCTCAGGGCCGGCTCAGGGCCAGCTCAGGGCCGGCCTAGGGCAGGCTCAGGGCCAGCCCGCGCCGGGTGCCGGGGCGGGCGCGGTGAGCAGCTGGCCGGTCCGCTTGGTGTCGTTTGGCATCGCCGCGCCGAGGTACTCCGCCGCGACGATGAACAGCGTCCGGCCGTCCGCGCCGCCCAGCGCGCACGCGAAGCAGCCGCGGTCCACGTCGATGACCTGGAGCACTTCGCCGCCCTCGCGGACCCGGACGCA
>Ga0070714_100000479_pt1 | contig 28949 bp, 31 predicted proteins | sample LARL83metaG_FD_65450 | JGI IMG/M metagenome (GOLD analysis project Ga0070714, IMG submission 65450) | Corn, switchgrass and miscanthus rhizosphere microbial communities from Kellogg Biological Station, Michigan, USA - LAR L8-3 metaG | ecosystem: Host-associated > Plants > Roots > Rhizosphere ... | reverse complement strand
GATAATTTCGTGGTGCGGTTGCGGCGCTATATCGAAGACGATCCGGGGAATCCGCGGCATTTGCTCACGGTGCGTGGCGTGGGGTACCGGTTCCTGGCGAAGCCGGAAATTAAGTGATCGTCGCCTACGCGCGGCACATCTCAGCGATTAACGTTTCCCTTCGTTGAATAGCGATCCCATCGATGCGGCGCAGAACCGCGATGTACAGCGGGATCGAGACGGCGGAGAGCACGAGGAAAATCGCAGCGGAAATCCAGAGGTTGCCGTACAAGCGCGCGGTCATAAACGCCCCGATGCCTACGCCCACGACCACAATTTGTACGCCAAAACTCGCCAGGACGGTGGTCTGCGATACGTTCTGGCGCCCGAAGGTCGAGAAGTCGCGCTTCTTGGGCGCATAAATCGAGAGCAGATTTCCGGCCATGAAGTTTAGCGGCGCGGCGAAGAGCAGTCCCGCGAGTGTCGCGATCGAAACCGCAAGATGCGGCGTGCCGTAGAGATAACTCACGGCAAACCAGGCCATCGCAGTGTTGGCCAGCAAAACGCTGGCGTGCGTGAGGTTTTTTGCCAACACAATTTGCCGGAAAGTTACCGGCGACGCGTAGAAGAATTGAACGCCGCCGGAGTCGCCTCCGAAGCTGTTGTAAACCAAGTTCGTGAGCACGAGCAGGGCGTAGGCCGCGGCTCCGGGAAATGCCATGTCAGGCGCGCGGTTGAAGTAGTTGGACTGCCGCATGGGATTCATCGGTCCCAATCGAAAGATCAGCAACATGAAAATCGGCATGATCAGCGTGAGCAGCATGGGGCCGCTGCGCGAGAGATAGCGCATTTCTTTTTCGAAGACGGCGGCGACGGACGACGAGAATCCGGGAAGGTCCCATCCGATCTGCAGACCCTGCACTTGCCGAACCACGGGCCGCGCCCCAGCCTCGCTAAGATTTTCTCCGCGGAACTGCCGGCGCAGACGAATGTGCAGCAGGGAGGCCACGGCCGCGGTGATGATCCCGAGAAAGAGAAGGGAAATGAAGCCGTTCACGTACCGGGCGTGCGTGACCTCCGCGATGGCATTAGCAGCAAGGCCGGGAGGCAGCACGGCCTGCACCTGGGTGACGACATGCACGGCGCGGAGAATTTCGGGGCGCGGTTGCTTCTCGTAGCGCTGCATCATCGGGCCGATCAACTGAAAACTCAACAACGCCAGGATGAAGAGCACGCCCATAATTTCCCGAGTGCGGCGCTGCGCGAGCCAGCGCTCCACCCAGGCAAAAATGGTTTGCATCAGCACGAGATTGAACACCGCAAAGGTAAGCAGGACCAGCAGAGCCCACGGAAGAAGCGCGGGACGGGCAATGCCGGCGCCGATAAGAATTCCAAACAACCCGACGCAGCCCAGTGCGCTGGCGGGATCGAAGAAGCCGTAGGCCAGGCGGATCAAAAAATACGAACGATAGGTTAGCGGGAAACGCAACAGCTCCGAAGAATCAGGATTATTGGTGAAGGCGGTCGCCATAACAGGGAAGGCCTGCCAGAAAAACAGCAAGGGCCACAACAGGGCCGCGAGAAATTCAGCCTTCCCCTCGGAGACAAAGTAGTAACTCAATCCAATGGCAACACCGAAGCCGCCGAGTCCGCCCGCTGCGAAGACGGAGGTCACGACGATGCGTGAAAACAATTCCATCTTGCCGCGTTTGCTGCGCAGGCCGTTTACGAACATGCGCCAGCGGAGTTCGGCGATCGTCGTGACTTGTCGAAGCACGCTAAGAGGAGATGTCATTTCGTGTGGACTTATTTTTGCACAGGCAGGGCAAGGACGCACGACTTGTCGCAACGCATTGAAACCACGCGATTTGGCAGAGTCTGGCGGTGTGAGTGGGGCGATTGCTGATGTCGCTTACTCGATGAAATGTGGGCTAAATCACATCCTGGCGTGAGATTACTCACGGTCGCAGCAGGATTCCGGTGAAAAAGTCGATAGTATTCAAGAGGTGATTTTGAGATGAGGGCGGCTGAAGACATTCCGTTATGGGCGAGCGTTACGCATCCGTTGGCGAACGTGCTGGATTTTGCATTTGGATGTCACCATACGAAGTTGAGCCGCGTCTTCACCCTTGAGGGCCACACGTATAAGGTCTGCTGCGATTGCGGGGCGACCTTCAAGTATTCGCTCGAAACCATGTCGGTCATGCATCGGTCCAAACTTTTTCCAATGTTCCGGCGATTGCGGGCGAGAAGTCGGCGGAAAAGGCTGCTGAGGCTCTCCGGGCGCGCCTGACCAAAACTTTCCAGGCGCCATCTTCATCCCAACTGTTCTTATCCCAACCACGACAGCTCTTGTTCGGTACGGCGCTCGCCACCGACGATGCGCAGGAAAATTTCTTCGAGCGTGAGTTTCTCGCCCGAGGCGGGGGTTCCGTCTGCAGGGTTGGTTGGTGTTTGGGCTTCGACTCCGGCGCGCAGCTCTGCGAGCGATCCCTGGGCGACGAGGCGTCCCTGATGAATGATGGCGACGTGGCTGCACAGGCGCTCGACGATTTCAAGTACGTGCGAAGTCAGAAAAATCGTGGCGCCCCGAGCGATCATCCCTTGCAGCATCGATTTCAGGGTTCCCGCTGCGATGGCGTCCACGCCCTCGAAGGGCTCGTCGAGAAATAAAACCTTGGGGCCGTGAATGACTGCGGCGGCGAGCGCCAGCTTTTTCTGCATGCCGTGGGAATAGTCCGTCACGAGTTTTTTCGGCTGGTCGGCAAGTTGCATGAATTCCAGCAACTCAGCGGCGCGCTTGGCAGCCGTGTCGCGGTCGAGGCCGTACATGCGTCCGGCAAAACTCAGAAACTCGGCGCCGGTAAGGCGGCCGAACAGGGCCATGCCTTCGGGGACAACACCAATCTGGCGCTTGACGTCGACGGGATGGGCGGTGAGATCGATGCCCAGAATTTCGATTCGTCCCGAGCTGGGCGCGAGCAACCCAGTGAGCATCTTGATGGTGGTGGATTTCCCCGCACCGTTCGGACCGAGGAAGCCGAAGAACTGGCCAGGCGCGACGCGCAGGTCCACGCCATCGACGGCAACGAGTTCTCCGAAACGGCGGGTCAATCCCTGAGTGGATATAGTCGGAGCGAGGTCCATGAATTTTCGAATCTAGCACACCCCGCGCAACCCCGCGTGGCTACGGCTTTATTCGGCAGTCAGTCTGTGGCTCTCATAACGTGGTGTCATCCTGAGCGTAGTAGCCGTTTTGCAGGCGAAGCGAAGGTTCTCGCGTTCATCCTGCCTCGCGCGGAAGCCATACTGCACGCCCCGCTACTGTTTCTCCTTTGGCGCTTCCTTTTTCTCGGGCTGCTTCTTCTGCGCGTCTTCAGTCCACGGAGGAGTGATTCCTGCGAAGCGCGCGTAGGCGATCGACTGGCCGAGATGCTCGGCGGCATGGCGCACGATGAAGAGCAGGATCCCGCGTTCGGTGTTCTTGCCGCCGAACCAGTCCATGCTCTTGTCGAGATCGGCATCGGGCATGGCGGTGATGGCCTTCTTCGCGTGGGCGAAAGAATCTTTCAGCGTGGCGACGACCTTTGCTTTATCGGTCGTGGATTTTTCGAGACTCTTGATATCAAGACCGGCCGGCGGTGGCGTGCCGACGAGTTTGTAGAGGTTAAAGTTGGCGGCGCTCACGTGCAGGAAAACCTCGGCGAACGAGCGCACGTCGGCCGAGGGACGCCACGCGAATTTGTCTGCCGGGATGGCTTCGGCAAGGCGCGTGAACTTATCCTCCTGGACCATGACTTCAGCCATGACCTCGGAGCGATACCCGGCGACGCCGGGAGTTCCTTCTTTGTAGGGATTCACTTGGGCGGCGACGCGCGATGCGCCAGCCGTGAGCGCGAGAAAACAGAAAGCCGAGAGAATGCGGTTCATGGCAAGTCCCCCTTGGAGCCTCAACAGTCTATCGGGTTCGGACGATCTTTGGTTCGAACCAAATGAAACCTCACTAAACAAGTCGTTTCGTTGCCGGAACTTGCCACTTGTCGTCAGTGGAACGCCTTGACTGAAGCCGGAAGTCGTCTTCTGCACAGCGAATTTCGGGCAAACTCCGAGAAGGATTTCTCATAGCTTTGCGCTTGCACACAGAATCAATAGGTTACGAGTGAAATTTGAGAAGCGCTGCATCTCTCGTGATTTCAGTTGTTTCGCAAATTGATACCTCGATTCGAATTAGCTTCGAGATATTGCCGCTAGCAAGCCGCTTTCCGGGCGATTTGGCGGAGTCTGCGGTGCGGACGACCTTGGCCTTGCCCGAGGATGAGATCGTCGAACTTGAGCAATCCTAGGCTCCGCAAACGCCATTCTACTCGGCATGGCCGATGTAAATTCCAGTCGTTCTTTGAGGGTTTTTATCTAAGTCCAATAGAATCAATTCCGGGTCTTTGGTCGCTCCAATGGAATCAACTATTTCCCAAAGCGATTGTGGTCAGAGGCCAAACGGACCAGTTGCCACGCGCGACAGATTCGCCAGTTCTTGTACGTACATGGGCCGCAACAGGAGAGTCGAGAACGTCTTTTCGACGAATCCGAGCAGGCCACGTCTCACCCGAAGTTGAGTCGAGATCGTCACGCGCGAATCCCCGGGAGCGGTGCCCGGGTCAACCGTAAATGTCGTGACCGCGCCGTTGGTGTCAAGATCCGTCTCGACCAGGACGCGGCCCGGGTCAGGCTCGGTGATGGTGGCACGAAAGGTCTGCTTCTTTCCCAAGATGCTCATCTGAAATCGGATTACGGTGCCTGCGCCAATACCGCCTTGCTCCACGACGAGGCCGCTTAGCTGTTTGGGCACGATGCGAGTGTGTCCGTCATGGTAGTTCGCGATCAAGGAGTAGACGCGTTCCCGGCGTGCGGGAATGAGAGCGGACGCTGCGACGATGTGTTTTTCAGGCTTGTTGTCGTTCATGATCTGGCGAAGCTTTGGATTCAGATCCTGTCAGTTGCGATTCACTTGCTGAAGTGGTTGCGGATAGCGTCGGCTTGGGTTCGGGTCACGACCGCGGAGAGCGCAGAGGAGTCTGCCTGCTTCACCGCCTGTACGCTGCCGAAGTGTTCGAGCAGGCGCCGCGTAGTGCTCGCGCCTACGCCTGGAATTTCCAGAAGTTCGGTGGACCGGTCGCGCATCTGCCGCCGTTTGCGATGGAATGTGACGGCAAAGCGATGGGCTTCGTCGCGGATGAGCTGAATCAAGTGCAGTACCGGCGAGTGGTGATCGAGCGCGATGGGATCTTTCTCCTGTCCGTAGACGTAAAGGATTTCTTCGCGCTTGGCGATCGCTGCCAGCGGCTGGTTGATGACCTCGATCGATTCCAGTGCTTCGGCCGCGGCGTGCAGCTGGCCCAGACCACCGTCAATCAAAACGAGGCTTGGCATGTTTTTCTTTTCTTCTTGAATGCGTTTGTAGCGGCGCGTCACCACTTCGCGCATCGAGGCGAAGTCGTCGACACCTTGCACGGTGCGGATGATGAACTTGCGGTAATCGGATTTCTTCATCTTGCCGTCTTCCCAAACGACCATGGAAGCGACGGTTTCGGCACCCTGAATGTGCGAGATGTCGAAGCATTCGATGCGCTTCGGCAATTCCGGCAGGCTCAGGGCTTCTTGCAGCTCTTCCTGAATCTTGCGGGCGTTCGGCTTGAGCACGCGGAAGCGCTGGTCGTAGGACTGCTTAGCATTGTTTCCGGCGAGATCAATGAGCGAGCGCTTGTCGCCGCGCTGCGGGACGAGGATGTGTACACGGGCGCTGCGGGAGTTCTCACTTGCGCCTTGCTCGGTGAGCAGGTCTTCGAGGGCTTCGCGATCTTCGAAGTCGACGGGGACGTAGAGGTTGCGTGGCACGTAGGGCTGGCCGATGTAGAGCTGCTTGAGGAGAGCGGAAAAGAATTCGCCGGGATGAAAATCTTGATTGGTCGCGCTGGCGGCCAAAGGCGCTGGCGAGCTCTGCTCGCCTGGGCGGACGAGGGCGTCCGCCCCTCCACGAGTCGTGGTATCGTCTGCGTCTGTGGGCGTCGCGAACTCCGGCAGGTCTTCCCAGAAGAATTCACGGCGGTCGACCATTTTGCCGCCGCGCATGTGGAACAGGTTCACCGCCAGCATGCGGTTTTCATAGTGATAGCCGAAGACGTCGGCGTCGTCGCCTTCTGCGGCGTGAATTCGCTGGCGCTCCTGCAACTGCTCGACGGTTGAGATCAGGTCGCGGTAGCGTGCAGCGCGCTCGTACTCCTGCGTTGCGGCGGCCTGCTCCATGCGCTGCTGTAGGGAGCGGCTCAGGTCGGTGGGGCGTCCTTCGAGGAACAGTTTCACGTCGCGGACGGCTTCCTGGTAGAGGTCGGGCGTGGTCAAGTTCTCCACGCATGGCCCGAGGCAGCGCTTGATGTAGTACTGCAGACACGGGCGCGGGTGGAATCGTGTCAGGTCCACCTTGCACGATGGAATCAGAAAATTGCGGTGGATGAGATCGACAATGCGATACGCCAGATTGGCGGGGAAGTAGGGGCCGTAGTAAGCGCTGCCGTCTTTACGCAGGCGGCGCGTGACATAAACGCGCGGCCAGCGCTCGCCGAGCGTGAGCTTCACGTAGGGATAGCTCTTGTCGTCGCGCAGCAGGATGTTGAAGCGAGGTTTGCGCTGCTTGATGAGATTGTTTTCGAGGGCGAGCGCCTCTTTGTTGTTCGCGACGACGATGTATTCGACGTCCACCGCCTCACGCACCAGGGTGCCGGTCTTCGCATCTTCCCATCGGCCTTCGTGGAAGTAGCTCGCCACGCGGCTGCGCAGGTTCTTCGCCTTGCCGACGTAGATGACGTCGCCTTCGGCGTTCTTGTAGAGATACACGCCGGGCTCGGCCGGTATGGTTCGAATTTTGGCGAGCAGGTCCATGGCGCGCGCGGTATACCTGATTCTACTTGGATGGGAACGGGACGCATTATGTTACAAAAAGGCAGATGAGCTTTCCATGTGCTCGCCGGGCGGCTTGGACCCGGAATCGATTTTTGTGCACGGTTTTCTGTCTGGGCATTCTGACGTGCATGGGTTCGCGGCTGACCGTGGCACAGACGAATCCGCCCCAGTCGAGCCAGCAACCGCAAGTTACACAGTCTCCCGAGGGAAAGAAGACAGAGGCGGAGCGCGCGGCGGCGCGGGCGAAGGCCCACCATTTCGATCGCGTCGTCATTATCGTGCTCGAGAACGTCGATTACGAAGTAGCCAGCCAGAACAAAGATCTAGTCGCATTGGCCGCGAAGGGCGCGAGCTTCACGAACTTTCATGCGCTATTTCATCCGTCGTATCCGAACTATCTCGCGATGGTCGCGGGAACGGACTTCGGAACCCACAATAAGGGACGGCTGCGCGGTGACAACCAGGAGAATTTTCCCAACGATGCAGCGCACCGCACCATCGCCGATCGCCTGTTTGCGGCGGGCCTCGAGTTCAAGCAGTACGCGGAGGAACTCCCTGACACGCCTTGCCCGTGGCAGGACTCAGGGCAGAGTGTGTTCACGAAGAAGGGCAACTACGTGCGGCGGCATGTGCCTTTCCTGAGCTTTCGAGAGGTGCAGGAGAAGTGGTGCGATCGCGTGATCCGCGTGGATTCGACCAAGACTAAACTTTTCTTGCCCGACAACTACTTCCTTGACGACGCGAAGAAGGGACTGGTGGCGTATTCCTTCTACACGCCGAACATGAGGAACGATGGGCACGATACGTCGGTGGCGTTTGCCGGGGCCTGGGTGCGGAAGTTTCTTGAAAGCACGTTTACCGAATCGCTGCGCAAGGGCACGCTAGTGGTGGTGACCTTCGACGAATCCGGGGGCAACGCCGACAACCGCATTTACACGCTGTTTCTTGGCGATATGGTGAAGGAGGCCAGCCAGCAGGATCCGAAGGCGCTGGCGGTGCGTTATACGCACTACAACGTGCTGCGGACAATCGAAGACAATTTCGGGCTGGAGCCGTTGACGGAGAACGACCGGGCGGCGGCGCCGATTACGGACATCTGGAAGTGATTCCGTGGTTGTGTTACACTTATTACATATGAGTCATACGCTGACAATTCGTCTTACACAAGAACTTCTCGACTGGCTGAAGGAGACCTCTCGCCAGACGGGCGTTCCAGTTGGGAGGTTGATCCGCCAGCAACTCGAGGCTGCAAAGTCGAACGTTGGTAGCCAGCGTTTCATGCGCCATGCCGGCGCCTTTACCGGTGGTCCGCGGAATATTTCATCTCGCAAGGGATTCTCGCGCTCATGAAGGGAATCGCTGACACAGGCCTGATTGTGGCTTTTGCTCGAACTAACGACGAGCATCACGCATGGGCCATTGATATTGCGAAGTCGCTCACCGAGCCGTTGCTTACATGCGAAGCGGTACTAGCGGAAGCAGCCTTTCACTTGGGCTCAAGTTTCTATGTTTTGTCATTGTTGACTGACGAGATGTTGCGAATCGCGTTCGACTGTAATCGCAATGTCCAGCAGCTATCGGAACTAGCAGTACGCTATCAAGATCGTCAGCCGGATCTTGCTGATCTCTGTCTCATCCGAATGAGTGAGCTTTATCCGCGACACACCGTGATCACGGTGGATGAAACTGACTTCCGGGTGTATCGGCGCAACAAAAGAGAGACCATTCCTCTGCTCTGTCCCCCGCGTGTCGGGTAGCCTACCAAACACTGTTACGACCCCATATCTGAGCCCAACCGTATAAAATTTCCACTTTCTATGTGGGTTTGCGTGGTTTCGGGGAGAGTGCAATTTCTTGCTGCCCGCACGGAAATATCCGCAAAGCATTGAAAACGTATATACTTATTCGCGATGTTCCGGGTACAGGAAACTGGCCCATGCCGTGCAAAAGTAAAGCACGAAGTGAGCATGAATTCATTTCCCAAGGTTTAGATATATCCAAAGATTTCGGGAGCGGAACAAGCCCCGAACAAGATTTTAGAATCTAAAATTGAGAGATTCGGAAACACCAAGGAGCCATACCCTATGAACCGCACTTCGTTAGTGTTGTGCCTGGCAGTGAGCATGGCGGCTACCGTCGGCTGCGTCAGCAAGAATTACGTGAAGAACCAAACTACTCCCCTGATCAACAAGACCAACGAACTCGATGACCTGACTGCGAAGAACAGCAAGGACATCAAGGACGTGGATGCACGTGCCCAAGCCGGCATCACCGCCGTGAACGCCAAGACTGCCGACGTTGAGACGAAAGCACAGGCCGCTGGACAGAATGCCGCGTCAGCGCAGCAAATGGCCGACGCTGCCAACACGCGAGTAGGCGTTCTGACCAACACCGTCGCCAATCTCGACAACTATCACGCGGTCGCTGAGACCTCGGTGAAGTTTGCTTTCAACAAAGACAACCTGACCCCGAAGGCCAAGGAAGCACTGGACCAACTCGCAGGCAGCATCGCCGCGACCAAGGGATACATTATCGCCCTCGAAGGCGGAACGGACTCAGTTGGACCGGCGGACTATAACTACGACCTGAGTCAGCGCCGCGCGAATTCCGTGATTCAGTACCTGGCCTCGAAGTACAACGTTCCCGCGCACAAGATTTACGTGATCGGACTCGGCAAAGATAAGCCGGTTGAGTCGAACAAGACCAACGCCGGCCGCGCCGACAACCGCCGCGTGGATGTGCGCCTGATGACGAACACCGTGGGCGACAGCACGACGCCAGCGACCACGGGTAACCCGTCGTCGATGTAAATCGAATTTACCCTCCTCCCCGGAGGACTTCGCCAACCAGGCCGCTCAAAGCCTCCCCCTGAGCGGCCTGCTTTTTTCTAACGCCGAGCAATGAGCTGTGAGTTTATGCGCGCCGGATGGAGAAAGCGCCTGCAGGGCTTGGTCTTCTATTCGACCACCGTGGCGAACGGGCACCGCTTGCCGGCATGACCGGCTTTGTCATGTTCTTTCAGCAGACCAATGGCGTAACGCTCAGCTCGGCCAGCGGCCTCCCTTTGCTCGGCCGTTAGTTCACGGCTTGCGGCGAGCTTGCGGATATCCGAAAGGTGCTGCTCCAGGTCGTCCTTAGTCTGGCATTCCATCGACTGTTTCGCTCCTGAGGAAGGGTATGTGCGCTCCATTACCTTAATTCCCGTGCACAAAGATTCGGAATGGCACGAACGTGTTGAAGGATGCGAGGTATTTACCCTGCAGTGGTGCAGTTTGCTCAACGCAGTAACTGCAGCAGACTCCTCAGATTGTGGTGAAACGGCGTAATATTTCCTTCATGCCATCCTTTAATTTTTCCCGGCGGTCGTTTCTTGCTATGTCAGCGGCGTTGCCTTGGGCCTTTCGAGGGGTCGCATTTGGGGCTTCTTCGAGTGCAATTCCGGTTGGGCTTGAGCTTTATTCCGTGCGTGAAGCCTTAAAGCAAGACGCCGAAGGTACGGTGCGGGCCGTGGCTCAGATGGGATATCAGGCCGTCGAATTCTATTCGCCGTACTTTGAATGGACGGATGTGCAAGCCAAGCATATGCGCAAAGTGATGGATGATCTGGGCATACGCTGCTACTCGACGCACAACGATGATGCGGCTTTCGATGCCAAGGATATTGAACGGGCGCGCGAACTGAATCTGATTCTTGGCAGCAAGTATCTGGTGCTTGCCTGGTCGGATCCGAAAGCCGACCTTGATTCGTGGAAGGCGACTGCGGAAAAGCTAAATGCTGCCGCCGATCAGCTCGAGCCCGCGGGCCTTAAGGTCGGATATCACAATCACGATGCAGAGTGGAGGCTGGTTGGCGGCCAGCGTCCCATGGAGATTCTGGCGAAGAACACGAAGCCGACCGTGATGTTGCAGTTGGATGTGGGCACGTGCCTCGAGGCGGGTTCCGACCCTGTCGCGTGGATCCGAGCCAACCCGGGGCGCATTCGGTCCATCCATTGTAAAGACTGGTCTCCCGAACCTGATAAGGGGTACAAGGTGCTGTTTGGCGAAGGCAAGGCGGATTGGAAGGGAATTTTCCAGGCAGCGGAAAGCGTCGGCGGCGTCGAATATTATTTGGTCGAACAAGAGGGAAGCCGGTTTTCTGAAATGGAGACGGCACGGCGCTGCCTGGAGGCGTTCCGTGCGGCACATGCGTAAGGAAGCGTCGTTAGTCGCTGGTGGTTGGCTGTTCGCGAACGAATAACGACAAACGACTGACGACCAACGGCTGAGCGCGCTAAAATAATTCTATGAGTCGTGTGCTTTTTCTTTTATTGCTGGCCTGCAGTGTGGGGGCGTGGGCGCAGAGTTCGTCGACGCCCGCCAATTCTTCACCATCGAAGTCATCCAATCAAGATTCCACCTCTGAATCGAAAACATCCAAGCCTCGAAACCCCAACCTCACGCCGCCGCGGTCGGATCGAGTGAATGCGAGCGAGTTGAGCGATGACGTTGGCGAGAGTTCGAGCAAAGATACGCAGATCGATCTGAGTCCTCCGGAAGATGACTCCAAGGTGCATCCCCATAGTTCCGAAGCAGTGACGGATGCGGAGGAGTCCGGCGATGCGGATGTGAAGGAGTTCCATCCCTGGGACCCGCACAAAGCGGCCAAAGATGTTGAGGTAGGAGACTTCTACTTCAAGCGCAAGAACTATCGCGCGGCAGAGGATCGCTATCGCGAGGCCCTACTGTACAAAGACAACGATGCGATTGCGACTTACCGTCTGGCGATTTGCCTGGAGAAGATGGACCGGCCGGACGAGGCGCGCCAGGAGTACGAAAGCTACTTGAGAATTCTGCCTTTCGGGCCGGAAGCCGCAGACGCCAAGAAGGCCGTTGCGCGGCTGAAAGAGCCCTCTGCAAACGCCAAGCCGGCAAAATAGTCCATCGCCTTTTACGGAAGAAAAGGCTGCCAACGTGCCCGCGCCCACGCGCACGCTCGGATTCTTCACCGTGGCCGGCGAGTGGTGGTTTTTGTCGTGCCACCATTTCTTTTTGAGTTGTCGACCCGGCTCTGCTTGCCCTCGCCGAGAACCAAAGTGGAAGGCCACTTCAAACCGGATCGCGTGCGGCCCTTCGATCGCGCCGCCGAATCGACGATGCCTTCAAAAGCATCAAGGCAGGCGTGCACTGTCTGGGCGCTGAGGACGCCTTCGAAGCGGCCGCGAATGATCAGCATGGCGGTGCCGTGGATCAGAGACCACACCGCCAGCATAACGCGAGTGTGCTGGTGCGGAGTGCCCCCCAGGCGTTTGGTAATTCGCTCGCGCATCAGATTGAAAGAAGGCCAGGGCTCGTGCAGGGAAGGGGGCTTGCCGACGCTGTCAAACAGCACTTCGTAGGCGTGGGGACGCTGGAGGGCAAACTCGAGATAGCTGAGTACGGACTCGCGAAGCGTGCGGGTGCGGCTGAGGGCGGCGAAAAGATCTTTGCGGGTCTGTACGCGCAAGGCGCGGAGAATATCGTCGCGATCGCGGTACCGCTCGTAAACTGTGGGCGTCGTAGTGTCGGCCGCTTTGGCTACCGCGCGCATGGTCAGGGCTTTCTCGCCGCCGCGGGCCCACAGGCGTGAGGCGGCGTCGAGAATTTTTTGCTCCAATTCAGGGTCAGGATGCCGGGGCACTTCGCCTCCAAGAGGTGAAAATAATTACTTGAACTGCGTATAACTAACGCTGTATACTATATAAACACTAGAAACAACTGATGACCTCGCAGGGTGGGTCTTGCCGGAACCGTGAAAGAGGCAGTCCTCCCCAAACCGGTTCCCCCGGACCCGCCTGCGTATCCCGCACAAATCGAGGAGTAGTAGATGGTCCCCGCAGTGAAGAATATTGATGGTACCCGCCTTAAGGCTGATCTCGCCGCCGCCGGAGTGGAGTTGTTAAGCGCGCAATGTGCCGCCGACCGCTTGCGTCTCCAATATTCTCCGCACGACATAGCCATGTTGGGCGAGGCTCGCATGCTGAAGCGTGCTATCGCCTCGGCCGAAGCCTTGCACCAATTCTTCTCCCAGATCGCCGGCCAACTCAAACATCAAGAAGCGGGCGAAAAGAGATAAGGCGTTCTCCTGCACTTTCTCCGGGGTCTACTTCAGGGCCCAATTACCGCAGACGAGCTAGCGGTTCCTACTTTTCCACGCGAATAAATTCTCCGGTCGAGGCGTTCACCGCGACCGTCAGTTTGGCTGCTTCGCGGCTGCCATAGATGACGTGCCAGACCAACTCGTTGGTGTTATGGTTCCAGTCGCAAACGTAAACCACGGTTGTATCGGGCGCCTTCTCCATGATTTTGTCGCCGCCGTGTTTCTGAGCGGTGGCCAGCGCCTGATCGGAATCAATCTTGAGAAACGCGATATCGAAGACCCACGTGGATGAGTTGGTGGGGCTGTAGGTGTCCTCGGTTCCGGGATTGATACCACGCGAAGGCGCCCCATCGGCTGCGCTACCCGACCATGTGTACGATTTTTCCGAACGCCGGCTGGCTGAAGCAAAGCTGCCGCGCCACACTGCCGACTTGCCATCATGACCATTGCCGTCGCTGGTGAGGCTGGACTCGAGGCGGTACGGCCTAGCGTCCTGATTCCAACCGCGAGCGGCCACGTAAACCTTCTGCAGGGCTGTACGCGCCGTGACGAGTTCGGGTCCTTTCACATCGGGCTTTACGGGCTCCGTGGGCTTGTCTTCGGAGCAAGCCGCCAGCAATGCGAGAAGAATGACCGCGACTATCGTCCAGGCTGGTGAGCTTGTGCGCCGCTCCGTGTGGACGAGGCTAACCGTTTTCATGGCGTCCTTCCTGTTATAACTTTGATGAGTTTTAATGCCGCGCATAATTCTACCCGAAGCGGCGGAAAAGGTAAGTAACGCCTGTGGACCCCCATCTTTACAAATTGCAGCGGGAGATCGAATCAGCGATCGTAGGACTTTCGCCGGAACAGATGAACTGGCATCCGCCAGGGAAATGGTGCGCCGCGGAAGTACTGGAGCATCTGTATCTGACCTACACCGGAACTGTGAAGGGATTTGAACGCGAGGCGGAAGCGGGAAAGCCGCTGGCCACGGCCCAGAACTGGAAGCAGCGCGTCCAGACGCTGGTGGTCTGCGGTTTCGGATATTTGCCGTCGGGGCGGGAAGCGCCGGCAGTAGCGCGTCCTCGGGGAGTGCCGACGGAGAAAGTACTGGCCGAGATTGGGCCCGTGATCGCTCGCATGGATGATGTCATTCGACAGTGCGAAGAAAAAATCGGGCGCGGGACAAAATTGCTGGACCATCCGATTCTGGGGCCGCTGACTGCGTCGCAATGGAGGAAGTTTCATCTGGTGCATGGGCTGCACCATCGGAAGCAGTTGCGGCGATTGAGGCGCGGAGCGGGATAGATTAGTTTTCTGTGAGAGTGGTAAAGATTTTAACCGCCAAGGACGCTAAGAAATTCCGCTAAGGGCGCTAAGAAAATCTTGGGATTCCTCACTTGAGCTGAAATGAAGTGAGCGCCGGAGCTGGGCTCCGGCGCTCGATTATTTGTGGCTTTGGTTTCTGCTATTCGCGAGCTGAGGCGGACACGCCGGCTTTGCGGGCGCCTTCCTGCAGGTCCTCGAGCTTCTGCTTGGCATCTTCGAGGGCTTTCTGCTTGTCGGCGATTTGCTGCTTGTACTGGGCGTCCTGCTTGTCCCAATCTGCCGAGTTGCGCATACGATTGCCCACGTCGGCGTACATGGCGGCGGCGCGAATCTGGTATTCGCGCTGCAGCACGTCGAGTTCGCGCGTCAGCAGATCGATCTGCTCTTTCTGGGACGTCATCTTGTCTTCCCATTGCTTCAGAGCGGCCTGCTTGGCGGCTTCGTCTTCCTCAGCGGCCTTGGCGGTACTCTTGGGCTTGTCGTCCGGAGCCTTCATTTCGGCGCCAGGTTTGGCGTCACCGGTCGCCTTGGTTTCAGTGGTAGCGGCAGCCGGAGCGGCTGATTGTGCCTGACTCGACGCAGAATTGTCAGTGGTCGAGGCCGCGGTTGGGCCTACGATCGAGAGCTTATCTTGGGTCGGCAGATTGTCGTTGTCGAATACCTTCGGCTTCGCCTTGGCCGAAGGATCCTTGCGGACCTGCCGGGCATAAGTTCCCAGCGACGAATCAGGTGTGTTCGACGGAGCCTGATTCTGAGCGCCAGCCGGAAGACCAAGCACGCCGAGAACCAGTAAGAGTCCAATGCCATTGCACGTGAGTTGTTTCATAAGCCCACCTTTTCCATTACGCTAAATTCGCTTACGTCGGAGTGGCTGTTCCCGCTGCGCCGCTCCATATTGCGCGATCCCATTTTTTGATCGTTCACTTTCCTAAAGCTGCTCCGGCGCCTTGTGCGACGCGTTTTTCGGTCAAGAATCCGCCAATGCGGCGATCGAGATCGGCCGCTTCGTGCGCAATGTCGGCGGCAAGTTGCTTGGCCATCTCCGCATCGCGGCTGTTGGCAAGCTGCTGCGCATAGCCAGAAATCGTGGTCAGGGAAGTACGCAACTGCAGCGCCATCTCGGCCGAAAGTTCGCCTTGCAATTCTTGTTGCCGGCGCATCCGTTCCTGCGCACTCAAGTCGTTTATGAGGCAGGCTACGCCGAGCAAGCCGCCATCCTCGGCTGGTACGGCAGAAATTCTGATTGCCAGGAATCGCTTCTCGCCGCCAGGGGTTTCGTATTCGGCCTCGGCCTGACGGTGGGTGCTGCCTTCACGCAGTACTGCACCGACTTCATCGGCCAGGCAAACCGAGTCCGTGGTATCGGGGGTCTCGTCGGGAAATACGCCGGGCGCTACTGCTTTTCCGGAAGTAAGGACAGCGCCGCGGAAGATATCGTCCGCGCCCATGCCCGTCGTTGAGGCAAAACCCAAAATTTCTTTCGCAGCGGAATTCGATGTTTTGACCAGGCCGTTCGGCCCGAATACCAGCACGCCACACGACAGATTGGTGAGCACCGCCTGGCTGAATGTCTCGGTCGCGCGGGCACGTTGCTGCTCGGCCTGCGATTGCACTTCGAGTTCCAGCTTCTGCTGCTTGAGTTGCTGGATGACCGTGCTGTACACATGCAGCGGCAGCGTTTCAAGAGAGGGCGTGGCCGGACCAAGGCTGGATTCTTCCTGAATATTTTTTCGCAGCATGCGCATCAAGAGCACGCCAAACAAGAACGCAGAAGTCGCGCAGAACAGCACGACCGCCGCGCGCAGGATCACCGGGTTGGCCAGGATTCTCACCAGAGCCCCCTGTACCAGTGCAGGAAATCATTTCCGAAGAAAGAGGCGAAGACAGCCATGCTGCCGAGAAATACACCAAAAGGCATCTGGTAAAAGCGCAAAACCATTTGCGCCGACTGCCATCCGCGGCGCCGGGCGGCCTGCGCATTCGCCAGGTGTTTTGCGAAGCGATGCGTGCGCTTCAGGAAAACGACGAAGACCGTGAAGACACCGAAGAAAGATCCCGCAAGCGATGCAGTGAAGATCGTGAACACGGTCAGCTTCATGCCGAGGAATGCGCCGACCATCGCCATGAGCTTGACGTCGCCGAAGCCCATGCCTTCCATGCCGCGCCAGCGCAGGTAGATCGCGCCCGCGCCGTAAATGAACGATGCGCCCAATACCGCGCCCAGCAGGGAATCGAGCAGAGAGAGCATACGGCTCGTCACATCGCCACTGAAGGGAAGGTTCACCATCCCGGGCAGGAACTGCGAAGCAAGATCATTCATGGGTACGAGCAGACTGAAGACCAGTCCCAGCGCAAGACCGGGAAGGGTCATCTTGTCGGGCAGCAGTTTGGTTTCGGCGTCGGTGAAAATCAGTCCGAGCAAAAGGAACGCAAATGCGCAGTACTTCAACGTGGAGAGCGTCCATCCGAAATACCAGTAGCAGGCAAGGAACATTACGCCGGTGAGCAGTTCAATCAGCAAGTAGCGCGGCGAAATTCTCGTCTTGCACTGGCGGCAGCGTCCGCCGAGGATCAGCCAGCTCAAGACCGGGATGTTGTCGTACAGAGCGATGGCGTGCTTGCACTTCGGGCAGGCCGAACGCGGCGTTACGACCGACAGACCAAGCGGCAGACGGTAGATACACACGTTCAGAAAGCTGCCGAAGGCCAGCCCGAGGATAAAAATCGCCGATGCGAGAACGGGATCCAAATATGCTCTCTGACGCTCTTGAAGATCGCGGCACACGCTTGGCGTGAACCGTCTTTCGAAGAACGTGGAAATCTCCTGATCTTGTTGGATTATAAGGCGATCATCCGGTCGAGTACTAAGGTACTGAAGTCACTGTCCAATCGGCCAAGGGCCACTAAGTGCATGGACAGCAAGGGGGATGGCTGGTTAGGCAGAGGGTTTCTCGCGTTACCGAGGACTGGGTAACGCGCCGCTACGACTGGGGTGCGGCTTAGGCGGTTTCGAGATTGGGGCACGCAGTAATGGTCCTCGGGACGTGTTTTACCCGTCCCGAGGCCCTTGTGAAGGTCGAGATCCTGACGCCTACTTCGCTTGCACGCCCTCGAGGTAGGTGACCAGATTCGCCGTTCTCTGCTGCACCTGGCTCTCGTGGCCCTGGCTGATGCTGGAAAACAGCTGACCCCAAACCGGCATGTCCTGACTGCCGTGGGAGGGGAGAGTAGCCTGTCCGCGAATCACGGCCGCAACATGAGCTGCAGGGAACTTCCCGCCGCTCTTCTGCGCCAGAGCGGTCAGATCGGGTGGCGGCGTCTTCATGGCCGAGGCGGCCGGTCCATTGCCCTTGGCATCCGTGCCATGGCAAACGGCGCAATAGCTCTTGAACATTTCTTTGCCCGAGTTCGACGGGGCGTTGGTGATGGGAACGTGCTTTACGACGGCTACAGTCTGGGCCGGAGCCTGTTGCGCTTGCGCCACGGCAAGAACCGAAATCGTCATGAGAATAATTGCAAAACTGATGAATTTCATTACACGCATGTCTTCCTCCTAGGGGCTGCGAGGCCCAAAACTTCCACAACAGGTGAGTCTAGGCGCGGAGGCAAAAGTCGAATGTGATTGAGATCACAAGGAGACGTGACTAACGATTGGCGAACGCCACCACGTCACGGGAAGACGAAGCGCAGCAGTTCTCCCTCGAGTGCGAGGGCATCGGCGTCGTGAACGGGGAGGTTTCCGTGCCAGCGCTTCCAGTCTGCGGGAACGAGGCGAGTTTGCGCGACGGGGCTCTCGATCCAGCCCTCCGCAGTTTCTTCGCGCAGGAAGACAGCGAAGGCTGGGGCGGGCGGCGCGGCGCTGTGAAGGGACTTCCATTCGTAAAGGCTTGCCGCCAGGCTCTCGCTCAGCGATTCGCGTGGGTCGAGACAGAGCGTCCATCCCTGGCGGACGAATTGAAGATAGTGATCCGGGGATGCTCCGGCTTGTGCGCTGACTACCTGCGCGCCATAATCGCGAGCGACCTGCACAGTGCCGTCACGTGACGCGTGATCGACGACAAGAATCTCGTCGCAGGGATAGAGAGTCTCCAGGGCTCTTCCCAACCGTAGCGCGTCGTTTTCCGTGTGCAGCAGTGCCGTAATCGGGGGCATGAGAGCAACGCCTGCGTCAGAGAGTGTACGCGAAGCGCGGCCCGGACGGGGTAGTAAGAAGCACTCAGAGTCGAACAAAAGAAACAGTAGGGACGGAGCTCGGTACGGCTCGATGGGCCGCTGGAAAAGATGGAATGCGGAAGCGCCAAATTCCGCATTCCATTCTCCCGGGTATTACAAGCTGCGAAGGAAGTTCAACAGGTCCTGTTGTTGCGAACTACTGAGCCCATTGAAGCTGTTGATCACGGAGTTCGCCTCTGAGTTGCACGAGATGCTTTGGAACTCAGGCTCGTACACGCTGTTGGTGGTCAGCACATAGAACAACTGCGCATTCGAAACCTGGTCGCAGTACTGGTTTGAGCTGAAGTAGTGGTCCTGAATGGCCTGCACCAGGTCGGCGGTGCGCCCGTCATGCAGGAAGAATAAGCGCTGTCCCAGGCCCCACAACGGAGCGGTGCGGAACTGGTCAGCGCCGGCCGCACCCTGATTGATGCCGTCGGCAAGACCGGCTCCCATGTGGTGCAGCGCGAAATCCGAATAGGGATGGTAGGTGACGCTTGACATCCCAGTGAACGGGGATGCTGCTGTCGTGAGAGTTGTGGAATGGCAGAGGTTGCAGCCGATCTGATTGAACAGGTTCGATCCGTTGGTGGTGGATGTTGTGGGTGCGGCTGGTGTGGGCGGGGCCAGCAAGCGCATAAACGCGCCGAAGTTGACCAGGTCCGACGACATCTCGGAGAGCGTGCCGATCGTGGTTCCGAAGTTCGCGCTGCTCTTATTGCCGTTGAGAATGTTGCTCCTGTCTTCCGGACTCGCGTTGAAAACGCATCCGGCGGTGGTGTTGCGTTCGTTGGGGAATCCTTCGTTGGTGACTCCCTGCTCGACGTTGTAGGCTTCGGCTGCGAAGATCAGCAGCGACTTGTTCTGCGCCTTCCAACCGAAACGAGTGATGGTGCCATCGTTGCCGCTGGTGTTGAAGCTGCCGCCGATGCCGGCCTTCGAGCGGGCGCTCGAGGTCGCATTCAGATTCGAAACCAGAGTTGCATCGGGAGTGTTCTCGACCAGACCCAATCCGAAGGTTGGCGTTGGAATGCGGAAGATGACGTTGCCCAAGCCAAGCTGCGTGGTGAAGCTTGGTTGAGCCAGCGTACAACCGGGAGCGTCGGTGCGTCCCTGAATCGTGTAGAGATCGTGGACGCCGCCGTCGAGCGCAGAGTACACGTTCGTGCCGTCAGTCGCGACAAATCTTGCTTCACGCACGGGGCCGCTGGCTGTGATGAAAGAAGGAACTGTGTTGGTGGCTCCATCAAGCGTGGCCAGCGCTACTTGCGGATTGGACACAGGATTTTGCGGACTCTTCTGACCCGGGCTGCTGCCGCCGACGGCTGGTTGAGCGTGGCACATGGCGCAGCTGTTGCCGTTAAACGTCGGGCCGAGACCGCTGCCGGCCTCGATGGTTCCAGTAACAGAATCGACTTCATTAAATCGAGTGAGTGCTTGGCTGAAGAGCTGTTGCTCGTTGGCGTTCAATGTGGGGAAAAAGCCTCCGGCAGCGGCCGCGCCAGCGCGCGGGCCGGGATCCTTGGCTTGTGCATTTGCAGGTGGGACAGAGACGAGTGTCAGAGCGAGCGCTGACACGATAACCAGTAGGCGGAGGGAATAGCGAACGGCTTCCCTCGCCAGGGACAGGGACTGGCGTGAGCGGAGCATGGCTCCTCCTTTGAGTTTTGGTGTTGATGGCCCCAGACCGGAATGGCGCGAATACTGAGGCGTCCGAACAAGGCAGGTCAGGGTGTCCGAGTGCCGCAGTAAGTGAAGAACTTTTAGTCGGAATTGTTTTCGGCGCAGCAAAAATCGTAAGGCGTTACGGAGTTGGAACAAGCGCGGAATTATTGGAGGGAGGGAAAAGCAGAAGTTTGTTATAGATAGGCGGAGTTTTTCGAAAGGATGTTTAGATCGGAGTTAAACCCGTCCGCGCGGTGAGCCCTGTTCTGAAATCCGAAACGCAGAAAAAATCTTTTAGGCAGAGACGTAGCTTTCTACGTCTCTGCTGACGGCATTTTCGGATGGTGGTGCGAGAGACGTTACGAGCAACGTCTTTGCGACGATTTATTGCGAGTTCCCTAGCTTCGGACGGTTGGCGTCGGAACTCTGCGCCTGCACCACAGTGATTGGCGCTTGAAGCGTGAAGTTCAGCACGGTCTCAGAGGGCAGCTTGATCTGCTGTCCCTTGGTCGCGGCCTGCACGCCTCCACCGACGCCGGCACCGGCTGCCGAGCCGATGGCCGCACCTTTGCCGCCACCGGCGATGGCTCCAATGATGCCGCCAATGATAGCGCCGCCACCCACCTTCTCAGCAGTGTTCTTGCCGCGCGAGCTACCCTCTTTGCGATAGGTGTCGGTCTGCAGGCTATAACTCTTCCCGCCAGAGGTGAGGCTGTCGAGCTGCAATGCGACTGTGGACTGTCCCTTAAACTTGCCGGCGCTCTTGACGTCTGTTAGATGCCCGGTGAGTTCAACGCCCGCCGGCACGGCCTCGACTCCGTCGGAGCTGAGGGGCGCGTTCAAGGTGGCGTGGAAGGTGTCGCCCGTCTGATTCTTTTCGCTGTCGATCGGGTCGATCAGCCGCACCGTCATCTGCGTTCCCTGATCAATAATCAACTTCCGCGCTGAGGGCGGCGGCGGGGTCGCGGGCGTATTGTCGGGAGGCGGAGCAGACGCAGGAGCATTGTCTTCGGCAATCGCGGGCGGGGCAGTTTGATTGCTGGCGTCCGTCTGGGTGTTATCTGCGGTGGCCGCGGAATCCCGGTGACTCTTGGCAGCGCCACCACGAAACTTTCCAACTTTTTTGTTTTCCGGCGTCTGAGCCACGGACTGAGTTGGAGCAGTGGAAATGGGCGCTACGGTCTCGGGAACGCCTGCCGATGCCTTGGTTGCAGGAGGCGCTGCATTTCCTACCTGCAGATTGTTGACGACTGTCTTTACTCCGGCAATGGATGCAGCCTGGCGGCCCGCTGCGTCGCGCTGCGCGTCGTTGTCTACGGTGCCGGCAAGCGTGACGACGCCATTGTCGGCCTGCACGGTGAGTTGCTTGCTGGAGAGTCCGGAATCCTGGCTGAACTTGCTCTGGACCTCGCTGGAAATCTTGGCGTCGTCGGGCTTTTTGGCGCACGCCAAGCCCAGCCCAAGAACGATCGCCAGAGTGAATGAATACACGATAAGGGAATTACGTTTCATAACTCGACTCCTTACATGAGCCCCGAAAGGCTCCGGCGCACAACACCACATTTTAGATGCTTGGAGCAGTGTTTGCAGATGTAAATGCGGGGACGGGGCGGGCAAAAGCTCTTGGCTGCGGAGGTCGCTAACAAGAGCTTGGCGGGCGAGGCTTTCCAGCAGGATTTTCTAATGGATGAACTTATAGTCGACGATGGACGCCGCCAGCGCGCCGTTTTCTTCCACCTCGGGCGCGTCCTTGGCCCGCATCACACGACCCTGGCAAACGACGTTGCTGTTCTTCTGTCCAGAGATTTCTTCGGGCATCTCGAACACCATCTCGATGAGCGCGTTGATGGGCAACTGCTGCGGTCCGTTGAACAGCACGCCGCTCTGGCTGATGTTTTCGATGATGCCTTCGTACCACGTGCTGGTCTTGTTGACGCGATAGCGCAGAGGAATATCGAGCTTCAGGCGGCGCGCGCGCGGCACCCACGACGGACGCTTCTCGCGCGTGTGGCTGCGCTTGATGCCGGTCTCAGGCTTGGCGTGCTCCACGCGCTCGGTGCGGCGCATGGTGGTCCAGTCATACTTGTATTCCGCGGCGCAGAGCAGGCAGACCTGGTAGTAGTCTCCGTCATTACCACGGCGCGGCCAGGAGAATTCGTGGGAGCAGCGCCCAAGCATAAGCACATCCATGAATTTTTGCGGCATGTTGAGTACTTCCGGGTCACTAAAGCCTCGGATGCAACGCCATCATCGCCCGAAGGTGAGACTTTGGGTAGGTTACTTTCGTGCATGTTTGGGTACGGGTAGGGAAGTAAAGGGAGTGGATGCAGAGAGTTAGGCTGTGGAAGGCTTGGTAAATCAGAACGAGGCGCAGCCCGAATGGCGTACTGTTCATTCCGTGTATCATCGGCCCATGGAAGGGGATTTCACGGCCGTTGCCGCGTTTATCCTGGCGGGCGGCAAGAGCACGCGCATGGGGACGGACAAGGCCTTCGTGATGCTCGACGGGCGCACTCTGCTTGAGCGGGCGCTGGAGTTGGCGCGGGCGGTGACGTCGGACGTGCGAATCGTTGGGGATGCGGCGAAGTTTGCTGCGTTCGGTCCGGTAGTGGAAGATGTGTTTCGCGGGTGCGGCCCTCTGGGAGGGATTCATGCGGCGCTCCGAGCGTCGTCGGCGGAACTGAATTTGATGCTCGCGGTGGATGTGCCATTCGTGTCACCAGCGCTGCTGCAATATTTGATTGAACGGGCACGGGGTGAACGCGATGCTGCCGTCACGGTGGCGCGGGCTGGCGGTGGATGGCAGCCTTTGTGTGCGGTGTATCGCCGCCAGTTCTTCGATGAGGCCGAACCCGCTTTGCGCGCGGGGCGTTATAAAATTGACGCGCTGTTCGGTGCGACGCAGGTGCAGCGGATTTCAGAAGACGAGTTGGAATCTGCGGGCTTTTCGGCGACGATGTTTCGCAATTTGAATACTCCGGCGGAGTTGGCGGAGGCGAGTGAGGCGCGAATTCCGAGGTGATCGACAGGAGTGCATAGGTCCTTCGCGGCAAAGATCGCCGCTCAGGATGACAAGTGGTTTAGATGACAAGCGGGTATGGTTGTGTTTCAACTAAGAACTAAGAACTGAGAACTGCATTCATGGCCGATCCCTACATCGAATTTCGCGACGTTTCGAAGGCGTTTGGCGATAACGTGGTGCTTGACCACGTCAGCTTTGACGTGCTGCCCACGGAGACCGTCTGCATTCTGGGGCGCAGCGGCGTGGGCAAGTCGGTCACGCTGCATGAGATTATGGGATTCCTTAAGCCCGACTCGGGCCGCGTGATCGTCGCAGGCGAAGACATTACCGATTACACCGAAGAGCAGTTGGAATTAATTCGCAAGAAAGTCACGATGGTGTTTCAGAACGGGGCCCTATTCGATTCACTCACCGTCGGCGAAAACGTCGCTTTTCCGCTGCGTGAAACGCGGGACTTGGACGAAGAGCAGATTTACCAGATCGTGGATGGACTGCTGACCATGGTCGGCGTGCAGGAGATGCGGGACCTGCTGCCATCCGATCTTTCCACGGGGATGAAGCGGTCCGTCGCGATTGCGCGGGCGCTGGCGGCGCGTCCGGAGTGCGTGCTTTACGATGAGCCCACGACCATGGTCGATCCGCTGATGGCGCAATTGCTGGGCGATCTCATCAAGCGGCTGAAGATTCAGCTCAACCTGACCAGCATCGTAGTGACTCACGATATGCGCCTGGCAAAAAAACTGGCCGAGCGGGTGGTATTCCTGCACGAGGGACGCGCCATTTTCTTTGGCACTTACACCGACATGGAAAAATGTGGAGAGCCGATCATTCAGGAATTTCTCGAGTTGGACGAATTGAAGTTGGAAGCGTAGAGACAGTTGCCAATACCCAGTAAGACTCAAGGCTCAAAAACTGTCGTTCTTCTTGTCTGCAGATCGCGACTGGGATAATCTCCCACCCATGAAATCTTGCCCTGCTGTACTCGCCATAATTTCTGCGGCCCTCTCCATCCCAGCGCTGGCTCAATCAAAACCCGACACACAAACGCCCGGCGCCGTCGTGGTGAAGGCCGCGAAGGTTCTTGATGTTCGCCGGGGCGTCTACATCGAGAATGCTGCGATCTGGATTGAGGGCGACCGCATTAAAGAAGTGGGTAAAGCCGTTGGGGTTCAAGCGCACGCAGCCAAAGACGCCAAAATTATAGATCTCGGCGGAGCCACGGTTTTGCCCGGGCTCATCGATTGCCACACGCACATCATGTCACGCGAGGAGGAGGGGCCGAACAGCTACATCGTGGTACTGGCGACGAAATCGCAGGCCTTCCGGGCGCTCGAAGGAGCCTTCAACGCGCGCATCACTCTCGAAGCGGGCTACACGACTATTCGCGATGTCGAAAACGAGGGCTCGGGCTATTCCGATGTGGCACTGCGCGACGCGATTGATCAGGGCTTGGCCGTCGGTCCACGAATGCAGGTGGCCACACGGGCGATCGCTGCCGTCGGACAATACAATCCCTTTGGCGTATCTCCTGACCTCACAAATTTTCCAACCGGAGCGCAGATGATCAGCGGCGTGGAAGAGGCGCGCCGCGCGGTGCGGGAACAAATTGGCAACGGCGCGGATTTGATTAAAGTCTATGCAGACTGGAGAAATCCCACGTTGACGGTCGACGAAATGCGCGTGATCGTGGAGGAGGCGCATAAGCAGAAACTCAAGATCGCTGCCCATGCGACCACGCCGGAAGGGATCAAAAATGCGTTGCTCGCAGGAGTGGATTCGATCGAGCACGGGCACGGGGCAAACTGGGACAATCTCGAAATGATGAAAGCGAAAGGAACATTTCTGGTTCCTACAGTGGGCGTGATCGACGCGAACATCGAACACTACAAGAACGATCCGATAACGCCGGAGCAGCGCAAGAGAATGGATGCATTTTTGCGGGGAATTCAATACGAAGTCGAGACGGCGAAGAGCCTGGGCGTGAAGATCGCGGCCGGTCTTGACGCGGGTACTCCGGAACTGCAAGCAAAGAACGCAATCGAGCTTACCGCAATGACCAAGCGCGGGCTGACTCCGCTGGAGGCGATTCAGGCGGCCACCATCAACGCCGCCGAGTTGCTAGGCTGGACGGACAATGTGGGTGCGCTCGAAGCGGGACACTACGCGGATGTGATTGCGGTGGATGGCGATCCGTTGGCGGACATCACGGTGCTGCAGCACGTGAAGTTTGTGATGAAGGGTGGAGTCGTGGTGAAGGACGCTTCTTCCCCGCATTGAAGCGGACGGTGGGGCCGAAGCCCACTCCATTTCGGAGGGTTCGTCGCAGCCCTCGAAGGGCCGCTCTTACACAGCGGTCTCAGGCGACGCCTGTCTACCTGACGCCCGCTTCTAGAACCCTTGTTCGACCAGGTCTTCCACCGTTAGAAAACTCTCGGCGTCGCCTTTCATCATCTTTTCGACGTACTTCGCGATCAGGTCGGCTTCCAGGTTGACGGGATCGCCCGGCTTCAGCGAATGCAGGTTCGTCATCTCGACTGTGTGGGGAATGATGGCGATGGTGCAGCGGTTCTTCTCCAGCTTCGCGACCGTGAGGCTGATGCCCTCAATCGAAATTGAACCTTTGTAAACCGTGTACTTCTCAACATCGTCTGGCAGTTCGATATCTAGCCACCAGTTTTCCGAATCAGAGATGCGATCGAACGCTATCAGCTTGCCGACACCGTCGACGTGGCCTTGCACGATGTGTCCACCGAAGCGCCCGTCGGACTTCATGGGCAGTTCAAGATTCACCAGCGCGCCTTCATGAATGCGCGAGAACGATGTGCGCACCCAGGTTTCGGGCGCGAGGTCGGCGCAAAAGGATCCGGGTTTGATGTCGAGCGCGGTGAGGCAGACTCCGCTCACGGATACGCTGTTGCCGGTTTGCAGTTCTTTCGGAGCGTGGTCCGCCGTGATGGTGATGCGGCGATTCTCGCCGCGTTGCTCGATGCGGGTAATGTGCCCGACTTCTTCTACGATGCCAGTAAACATGAGGCCTCCGGGATGAACGATACATTCTATGCTTTTTAGCAGTCAGCAGTCAGCATTCAGCATTCAGCCATCACGGTCCAATAAGCATTTAGAAAAAGCGGTTTCCTGGCTGAGTGCCGAGTGCTGACTGCTGAGTGCTTATCGCTGAGTGCTTCATTCTCCGAACGGATCTCGCAGATATCCTTCGACGGCGAAATCTTCGCCGAAGCGGTGCAGGTGGACGTGCTTGACCTGCGCGGCCTGGCTCATGTGGCGGAATCCTGTGCCTGCGGCGAAGGGAATGCTTCCGGTGCCAGCGAGGATCTTGGGCGCGTAATACAAGAAAACTTTGTCCACCACGTTCGAGGCGAGAGCGGCCCAGTTCACGGCGGCTCCGCCTTCGATTAGGACGCTGGTGATTTCCAGTTCGCCGAGCCGGCGAAGAATGGTTGCGATTTCGGGACGTCCGTCGGGCTCAGCGGCGGGAAGTCTCTCGACCCGGATCCCGGCCTTCTCGAGTTGAAGCCGTCGCTCCTCGTCGGCGGTTGAGCAAAAGACGAGCACATCATTGTTGGGCTCATTGCGCACGCTCTTGACCAGCCGCGAGTCGAGAGGCAAACGCAGACGAGAGTCGAGAATCACGCGCAGCAGTGGACGCCGACGGGGTCGGCCGCTGCGATCGGTCAGCAGGGGATTGTCAGAAAGAATCGTGCCAGCACCTACGAGCAGCGCGTCGTTCTGATGGCGGAGTTCTTGCACGTGCGCACGCGCGATTTCGCTCGTGACCCATCCACCGGCGGGCGTGCCTTCGGCGCGAGCTAGTTCTTCGGTGGGCGGCGGAGCGATCTTGCCGTCGAGGGTCATCGCGGCTTTTAGCGTGACCAGCGGCGTTCCGTGGCGGATGTAGCGGGCGAAGCCTTCGTTCAGGCGGCGCGCTTGTTCTTCCAGGCGTCCGACTTCAACATGCACACCTGCCGCACGGAGTTGCTCGAAGCCCTTGCCACTCACTTTCGGATTGGGATCGGGCATGGAAGCGACGACGCGATGAATACCGGCGGCGATCAGTGCGTCGGTGCAGGGGGGCGTGCGCCCTTGATGAGCGTGCGGTTCGAGGTTGATGTAAAGCGTGCCGCCTTGAGCTTTCTGGCCTGCAGCTTCTAGAGCGAGGACCTCAGCGTGTTTCACGCCTGCGAAGGTGTAGCTTCCGGTGCCAACGATGTGACCGTGGGCGTCTGCAATCACAGCACCGACATAGGGATTGGGCGAGGCAAGGCCGGTTCCGGCGCGAGCGAGTTCCAGAGCGCGGTGGAGAAGTTGCTCGTCGGCGGAGTCAGCGGGCATTCAGGGAGAGGCTATCACTGAGAGACAAAATCTACCACGGAGGCACAGAGTCACGGAGAAAACGAACGTCAATTAACGGCGTGGAGAAAAGCTCTGGAACGAGTCGTCCTCGATTTCGGCGAGTGCCGCGCCGCTGCGGCCTCTTGGGCCACGGGGCAAAGGAGCCATCGCGTAGGCATACGGATCGCCGGGCGGCGAGTTTGGCTTTCCGCCTAGAAGACGCTTCAGGAAGTCCAGAACCATTCTGAATCGTGAACGTTCCTTGCCAGCATCCATACTCACTCCTACTCGAACAGGGAATCCACAAACTCTTTCGGATCGAAGGGCAGCAGATCGCCGGCTTTCTCGCCGACGCCGACGTAGCGCACGGGTAGACCGAGTTCGCGTGAGATGGCGACGACGACTCCGCCTTTTGCGGTGCCGTCGAGTTTGGTGAGAACGATTCCCGTAACTCCCGCCGACTCGGTGAACATGCGAGCCTGCTGCAGGCCGTTTTGACCGGTCGTGGCGTCCATCACCAGCAGCGTTTCGTGGGGGGCTCCGGGGATGATGCGCTGGGCGGTGCGCCGCATTTTTTCGAGTTCCATCATCAGGCTCGATTTGGTGTGCAGGCGGCCGGCGGTGTCGACGACAACATAGTCCGACTTGCGCGCGACGGCGGCTTGCAGTGCGTCGAACAGCACTGCGGCAGGATCTCCACCGGGCTTGGTCTTGATCACTTCGGTGCCAGTGCGCTGTCCCCAGATTTCGAGTTGCTCGATGGCGGCGGCGCGGAACGTGTCGGCGGCGCAGAGGAGAACGTTCTTGCCTTGCGAACGGAAAACTTGCGACAGTTTGCCGATCGTCGTGGTTTTTCCAGTGCCGTTTACGCCGACGACCAGGATCACTTCGGGCGAGCCATCCACACTTTTCACAGGGCGCTGATTTGCCGCGCTGAGGATGGCTAACAATTCTTCTTTCAGCAGGCGCTTGAGTTCGGAGACATCTTTGATCTGCTTGCGGTCGGCCTTGTCGCGGAGTTTGCCGAGGACTTCTTGCGTCGTGGTGTTGCCGAGATCGGCGCCGATGAGCGTGGCTTCGAGATCGTCGAGCGTGTTGCGGTCGATCTCTTTGCCGATGGAAACAACTTCTTCGATGCGCTCGGCGAGATTTTCGCGCGTGCGAGTGACCGCCTGCTTCATGCGGTCGAGGAAGCCGGTCTTCTTTTCTTCCGTGAGGCTGCCGAATAAGGTCTGAATCATAAAAAGGATGAACTTTGATTATACGGGCTGCGGGCTTGGTGGGCAGTCTAGCTTACGCGCAAGGCCGGATGAGTATGAGATCCTTCGCTTCGCCTGA
>Ga0070714_100000478_pt1 | contig 28985 bp, 29 predicted proteins | sample LARL83metaG_FD_65450 | JGI IMG/M metagenome (GOLD analysis project Ga0070714, IMG submission 65450) | Corn, switchgrass and miscanthus rhizosphere microbial communities from Kellogg Biological Station, Michigan, USA - LAR L8-3 metaG | ecosystem: Host-associated > Plants > Roots > Rhizosphere ... | reverse complement strand
GTCGAAATCTCGCCTGCTTCGACCAACCCGGCGCTGACCGAGCGCGGGCTGTCCAACATCTTCCGCCTGTGCGGCCGCGACGATCAGCAGGGCCCGGCGGCCGCGGAATTCATCGCCAAGCATTTCGCCGGCAAGCGCATCGCCATCGTCCACGACAACCAAGCCTATTCGAAGGGGCTGGCCGATGCGACCAAGGCGCGCCTCAATGAGCTCGGCATCCAGGAGGTCCTCTACGACACGGTGACGCCGGGCGAGCGCGACTACTCGGCGATCGTGACCAAGCTCAAGGCGGCGCAGATCGACATTCTCTATTACGGCGGCTACCACTCCGAAGCGGGCCTCATAGTCCGCCAGATGCGCGAGCAGGGAATGGATACGCGTCTGATCGCCGGCGACGCACTGGTCACCCAGGAGTTCTGGTCGATCACCGGTCCCGCCGGCAACGGCACGATGATGTCGTTCAGCCCCGACCCCAGGAAGAACCCGAAGGCCGCCGACGTCGTCAAAAGCTTTCGCGACGCGGGTTACGAGCCGGAGGGCTACACCCTTTACACCTACGCAACCATCCAGGTGTTCGCCCAGGCAGTTGCCGGCATGAATCCCATCACCGCGGCCGCGCTGGTTCCGGCGCTGCGGTCGGGGAGCTTCGATACGGTGCTGGGGCCCATCAGCTTCGACGCCAAGGGCGACGTCAAGGCGCCCGGCTACGTATTCTACGAATGGCGCGACGGGAAATACGCCGAGGTCGGCCTCTGACCCGCGGAGCGGTTATTTCTTGCGCTTGCGGACGCGGCCGTTGCCGATGTGGCCGAGGCCGATCTTCTTGGCGAACGCCGAGCGCTGGGCCGCGTAGTTGGGGGCCACCATCGGATAGTCGGCGACCAGGTTCCACTTGCGGCGGTACTCCTCGGGCGTCAGGCCGTAGCGCGTGCGGATGTAGCGCTTCAGCATCTTGAGGCGCTTACCGTCCTCGAGGCAGATGATGTACTCCGGCATTACCGACTTTTTGACCGCGACCGCTGGTTCCTGACCGGTGATCGCGCCGCTGCCGCCGCCGAGGCCGAGCAGGGACTGGTAAACGGATTGGATCAGTGCGGGCAACTCGGTGAGCGGTAGCGCGTTGCGTCCGACGTAAGCCGCAACGATCTGCGATGTAAGGCTGGCGAGCTCTGGTTTGGCGGATTTATTATCCGAATCGGACATGCCGGTAATCCTCGAAGCGCTATTGGACCAACCGATGCCTTACGGGCACCGTCTTGACGCGGTGGCACACTGAATGTGCGCGCTGTTTCCCATGGGGTCCGGGGGGAATCAAGTAAACTTCATGTTTTCAATCTGTTAGTCACGCGAATGTGACCGTCGCGCGAAATCGCCGGTGGCGGCGAAAGGCGGATCGTTCTCCACACAGCGGGTGCGCTTTCTCCACACCGTGCAGCGTTCTCAAGCCTCGCTCGGGCGTCCCGGCGGTGCCGTGAATCGCCGATAACGCTGCGTAATCGCGCGCACTTTGGGCCTTTCCGAGCGGTAGTGGCGGACTGGCGGGTCTGCGCGACATATGGTATGAAAATCGCCTGCCGCGCCGACCTCCGGTCGACGTCGGCCCCCCGCAACGCGGCGCTCAAGGCCTGGTCATGTCGCCCGAAACCGGCTCGTCGGAAACCATCGCTCTCGCAGCCGATCATGGCGGCTTCGAGCTCAAGGCGCTGCTGATCGAGCATCTGCGCGCCAGCGGCTTCGACGTCGTCGATCTCGGCACCTATTCGCTCGATGCGGTCGATTATCCCGACATGGCCGAGATCATCGTCGGTGCGCTTCGCGCGGGTCGCGCGCGGCGCGGCGTGCTGCTGTGCGGCACCGGCATCGGCGCCTCGATCGCCGCCAACCGGAACCCGGACATCCGCGCGGCGCTGTGCCACGACGTGACCACGGCGCGGCTCGCGCGCCGGCACAACGACGCCAACGTGCTGGTGCTCGGCGGCCGCACCACCGGCGTCGAGACCGCGAAGGAGTGCTTGGACGCCTTCCTCGCCACCGCGTTCGAGGGCGGGCGGCACGCCCGCCGCGTGGGCAAGCTCGGCGCCCGTTCGCCGGTGTGCTGATGTCGCTTCGTTTGACGAAAGGATTTGTTGAGCAATGACTGTTCCGTTGACCGCCGAGCGTACGTCCGGCAAAGGCTTCTTCACCGAATCGCTCGCCGACCGCGATCCCGATCTCTTTCGCGCCATTGCGGGCGAGCTCAAGCGCCAGCAGAACCAGATCGAACTGATCGCGTCGGAAAACATCGTGTCCCGCGCCGTGCTCGATGCGCAGGGCTCCGTGCTGACCAACAAGTACGCCGAGGGCTATCCGGGCCGGCGCTACTACGGCGGCTGCGAGCAGGTCGACATCGCCGAGCAGCTTGCGATCGATCGCGCCAAGGCGCTGTTCAACTGCGCGTTCGCCAACGTGCAGCCGCATTCCGGCAGCCAGGCGAACCAGGCCGTGTTCATGAGCCTGCTCCAACCCGGCGACGTCATTCTCGGCATGTCGCTCGCCGCCGGCGGCCATCTCACCCACGGCGCCGCGCCCAACATGTCGGGCAAGTGGTTCAAGGCGGTGCAGTACGGCGTCCGCCGCGACGATCATCTGATCGATTTCGACGAGGTCGAGCGGCTCGCGCGCGAGCACAAGCCGAAGCTGATCATCGCCGGCGGCTCCGCCTATCCGCGCATCATCGACTTCGCGCGCTTCCGGGCCATTGCCGATTCCGTCGGCGCCTCGCTGATGGTGGACATGGCCCATTTCGCCGGCCTCGTCGCGGGCGGCGCGCATCCGAGCCCGTTTCCGCATGCCCACGTCGTCACCACGACGACGCACAAGACGCTGCGCGGCCCCCGCGGCGGCATGATCCTTTCCAACGACGTCGACCTCGGCAAGAAGATCAACTCGGCGATCTTCCCGGGCCTTCAGGGCGGACCGCTGATGCACGTCATCGCCGGCAAGGCGGTCGCGTTCGGCGAGGCGTTGAAGCCGGCGTTCAAGGCATACGCCGCGGCGGTGCGCGAGAACGCGCGCGTGCTCGCGGCCGAGCTCAAGGGGCAGGGCCTTGACATCGTCTCGGGCGGCACCGACACCCATCTCATGCTGGTCGACCTGCGGCCGAAGCATCTGACCGGCAAGCTCGCCGAAGCCAGCCTCGAGCGCGCCGGCATCACCTGCAACAAGAACGCGATTCCATTCGACCCGGAAAAGCCGACGGTCACGTCCGGCGTCCGTCTCGGCACGCCCGCGGCGACGACGCGCGGCTTCGGTCCGGTGGAGTGGCGTCAGATCGGCCAGCTCATCGGCGAGACGCTCGACGGGCTTGCCGCCAGCAACGAAGACAACGCGCGCGTCGAACGCGCGGTCGGCGAGAAAGTCGTGGCGTTGTGCCGCAAGTTTCCGATCTATCCGGAACTCGGCTGAAACGCCGACAGGGGGAGAAAAAGAATCATGCGCTGCCCGTTCTGCGGACACGAGGATACGCAGGTCAAGGACTCGCGTCCGACCGAAGACCAATCCGCCATTCGCCGGCGCCGGTCGTGCCCGGGATGCGGCTCGCGATGGACCACCTTCGAGCGGGTCTACCTCCGCGAGCTCACGGTGGTGAAGAAGACCGGCTCGCGGGTGCCGTTCGACCGCGATAAGCTCGCGCGCTCGATCATGATTGCGGTGCGCAAGCGGCCGATCGACGAGCAGCAGGTCGACCGCATCGTCAACTCGATCCAGCGCCGCCTGGAAAGCTCGGGCGAGAGCGAGATTCCATCGACGATGATCGGCGAGATGGTGATGGACGCGCTCGCCAGCGTCGATCAGGTCGCCTATGTGCGCTTCGCCTCCGTCTACCGCAATTTCCGCGAGGCGCGCGACTTCGAGGAGTTCCTGGGCAAGCTCGGTGGCGACCGCAACTGACGCCGATGCTCGTTTCATGGCCGCAGCCTGCGCGTTGGCACGCCGCGGGCTCGGCCGGGTGTGGCCCAACCCCGCTGTCGGCTGCGTCGTTCTCGATGCCGCCGGCCGGGTCGCCGGCCGCGGCTGGACGCGCCCCGGCGGACGGCCGCATGCCGAAACCGAGGCGCTTCTTGCCGCCGGTCCTCGCGCCCGCGGCGGCACCGCCTACGTAACGCTCGAGCCGTGCAGTCATCACGGCGCGACGCCGCCGTGCGCCGATGCCCTGATCGCGGCGGGGATCAAGCGCGTCGTGGCTCCGCTCCCCGATCCCGATCCGCGCGTCATGGGCGCAGGCTTCCGGCGGTTGCGTCAGGCCGGCATCGAGGTCGTCGAGGGCGTCGGCCGCCGCGATGCCGAAGCCATCAACGAGGGTTTCTTCCGGCGGGTACGGTCCGGCCGTCCGTTCGTGGCACTGAAGACGGCGACCACGCTCGACGGGCGCATCGCCACCGTCGGCGGAGAAAGCCAGTGGATCACCGGCGAGGCGGCGCGGGCGCGCGGCCATCTTCTCCGGGCGCAGTTCGATGCGATCATGATCGGCGTCGGCACCGCCGCTGCCGACAATCCGACGCTGACCTGCCGTTTGCCGGGCTTCGAATCGCGCTCGCCGGTGCGGATCGTCGTCGATGGCCGGCGTCGCCTGCCGCTGACGGCGAAGCTGGTGGCGACGGCGCGGCAGCAACCGACCTGGCTGGTGACGCTCGAAGGCAGCCACGATGCCCGCTGGCAGGCGTTCCGCGGCGCCGGCGTCGAGATCGTCGAGACGAGTCCCGATCGGATCGGCCAGCCCGATCTCAAGATCGCCATGGCGCGGCTCGCGGAGCGCGGCTTGACCCGCATCATGGTCGAAGGCGGAGGCCATCTGACGGCTGCGCTCTTGCGCGACCGACTGATCGACCGCATCTACTGGTTCCGTGCTGCCGGGATCATGGGTGGCGATGGGCTGGCCATGGCGGCGCCGTTCGGCGTCGATCGACTCTCGGCGATGGCGCGCTTCGAGCGCGATGACGTCATGGCGGTCGGACCGGATCTGCTCGAAACCTATTCCTGCCGCAAAGGGTGACGGATGTTCACGGGGATCGTCGAGGACATCGGTCATGTCCGGTTGCTGAAGCCGGGTAAGGACACGCGCATCGAGATCGAGACCAGGCTGCCGGCGGGCGATCTGGCGCTCGGCGCATCGGTTGCGTGCTCCGGCGCTTGCCTGACCGTGATCGATCGCGGCCCGCTGCCGTCGGGCGGCTGGTTCGCGGTCGAGGCGTCGCCCGAGACGCTGGCGCGCGCATCGCTCGGCCGCTGGCGCAAGGGATCCGCCGTCAACCTGGAACGCGCACTCAAGCTCGGCGACGAGCTTGGCGGGCATCTCGTCTCGGGTCATGTCGACGGCCTCGCGCGGATTCGCTCCCGGCGTCAGGTGGGCGAGGGGGCGGTAGGCTCGACGGTCTTCGAATTCGAGGCGCCGTCCGCGCTCGCGCCCTACATCGCCGCCAAAGGATCGGTGACGCTCGACGGCGTTTCGCTGACGGTGAACGCCGTCGACGGCGTGCGCTTTTCGGTCAACGTCATTCCCCACACGCTCGCGGTGACGACGTTCGGCTCCGCCCGGGAGGGCGACGAGGTCAATCTCGAGATCGATCTTCTCGCTCGTTACGTCGCGCGCCTGCTCGGCAAGGACTAGTGTCGAGGGTCGCGACGGTCTATCAGGGCTTGACGGACGACATCGGCGGTCGGACCGGCGATCCAGCCGGAGGCTGCAAATGCGACGAATCGATTGACCTCACGCGGTGTCACGCCAAGTGTGCCGGTGCCGTGTTGTCCTACAAGCGCAATCGTCCGGGGTAGCGGCGCGACGACCTGGGCCGTGGAATCTCTGAGGGCGGCAGGCGGGGTGTCGGCATAGCCCGCCATCGGTCGGTTGGATTGATTGAGATTTATGCCGCTCGCGAAGCACGCCGTGCCGTCGCGTCAAGCCGAATCGCCAATGATATTAATGCTCCGAGCGACGGTTGCCCTCCATGACTGCCGAAGGGTCCTTGTTTGTGTTGCTTCAGTATGATAATCATAGCTGGTGACGGAGCCGCGCGATTCGACGCTCGATGTGCTTCTGGACCTCGACGGAGAGGTGCTTGTCGTGGACCCGGAAGGCGCCATTGGGTCCGGTTTGTCGTGACACGGGTGCCCGTGTCGCCGGAGAAGCCGCACGGGCTGGACTATTCGCTGACGCTGCACGGCCCGGGCGGCGAGCGGCTGGTGGGCTTCGACAACGCCCATCCGGCGGCGCGGCAGAAACGCGGCGAGCCGCAGGACCATCGCCACCGGCTGCGCACGATCAAGAGCTACGAATACCAGGACGCGGCGACGCTGCTCGGCGACTTCTGGGCCACCGTGGACGCAGTGTTGCGCGAGAGAGGAGTGATCCGATGACGACCCTGAAAGTGGGCATCGCCAGCTACGAGGACATGAAGGCCCGCACTATGGCGGTGGCGCGCGGCGAATGGCGCATCGCACCCGGCGAGCCGAAGGTATGGTTCACCTCGACCGAATCCTTTGCCAAGATCCTGTCGGCCGGCAACCGCGAGCTGCTGCGTGTCATCGCCGAGAAGGCGCCTGGCTCGCTCGACGAACTGGCGCGGATCACGGGCAAGGCTAAATCCAATCTGTCGCGCACATTGCGGACGATGGAAGGCTACGGCCTGGTCCGCCTTGAACGCGGTGAGCGTGGGCGCATCACGCCGAAGGTGATGCATGACAGGGTGGAGCTGAAGCTTTCGCTCACCCTATCGCGGAAGGCAAGTTGAGCCGTGCCGCTTGGCGGCAAGAATGCCGGACCGGCACCGGCTCTTCTCGGAACGCTCGCGGCCGCCTCGGATGTAAAATCGACGGCTGACGGCGTGCCCAGCTTTGTTCCGAATTGGCGGACCGGGCTTAACAAAGATGGGCACTGGAACATAACGTTTTTTCTTCGGTGAGCGGGCTTAGGTTCCGTTGTCACCCTCGCCGAAGCGCGAGGTGAGGTCATAATTTAAGTAGCGGCCACCAGCAGTTCCTCTGAATTATCGGGCGGGCGGAGGCCATCCGTCCTGCCGGCGAAGTAGCGCTGGGTAAGAGTGGCTGCCGACATGTGCTGGACGTCCCTAAAGCCGGCTTCGCGCGCCAGCGTCAGCATCTCTGCTGGTGTAAAAAAGCTGATAAAGGGCGTCCCGCTTGCTCGCGCTCCCTTCTCCGCCAACTGAAGTCCGGGACGCACATCGGGTGCCGCGAGTTCCAGCGGTAGCAGGAACGTCATGGCGAGCGTGGACCCTGGGGCAAGTGCTGCGACGTGGCGCAGCGTGGCCGCGATCGCGTCTCTGGTGAGATACATGCTGACGCCGGTGGAGGTCACGACCGCCGGCTGGCCGGCCTCGAAGCCGGCGGCTGGCAGCCGCTCCCACCAGGACCAGCCCGCCTCGAAGTCGACCGGTACGAGCCGCAGCCACTCCGGGATACCGAAGCCGAGTTCGATCAAGCGCTGTCTCTTCCAGGCCTGCGCGCCGGGCCGGTCGACCTCGAATATCCGCAGGCGGGAAGCGATCTCCGGTCTGCGCTGAGCAAAAGTGTCCAGGCCTGCTCCGAGGATGACGTATTGGCCGACGCCGTTGCCGGCTTGTTCCACGACCAGATCCTCGATGAAGCGAGCGCGGGCCACAATGGATGCTCGGAAGGGACTCGTGAAGTGCGGGTCCATGTCTGGACGGCCGCGCCAACCTTCGTCGGGCGCCGCGAGCTGCAGGCCAATCTCGTCTTCGATCACATGCGGCGGCGGATCGACCTGGACATGCATGGCCCGCCACAAGGCGACCCGCACCGCCGTGCTGTCAGGCGCCGCTGGGCGCTTATCGAGCATGATGTTCTCTCTTCTTTCGATTAGGTTCCGTTCGCAAAGGGCTTCTCATGGAAGCGACGATGTCATTACTGCCTCATGGAGGGGGAGGCTACAGGCTTCTCGATTTCGTCCCAAACTCGCTTCGGACGAAATCCGACTACGCTTGTTAACAGGACTTAATTCGCCCGGTGTTTCGCGCCTTCGGTGCCTTGGCGCTCGGGCCGATTGACGATATGGTGGCGCCGCTCCGATTTAGGAATTTTGCAATGGCCGATTCTTCCGCATCTCCGTCCACACATGTCCTCATCGTCGAGGCGCGCTTCTATGAAAAGATCGCGGATGAGCTGGTCAACGGCGCCATGCGTGAGTTGAAGAAGCAGGGCGCGACATGGGAGCGTCTCGCCGTGCCCGGCGCGTTCGAGGTTCCCGCGGCGATCCGCTTCGCCGCCGACGCGGCGCGCACGCCGGAAGGCAAGCCGCCGTTTCACGGCTTCCTGGCGCTCGGCTGCGTCATCCGCGGCGAGACGACGCACTACGACTATGTGTGCGGCGAGAGCGCGCGCGGCCTTCAAGACCTCGCTGTCCATCGCGGACTCGCCATCGGCTACGGTATCCTGACGGTCGAGAATGAGGAGCAGGCATGGGCGCGTGCCGGACTCCATCGCGGCGACAAGGGCGGCGACGTGGCGCGCGCCTGCCTCGCAATGGTCGGGATCAAGCGACAATTCGGGCTCGCCTGATGGCCAACGCTCCGCACGAAAAGGCCAATACGGGCGCGGTGCGACGCTCGGTGTCCCGTCTTGCGGCGGTGCAGGGTCTCTATCAGATCGCTCTCGGCGGTGCCGGACCGGAAGACGTAATCACGCAGTTTCTTACCGGGCGTCCCGACTGGATGGGGCGTGATCATCCGGGCATCGCCAAGATGGATCAGGGGCTGTTCTGCGACATCGTCCGCGGCGTCGCGCAGAATCGCGAGCGCATCGATTCGTTGATCGAAGCCGCGCTGTCCAAGGGGCGCACGGTCGATCGGCTCGAGGTCCTGCTGCGGCTGATCCTCGAAGCGGGAACCTGGGAACTGACGTCGCGGGCCGATATTCCGGCGCGTGTCGTGCTGTCGGAATACCTCGGCGTTGCCGACGCCTTTTTCGAGGGCGACCAGCCGGGCCTCGTCAACGCGGTGCTCGATCGCCTCGCGCACAACCTCCGCGACGTCGAAATGGGTGCCGTGCATCCAGCGAAGGACGCGCCGTGACCGATGCGGCGGATTCGCCAGGATCGCTCCCGGGCGAATTCGATCTCATCGCGCGCTACTTTGCGCCGATCGCGGCAGTTTTTCCCGGGGCACTCGGGCTCAAGGACGATGTGGCGCTCCTCGACGTTGCGCCCGGTCACCAGATGGTGGCGACGACGGATGCCATCGTCGCCGGCGTCCACTTTCTGGCCGACGATCCCCCCGACCTGATCGCCAAGAAGCTCGTCCGCGTCAATCTTTCCGATTTGGCCGCCAAGGGCGCGAAGCCGCTTGCGTGCCTGCTGGCGCTGGCGCTGCCCCGCGCCACGTCGCCGTCGTGGCTCGAAGCCTTCGCAAAAGGCCTCGCTGAAGATTGCGCGTCCTTCGCGCTTCCGCTTGCCGGCGGCGACACCACCGCGACCGATGGACCGTTGACGCTAGTCCTGACCGCGCTCGGAGAAGCGCCTCGCGGTCAGGTTCCGCTTCGCTCCGGTGCCAAAGTCGGTGACCGCATCTTCGTCTCGGGAACCATCGGCGACGGTGCGCTCGGTCTCGAAGTGGCGAGAGCCGGTCTTGCCGAATTGGCGGCGCCGCTTCGCAGCCATCTGCTGCGGCGCTATCGAATCCCGGAGCCGAAGGTCCAACTCGGTCTTGCGCTTCGCGGCCTGGTCCACGCGGCCATCGACGTGTCGGACGGACTGCTTGCCGATCTCGGGCATATTTGCGCGGCGTCCGGCGTCGCCGCCGATATCCAGGCAGCCATGGTGCCGATGTCGGATGCCGTGCAGATCGCGCTCGCGCGCGATCCGGCGCTGCTGGCCCGGGTTCTTGCCGGCGGCGACGACTACGAGATTCTGTTCACCGCAGAGCCCGGCGATTCGGACCGCATCGTCGAGGCTGCCCTGGCCGTCGGCGTTCCAGTGACGGGAATCGGCTTTATTGCGTCGCCGCCGCCCGACGGAGCCCCGAATGTCAGGGTCGGCGACCTGAAAGCGATGGAGACGGTTCTCCGCGTTGGCGGTTACCGCCACTTTTGAACGGTTCAAAGGGGAGCGCCGCATAGCACCCATGTTGTCAACGCATTTGCAACAATTCGGTCACTGTCATTCTTTAATGCGTTGCCGTTTGCGTCATTCGAGGGGAGCTTTGTGATGTCAGGGGTAGGGAAGGCGCGCCGATGATTGCGATGCAGTACACCATTCAGCTCGCGGCGGACTTCGGCATCGACAGGGTGCGAGACAGGGTCACCGCCCGGTATCCGTTGTTCGACAATCTTCCCGGACTTGCTCACAAATCCTATCTCTTCAATCATCAGCACGGGCTCTATGCCCCGTTCTACATCTGGAACTCCCATGACGCGGCCCGCGATTTTCTACTCGGGCCGCTTTTTGTTGGCGTGATCAAGACGTTCGGCCGGCCGCGCGTGCGGACGTGGAACGTGATCGCCTATGACATCGTCGATGCGTCCGTTGAGGCGCGCTATGCGGTTCGCGAGGTCGATTCCCTGTCTCCCGAGGATGGGCTGGGCGCGCTGGCCGATATCGAGCGCGGTCAGCATCGGGCGCTGGCCGGCACCGCCGGTCTTCACTCCCATGCCGTGGCGCTCGATGCCGATCGCTGGGAGCTTGTCCGCTACAGTCTTTGGCGCGATGAGGCGTGTGCCACCAAGGCACGCGGCGACGCCGTGCAGTCATATGAGGTGTTGCACCTGTCGAGCCCCGGCAGCGACCGCGCCAAGTTCGGCGAGGTTCTGCGATTGTCGCGGGGCTGAACGCCGCATCCGGCCCTTTACCGGTTCTTTACCGCGCCGAGCGAGTCTTTCCGCCGAAGCGGGTGACTCATGCGCGTGGCAGCCATTTTTTTCCTGGCATTATCGATGGCGTTCGCGGGAACGGCGCTGCCCCATGCCCGCGCGCTCGCGGCGGAGGATGAAAGTGCCGGCGCCGCGATAAAGCGCGCGCTGCCGGACTGGTTCGATCCGCAGACGCCCGAGTACTACACCATGCCGCCGTTCGTGGTGCCGATCATCGAAGGCGATGCGGTCACGCGTCAGATTACGCTTCTGGTGACGCTCGAGACGATCGGAGACGCCAATCGGGAGAAGGTGCTTGCCAACCGCGAGCGCCTCCAGGACGCCTTCCTGCGGGACATCTATGGCGTTCTTGCGGTTCGCCGTCCCCCGGACCGCAACTACGACAACATCGTCAAGATCCGACTTCAGCGTGCCGGCGAGCGGGTGGTGGGCAACGGCGTCATCGATGATGTTCTGGTCAAGGCGACCTACGACCGCAGGGTCGCGCCCGCCCGGCGCTAGGCGGGATCGAGTCTCTGCTGAACGGGTTCGGCCTCCAGTGCCGCCGCCAGCGGCTTTCGTTCGCTCCATGCCCACCCCCACAATAGCAGGCACAGCACCGCACCTCCGGCGACCGGCCACCGCAAGCCCAGATGCTCGGCGAGGCCGCCCATGAGAAAGGAGCCGATCGACGGCACGCCTTGAGCAATCAGGCCATAGGCGCTGACCACGCGGCCGCGCAGCGCCGGATCGACCGCGGACTGGATAAGTGTCTGGTTGGTCACGCCCTGGACGATGAACGTGAAGCCGATCCAGGCGACGATCGGACAGGAGATCCAGAAGATATCGGTCGAGGTGAAGATCAGCAGTCCGATCGCCATGAACAGGATGTTGCGGATCGTCACCGCCGTCATGCCGACGAGGCCTTTGTCGCGACCGGCGAGCCAAAGTCCGGCCGCCGTTGCGCCGAGGCCGTGCGCGCTCAGGAGAAGCGCCAAGCCGTGCGGGCCGCGATCGAACACCTGCGCCGCGAATCCCGGCAGGAGATCCGTCACCGGCTTGGCGAAGAGCGCGGTGCCGATGAGCAGCATGAGCTGCTTGCGGATGCCGTTGTGGGCGAGGATGTAGCGCACGCCCTCGAGAGTCTCCGCCACCATCGAGCGCTGAACACGGTCCGGCATGACCGACGTCACATTCATCGCCCGCAACGCCAGCGTGAAGACGAAGAACATCGCGGCGCCGGTCGCGAACGCCCACGCGACTCCTCCGGCGACGATGATGAACCCGCCGATCGCCGGGCCGATGAAGCGCGAGGTGTTGAATATCGTCGAGTTCATGGCCAGAGCCGACGGAAGCAGGTCCCGTCCGACCATGGTGTAGACCACCGTCATGCGCGACGGCCGATTGAAGGCGACGATCGAGCCGCGGGCGACCGTCAGCGCCAGCAGCAGCCAGATGTTCATCAGGCCGGCGAACGTGAACGCTGCCATCAGCACGGAATAAAGAAGGGAGCACGCCTGAGTGAAGCGCATCAGCTTGAAATAATCGACGCGGTCCACGACCGTTCCGGCAATCAGCCCAAGCAGGATGGTCGGCGTCGATTCCGCCAAGGCCATGCCGCCGAGCCAGGCGGTCGATTTGGTCAACTCCCACGTCAACCAGCCGATCGCCACGCGCTGGACCCACAGGCCCATGTTGGAGGTCATGTTGCCGATGACGAAGAGCCGGTAATTCCGGATGGAAAAGGTGCGTCGCAACGCACTCAGCCCTCCGGGTATCTCCATTGATCAGGCTCCTGTTCGCGCCGGATATGCCGGCGCCACCCATGTCCGCGTCGCGGCGGTTTTTAAGCCGTCTGTGCGGCTTTGCATGTCCGCTTGGTCGCGGACGTTTCCTCCCTTGGCCGCCCTAAACTAGAGGATAGGGAGGCGAAGGTGAACCCAATCGAGGGGATTATCCGGTTTCGCGGAGCGTCTCTTCATGATTGCAATTCAGTTTTTAAGGAATGTTATATGTCGTGCGCGTTCCGTGCGGGGGACGCCTTCGAGGATTCCATGAGCGATTCGTCCGTTAACACCGATCGGCGCCATCGTCGGATGCGGCGCAACGTCGTGCTGCTTGCGGCATGCCAGGCCCTTTACATGACCGGCACGTCGACCGTGGTCGCCGTCACTGCGATTGCGGGAGGATCGCTGGCGCCCAGCCATGGTCTGGCGACCCTGCCGTTTTCGCTCCAGTTTCTCGTCACCACCGCGACGACCATCCCGGCATCGCTGTTGATGCATCGGGTGGGCCGCCGCGCCGGGTTTCTTCTCGGCCTCGGCGCCGGCGCAATAGGAGCCGGACTGGCGGCATGGGGCCTCTTTCTCCACTCCTTCGCGCTCTTCACGGTCGGCTCGGCCGTCATCGGCGTGCTCAACGGCTTCGCGGTCTTCTACAGGTTTGCGGCAGCGGACGCCGCCGATGAGGCATTCAAGAGCCGGGCGATCTCGCTTGTCATGGCGGGCGGGGTCGTTGCCGCGTTCACCGGTCCCAATCTCGCCCGCCTGTCGATGAACTGGATCGGCGACGTGCCGTTTGCCGGCTCTTTCGCCGTGCTGATCGTGGTGCACCTGCTCGCCGCAATGCTCCTGTCGGGGATCGACATTCCGCGCGAGAAGGGCGGGGCGGTGGCCGTTGCCGCCAGACCTATCGGTGCCATTGTGCGGAACTCGATCTTCGTCGTGGCGCTCGGCGCGGCGGCTGCGGCTTATGCCGGCATGAATCTCGTCATGACTGCAACCCCGCCGGCCATGCTCGCGCACGGCCACGCCTTCGCATCGGCGGCCTTCGTCATCCAATGGCACATCTTCGGTATGTTCGCGCCGTCCTTCTTCACCGGGCATCTGATCGCCCGGTTCGGGGCGCCGCGGATGATTGCCGCCGGCGCCGCTCTCTTCATGATGTGCGTGGGAATCAACCTGGCAGGACGGGACGTGATGAACTTCACGGTGGCGCTGCTGGCGTTGGGCGTCGGCTGGAACTTCATGTTCATCGGCGCCACCACCCTGCTTGCCAAGGCCTACAGTCCAGCGGAAAAAGCCAAAGTCCAGGGGCTCAACGACTTCGTCGTCTTTTCGGGGGTGGCCGCGGCCTCGCTCGCCTCCGGTGCGATCGAGAACCTGTTCGGCTGGACGGCCGTTAACATTGCCGTGGTAATCCCGGTGATGTTGGCGGGATTGGCTGCTTTATGGCTCGGGCAGGCGCCCCGGGCCCGTCTCGCGCGGTAGGCAAACACAGAAAACCCACGTCGGCTCTCGGCTTAGGCCTGTTGCGGAAGCCCCGGAGTTCTGGCATTTTCCGCCGGCCTTGCGGCGACCCGCCGCACGGATGCCCGACGGAGGGCGGGTGTCTCGTCCGGCCGACATCCTGTTCGATCAATTTAAGAAGAGGGATTGAAAAACCCATGCATGCCACTTGGATCGTCCTCGCTTGCGGTCTGCTGGCCGTTCTCTACGGCCTGTTCGCAAGCCGCGCCATTCTTGCCGCTCCGAGCGGCAGCGACCGCATGCGCGCCATTGCCAGCGCTGTGCAGGAAGGCGCCAGCGCCTATCTCAATCGCCAATACAGCACCATAGCCGTGGTCGGGATCGTCATTGCGGTGTTCCTGTGGTGGCGTCTCGACTGGTTCGTCGCGGTCGGCTTCGTGATCGGCGCGGTGCTCTCCGCATCGGCCGGATACATCGGCATGAACATCTCGGTGCGCGCGAACGTGCGCACCGCCGAGGCGGCGCGCAGCGGCCTCGCCGCCGCGCTTTCGGTCTCGTTCCGCGCTGGCGCCATCACCGGCATGCTGGTGGTGGGGCTGGGCCTGCTGGGAGTCGCCGTCTATTGGTCGATCCTGAAGCACCTCGGTTTCGGAGCCTCGTCGCGGCCGGTGCTGGAGGCGCTGGTGGCGCTGTCGTTCGGCGCCTCGCTCATCTCCATCTTCGCCCGGCTCGGCGGCGGCATCTTCACCAAGGGCGCCGACGTCGGCGCCGATCTCGTCGGCAAGGTCGAGGCCGGCATTCCCGAGGACGATCCGCGCAACCCCGCAGTGATCGCGGACAACGTCGGCGACAACGTCGGCGATTGCGCCGGCATGGCCGCCGATCTGTTCGAAACCTATGCCGTGACCATCGTCGCGACGATGCTGCTGGCCGCCATCTTCTTCACCGGCGCCGCCCAGGAGCAGATGATGATGTTTCCGCTGCTGATCGGCGGCGTGAGCATCATCGGCTCGATTCTCGGCACTTTCTTCGTCCGCCTCGGCGGCGGCACCATCATGGGGGCGCTCTACAAGGGCCTCATCGCCGCGTCGATCATCTCGGCGGCGCTGATCTTCGCCGTGACCTACAAGTGGGTCGGCCTCGACACGGCGTTCGTCGTCGGCACCAAGGCGTTCACCGGCCTGACGCTGTTCTACACGGCGCTGGTCGGTCTCGCGGTGACCGGCCTCCTGGTGTGGATCACCGAGTACTACACCGGCACCGACCACAAGCCGGTGCAGAGCGTGGCCCGGGCCTCGACCACCGGTCACGGCACCAACGTTATCCAGGGTCTTGCCGTGTCGCTCGAATCGACCGCTCTGCCGGCGCTCGTGATCTGCGCCGGCATCATCGTGTCCTACCTGCTGGCCGGGCTGTTCGGCATTGCCGTCGCGGTGACGGCGATGCTGGCGTTGGCCGGCATGGTGGTGGCGCTCGACGCCTACGGCCCGGTGACGGACAACGCCGGCGGCATCGCCGAAATGGCGCAGTTGCCGCCGGAGGTCCGCAAGGTCACCGACGCGCTCGACGCGGTCGGCAACACCACCAAGGCGGTGACCAAGGGCTACGCCATCGGCTCGGCCGGACTCGCGGCGGTGGTGCTGTTCGCGGCCTACACCGAGGATCTGATCCATTACTTCCCGAACCTCACCGTGACGTTCTCGCTTCAGGATCCGTTCGTGGTGGTCGGCCTCATCATCGGCGGCATGCTGCCCTATCTGTTCGGCTCGATGGGCATGCAGGCGGTCGGTCGCGCGGCGGGCGCAGTGGTCGTCGAGGTGCGGCGTCAGTTCCGCGAGATCCCCGGCATCATGGCCGGAACCGCCAAGCCGGAATACGGCCGTGCGGTCGATATGCTGACCAAGGCGGCGATTCGCGAGATGCTGATTCCCTCGCTGCTGCCGGTGCTGGCGCCCGTCATCCTCTACTTCGTGGTGAAGCTCATCGCCGGGCAGGCGGCGGCGTTCACGGCGCTCGGCGCGATGCTGGTCGGCACCATCGTCAACGGCCTGTTCGTCGCCATCTCGATGACCTCGGGCGGCGGCGCCTGGGACAACGCCAAGAAGTACATCGAGGAAGGCCATTACGGCGGCAAGGGCTCCGACGCCCACAAGGCGGCGGTGACCGGCGACACGGTCGGCGATCCCTACAAGGACACCGCCGGCCCGGCGGTCAACCCGATGATCAAGATCATCAACATCGTCGCCCTCCTGCTCCTTGCGCTCGTCGCGCACTGAGGACGGAGAGGTTCCGAACGAAGAAGGCCCCGGGGAAACCCGGGGCCTTTTTCATTCCGCGCCGAACGTGCGAAAGCGGCTCCTAATAGCCGCCGCTTCCCGACGTACCGGCGCCGACCTTGCCGATGTTGCCGAACAGATCGCGCAACAGGCTCGGCTCATGCCCGGCCGACGGCGTGGTGCGCGCGACCGGAGAAATGTCGCGGCCGGCATCCTTGCCCAGGGTCTGCACGTCCTGGACGATGCCGCCGTCGGTGAAGCGGACGGCGATCACGGTACGCTCGCGGACCTGCGGCACGTTCATGGGAACGTCCTCGGTCTTCTGGCTGATGTAGTACCAGACCTTGTCGTTGAACGTGCCGATGTTGGACGGGGGACCGAGCAGCTCGCGCACGTCGTTGCGCGTGGAAAGCCCCGGCTTGACCTGCGCGAGCTTTTCCGGCCGCGGCAGATTGCCGCGAATGGCGGTATCGGGAGCGCACGCTGCGCTCGCGAGGATTGCCGCGGCCGCGAACGCCGCCGCGAGCGGCTTCCAGCGAAGGCGGACGGTCCGACGGTTTGCGAAATCCTGGGGCACGTCTGCGGCGTCCGATCCGGTGAGCATTGACGGTAGCGAGGCCCGTGCGTTCTGCGGCCGCCGGTTGACGGCGACGGGGCGGGCGCTCATGTTGGGCGCGAAGGTTGCACCGTCGCCCACCCCTGTCAACCGGCGCGGCGGGCGAAGCATTGTCGTCATGATCATGGAACGTTTGTTCGGACGCTCGGCGGAAAAGCGCGACCGGCGCACGCCCGCGGAGCGGCTTTACGCGGAAGCCGTTCGTCAGGCCCGCTCGCCGGCGTTTTTCGGCGCCGGCCGGGTCCCCGACACGGTCGAAGGACGCTTCGAGGCTCTCGCTCTCCACGGGTTCCTCGCCCTTCATCGCCTGAAATCCGAAGGCGAGGCCGGCCGCGCCCTTGCCCAGCAATTTTTCGACGCCATGTTCGCCGATATGGATCGGAACTTGCGCGAAATCGGCATCGGCGATCTCGCCGTCGGCAAGCGGATCAAACTGCTGGCCGAGAATTTCTATGGCCGCATCAAATCCTACGAGGAAGGGCTCGGCGGCTCCGACGGCGTGCTGGAAGCGGCGGTGGCCCGCAATCTCCTGACCGAGACCGCCGTCGCCAGGGCGGCGACGGGCGTGCCTCCGGTTCCGCCCTTCGCGGGCGCGATGGCCGCGTACATCCGCCAGGAAGCCGCGGCTCTGGCGGCCCAGCCCTATCGCTCGCTGGCGGACGGCCGGATCGCCTTCGGCCGGCCGCCGGCAGCGGAGGCGGGAGCGGCGCCGTGACAGGCGACCAGCATCAACCCGGGCGGGCGGAGCTGTCCCGCCGGTTCGCGGTTGCCCAAATTCCCGATGACGGCACCGCCTTCCGATTCGCGGTGAACGCCGAGGAGCGGGCCGCGCTGGCGCTTCGCTTCGAGCTGATCGATCTCCCCGCGCTCGAAGTCGAAGGCCGGATCGTCGCGTTCGATCATGGCCGCAGAGCGCGGGCGGAAGGCACGGTTCGCGCCCGCGTGGTGCAGACCTGCGTCGTGACGCTGGAACCGGTGTCGGCCACGATCGAGGAGTCCTTCGTCCGCACGTATGCGTCCGAGCCGCCGCGCCCGACCGGCGCTTCCCAGGAGACGGTGGTCGACCTCGACGCCGAGGACCCGCCGGAACCGCTGGTCGGCGGTGCCGTGGATATCGGCGAGGCCGTCGCGGAAACGCTCGGGCTCGCTCTCGACCCCTATCCCCGGGCGCCGGAAGCGGATCTGGGCGATATCGGCCAACCGGGCGGCGGGGAACAGGAAAAGCCAACGGAGGCCGCTGAAAACAAGCGCGAATCGCCTTTCAGCGTCCTCAAGGGACTGATAAAAAAGCCCTGATGCCGCGTACGGCTTGCCGTAGCGGGCCGAATTGGGTATTTAAGCGGGCCCTCGCCCGGTCCCCTGAATACGCTGTTCGCGGACGGGGTGTTCCCGATCAGGGCTTTTCCGGCAGAGGCGGCCGCCGGCCGTCCCGGACCAAGCCCCAGCGGGCTTTGCAATCAAGATTGTGCCATGGCTGTACCGAAGAAAAAGACCTCCAAGTCGCGTCGCAACATGCGCCGCTCTCATCACGCGCTGAAGACCTCGGCCCATGTCGAGTGCAAGAATTGCGGCGAGCTCACGCGCCCGCATCACGTATGCGGCGCTTGCGGCCATTACGACGGCCGTGAGGTTGTGACCGGCGGGGCAGCCTGACCCCGTCACTTCTCCGGGGGTGAAGCATCATGGCTCCGGGTCTCACGATCGCGGTCGACGCCATGGGAGGCGATCAGGCCCCGGGCATGGTGGTCCGGGGTTTGGCCATTGCCCATAAGCGCCACCCGAACGTGCGCTTCCTTCTCTATGGCGACGAGACGCTGATCGCTCCGCTGTTGCATCGCCGCGCCAACAAGTCGGCCGCCGATGCGGTCATGCTTCATCACACCGCCGAGCGCGTTGCCGATACGGATAAGCCGTCGGTGGCGTTGCGCGCCGGGCGCAACACCAGCATGCGTCTCGCCATCGACGCCGTTGCCGCGGGCCAAGCCGCCGGCGTCGTCTCGGCCGGCAACACCGGCGCGCTGATGGTGATGTCGAAGATGGTTCTGAAGACGCTGGACGGCATAGATCGCCCGGCGATCGCCTCGATCGTTCCGACCGTCCGCGGCGAAGGCGTGATGCTCGACCTCGGCGCCAATATCCAGTGCGACGCGCAGAATCTGGTGCAGTTCGCGCTGATGGGCGATGTGTTCGCACGCACGGTACTCGGCCTCGAGAAGCCGTCTGTCGGCATCCTCAACGTCGGTGAGGAGGATCTCAAAGGTCACGAGATCCTGAAGGAAGCGGCGACGATGCTGCGGGATCCCGGTCTGCCGATCCACTATCAGGGCTTCATCGAAGGCAACGACATCTGGGCGGGCAACGTCGACGTCGCGGTCACCGACGGGTTCACCGGAAACGTCGCGTTGAAGACCGCCGAAGGCGTTGCTCGGCTTTACGCGACCCTCGTGCGCTTGAGCTTCCGCTCCTCGCTGCTGTCGCGTCTCGGATATCTGCTGGCGCGTCCAGGGCTTGCCAAGTTCCGTTCGCGCGTCGATCCGCGCCGCTACAACGGTGCCATGTTCCTTGGGCTCAACGGAATCGCCATCAAGAGTCACGGCGGAACCGATGCGTTCGGATTCGCCAACGCGATCAGCGTCGCGGTCGATATGGCGTCGCAGAATTTCAACGACCGCATCATCGAGGGACTCAAGCGCTTTTCCGACAGCCTGAGCGCGCCCCAGAAAGCAGCGATGTAATGGTGCGCCGCGCACTGGTTGCCGGTTGCGGCGCCTATCTTCCCGACCGCATCCTGACCAATGATGAAATTGCAGCCTCGCTCGATACGTCGGACGAGTGGATTCGCGAACGCACCGGCATCCGCGAGCGCCGGATCGCGGCTCCCGGCCAGCCCACCTCCGATCTCGCCACCCGCGCGGCCGACCGGGCGCTGACCTCCGCGGGCATCGCAGCCGACGACATCGATCTCATCGTTCTTGCCACCTCGACGCCGGACGAGACATTCCCGGCGACCGCGGTCAAGGTCCAGGCGGCCCTCGGCGCCAATCGCGCGGCGGCATTCGACGTGCAGGCGGTGTGCTCGGGCTTCGTCTACGCGCTTGCCGTCGCCAACAATTTCATTCGCGCCGGCCAGGCCGATAACGCGTTGGTGATCGGCGCCGAGGAATTTTCCCGCATTCTCGACTGGTCGGACCGATCGACCTGCGTCCTGTTCGGCGACGGCGCCGGCGCGGTGGTGCTGACCGCGGGCGAGGGCAAGGGTACGACGGCGGATCGCGGCATTCTCTCCACCCATCTTCATTCCGATGGGCGCAAGCACTCGCTGCTCTACGCCAACGGCGGGCCGTCGACCACCGGCAGCATCGGCATGGTGAAAATGCACGGACGCGAGGTGTTCCGCCATGCGGTGGTCAATCTCGCCGAAGTCATGAACGAGGCGCTTGCCGCCAATGGGCTCACGTCGGCCGATATCGACTGGCTGGTGCCGCATCAGGCCAATAAACGCATTCTGGATTCGACCGCGTCCAAGCTTCATCTGCCGCTGGAGAAAGTGGTGGTGACGGTCGATCGTCACGCCAACACATCGGCGGCATCGATTCCGCTCGCCATTGCCGAGGCCAGCGGCGACGGTCGGCTCAAGCCCGGCCAACTGGTGGTCCTCGAGGCGATGGGCGGCGGCTTCACGTGGGCGGCCGCCGTGGTGCGATGGTAGTTGACGAGTCGGCCGGTCGGCCAAACGGCTCCGCCGCGGGGATAGCCGCCGCAGCGGCCAAGCGCAGCCAGACAGCGCTTCAAGATTTTCTAGCATCCCTTTGACTTGACGGGATAATCCGTCGTGGCGTAGCATCCTCGAAATCATTATCGGAGGCGCCTATGTCGGAACGGACAGTGACGCGGTCCCAGTTGAGCGAGGCCGTCTACCAGGAGGTGGGGCTGTCGCGCAATGAATCGGCCGATCTGGTCGAGGCTGTGCTGGAGGAGATTTCCTCCACTCTGGTGAAGGGCGAGTCGGTCAAGATTTCCTCGTTTGGCAGCTTTTCGGTCCGCCAGAAGGGGCAGCGCGTCGGCCGCAATCCCAAAACAGGCGAAGAGGTGCCGATCCTGCCGAGGCGGGTGCTGGTGTTCCGTGCGTCCCACGTCCTCAAAAACAGAATCAACGACGCCAAGGCACGCTCCGAATCCGGCGCCAAGAGTCCGCTTCTGTCCGGAGCTTCCTCCGGCGGACCGGGAGTAGGGTCCGGCTCCTAATTCATGGCCGACGTCATCGGGAACCGTTCCGACGAACCGACGCGCTCCAAGGGAAAATCCGCCGCCGCTTTTCGCACCATCAGCGAAGTGGCGACGGCCCTGGAGGTGCCGCAGCACGTGCTGCGCTTCTGGGAAACCCGCTTTCCGCAGGTCAAGCCGCTGAAGCGCGGCGGCGGGCGGCGGTATTACCGCCCCGAAGACGTGGCGCTGCTTCAGGACATTCGTCGGCTTCTCTACAATGAAGGTTATACGATAAAGGGCGTGCAGCGGCTTTTGCGCGACGGCGCGCTCAAGGCCGGCCGTGGCGCCAACGAGCCGCCGCCGCCTCAGGTCGTATCCGTTTCCCCGCTGCCTCCATCTCCGGCAACCGCCCTGCCGGATTCGGCCCGTTCGGCAATCCGTGCGGCGATTGCCGAACTCGAGGACATTCGCGCTACGCTTCTCGAACACGCGGACGAGCACCGCTGAGGAGAACCCCGGCAGCGTTGCGCAGGCCTCGCCGAGCGGTTAGAGTTCGCCCCCGCCCGGATCCCGGGCGTCACGGCCGGTCGGAGTGTAGCGCAGCCTGGTAGCGCATCTGCCTGGGGGGCAGGGGGTCGTGGGTTCAAATCCCGCCACTCCGACCAACGCCGCTCATCTCCATCGATAACTCAATCGCTTTGCGTGTTGCTGGCGTCTTTGCCCGCGCCGGATGCGGCATTGCGACCCGCCGAGGCGATGACTGCGCGCATCGCAAATATCGCCGTCCGTTCACGGACTTCCCCGGTCTGTTTAACGGTCGGGAAAGCATTTTGATTTAGACAAGCATCGCCCGGTTCTTTGGAGATGGACGATGTTGGCTCGGATGAAGATTTTTGCGCGGCTGGCGGCGCTTCTGGCCGTCATGCTGGTGCTGATGGCGGCCGTGGCCGGCTTCGGGCTGTATGGCCTTTCACAGACGCGGCAGAACGTCGCGGATGTCTATGAGAGCAATCTTATTCCTTTCAAAGACGTGAGCGCGGTTATCGAGAATTACTACCGCATCCGCATCGCCATTCTGGAAGCCGCTGCGTCTCACGATCCCGAGACGGTAAAACGCAATGCCGGGGAAATCTCGAAGAGCGGCGATAGCATCGCCGAGTATTGGAAGGACTATTTAACCGGCGAATTGGCCCCGGATGAAAAGGAATTGGTGACCAAGGCGGAAACGGCCATGGACAACTTCCGCCATATCCGGGAACAGGTCATGGGCATGCTGACGTCCGGCAATCTCGACGATTACGATCGGGCCAGCGAACTGATTACGTCCGACGGCGCGAAGGCATTCGCCGATCTGCGCGACGCTCTCCGCGAGGTGAGCGGATACCAGGAGGCCGAGGCCGACCGCACCTTCAAGAACAGCACGAAGATATTCGCCCGGAATCAGGAGGTCCTGATCGGCGGTCTCGCGTTCGCGATACTGATCGGCGGCGTGCTCGCATGGCTGATCGGCCGTTCGATCACCACGCCGCTCGAGCGGGTCATCGGCGTGATGCGGGAGCTGGCCAAGGGCAACCTCTCGGTCGAGGTTTCGGGCCAGGATCGCCGCGATGAAGTGGGCGACGTCGCGAGGTCGGTCGCCGTCTTCAAGGATGGAATGAAGGATGCCGAGCAGCTACGCGCGGAGCAGAAGGCTGCGGAAGAGAAGACCGAGGCCGAGCGCAAGGCCAAGCGCGAATCCGAAAAGGCGCGCCAGAAGCGGATCGAGGACATCATCGGCCAGTTCGACGGAGCGATGAAGGAGGCGTTGCAGACGGTGACCGGCACGTCGACCGAGCTCCAGGCGATGGCCCAGAGCATGAGCGCGACGGCTGAGGAAACGGCGCGGCAGTCGACCGCAGTCGCGGCGGCTTCGGAGCAGGCGACGGCCAACGTTCAGACCGTGGCCGCCGCCGCCGAAGAGCTGGCGGCATCGGTTCAGGAGGTCGGACGTCAGGCGACCCAGTCGTCTGAAGTGGCGCGCAACGCCGTCGATCAGGCGGCCACCACCAACGGCAAGATCGAGGGACTCGCGTCGGCGGTGCAGAAGATCGGCGAGGTGGCGCATCTCATCAACGACATCGCCAACCAGACCAATCTTCTGGCGCTGAACGCGACCATCGAGGCGGCGCGTGCCGGCGAGGCCGGCAAGGGTTTTGCCGTGGTCGCATCCGAGGTGAAGTCGCTCGCCAATCAGACGGCGAAGGCGACAGAGGAGATCTCCAGTCAGATATCGATGGTCCAGGGTGCCACACAGGAAGTCGTCGACGCGATCCAGGCGATCCGCGGCACGATTTCGGAAACCAATGACGTCGCGACGGCAATTGCGGCGGCGGTAGAGGAACAAAGCGCCACCACCAAAGAGATCGCTGGCAATGCGCAGCAGGCGGCGTCCGGCACCGGAGAGGTTTCGCGCAACATCGAGGGCATGAATCACGCGGCATCGCAGACCGGAGCGGCTTCATCGCAGGTGCTGTCGTCGGCAAGCGATCTGGCGAAGCAGGCGGAAACGCTCAAAGGCGCCATCACCGAGTTTTTCGAGAAGCTTCGCGCCGCCTGAGCGCTTCCGCGTGGTCGAAAAGCGGCGGGGATTCCACATTCCGGCCGCTTTTTTTCGGTTCGCTCTTCCGTGTCATGGTTGCGAAGCGGGGCGGGCGGGCGCAAGATTCTCCGGCGTTGAATGCCTCACCGTGCCTCGGGGAAATCATGCCGACGCGGACCATCGATGTTCAGTGCTGCATTTCGGGGGGCGGCCCCGCCGGCATCGTGCTCGGCCTGTTGCTCGCGCGCGCGGGCGTCGAGGTCATGGTGCTCGAGAAGCATGCCGACTTCCTGCGCGACTTCCGCGGTGACACCATTCACCCGTCCACGCTCGAGGTTTTGAACGAGCTGGGCATTCTCGACGAGTTTCTGGCGCGACCGCATCAGGAAGTGTCCCGCCTCAAGGCGCAATTCGGCGACGAATCATTCACCGTCGCCGATTTCTCGCACCTTCCCGTGCGCTGCCCCTTCATCGTGCTCATGCCGCAATGGCACTTCCTCGACTTCCTCGCCGACCAGGGCCGTCGCTATCCCACATTCCGTCTGATGATGCGATCCGAAGTGGTGGACCTCATCGACGACAAGGGGCGCATCGCCGGCGTTCGCGCCGAAACGCCGGACGGCACGCTCGACGTGCGGGCGCCGCTCGTCATCGGCGCCGATGGGCGCCATTCGGTGGTGCGCGACAGGGCCGGCCTCGAGGTCCGAACGCTCGGCGCTCCGATGGACGTCCTCTGGTTCGAGCTCCCTCGGGCGTTCTCCGACCCCGCCGATACGATGGGCCGCTTCGACGCCGGGCATATCTTCATCATGATCAACCGCACCGATTACTGGCAGTGCGGATTCGTGATCCCCAAAGGCTCGGCCGAGACGGTGCGCGCGAACGGGCTTCCGGCGTTTCGCGTGCGGATCGCCGAACTGGCGCCATTCGCGGCCGGACGGGTGGGCGGACTCGCCGACTGGGGCAGCATCAAGCTGCTCACCGTCGGCGTCGATCGCCTTCGCAGTTGGTATCGTCCGGGGATTCTCTGCATCGGCGATGCCGCGCACACGATGTCGCCCGTCGGGGGCGTCGGCATCAATCTCGCAATCCAGGATGCCGTCGCGGCGGCCAATATCCTTGCAGCACCGCTGCGCGAAAATCGCCTGACCGGAACCGATCTCCGCGCCGTTCAGGAACGGCGTGAATGGCCCACCCGTTTCACGCAAGCGGCGCAGGTGTTCGTCCAGAACCGGGTCGTCAACCCGGCCCTGTTCGGCAAGGGGAAATTCAAGCCGCCGCTGCTCGTGCGGCTGATGAAGCGGTTCCCGATCCTGCGTAGGATTCCAGCCCACCTGATTGGCATGGGCATTCGACCGGAGCATGTCCACACGCGCGAGGCTGCCCGATCCGGTGGAATGGGCCGGCAACCGCTGCGCGACGGGGCTTAGCCTCGCCGTCGTTCCGTCAGTTGGCCTTCTCGTCCTTGCCGGCGCGCCCCAGCGCCTCGGACGTCCGTTCCACGATGTCCTTCGGCGTCCTGTACACAGATGCGATGATGTCGGCGATCTCCTGGCCGGTGATCGCATCGACGCTCAGATCCTGCTTTTTGGCATCCGCCAGGAACTGCGGATCCTTCATCGTTTCGTCGAACGCGGTGCGCAGCGTCGTCGCTCGCGCCTTGGAAAGCCCCGGAGGTGCCACGAACGGACGGCCGAGCGCCACGCGGGCGAAAAAGAGCTGCAACGCCTGCCGGTCTTCCTCGGAGCGGGCGAGATCGGTGCCGACCGGCACGTTTTTGAGCCGGGGATCGGGCTTGAGCGCCGCCTGGAACAGGATGTTGATCTTGCCTTCGCGCGCGAGCGTCTGGCGCTGGAGCGAATCGTAGGCGAGGCAGATGCCCTGGACTTCGTTCCGTTCCATGGCAAGTGAAATGTCCTTCGATCCGGGATAACCCTTGATGGTGCGGAATTTCATGCCGATCAGCTCGGAGAGAAACTCCGGGTAGATCGCGGTGTCGGCACCCGAGCCGGTGGCGCCGACCACCAACTCCTTGCTGAACAGGTCCTGCATGGTCTGGACCGGCGCATCCTTGCGCGCCGCGCAGACGGTGATGTCCTTATCCGGGCTGCCGATCCAGGTCATCTTCATAGGGTCGAACTGAGTGCCCTTGCCGCCCAGCAGCGGCTCGAGCGGGATGCCGCGGTTGACGAGGCCGATCGCAGTGCCGTCCTTGGGCGAGACGTTGTAGAGCGTGTTCATCAGCTTCAATCCGCCGGCGCCCGGTGCGTTCTGCGGCACTACGGTCGGATGGCCGGGCAGGTGATTGGCGATGTGCTTGGCGATGGTTCGCGCCCACACGTCGTTGGCGCCGCCCGGTCCGAAGCCGATCAGGATACTGACCGTCTTTCCCTTGAAGAAATCCTGCTCCTGCGCTGCGGCGGGGTGAGCGCCGGACGAGAGCGCGACGATCGCGGCGATGGACGAAATACGCATGAAGGAACTCATGACGACCTCCCCTAGCCGCGATTCGCGGATGCTCGGCCTCCGAACGTCAATCCCGGATGTCCTGCAGGAACCATTCGGTGGGAATCGCGCGCCCCATCTTCCGTTTGCTGGCCAGCTCGTAGATCCAGCCGCCGACCGAGGAGAACTGTAGCCCCTGGTTGCCGACATTGCGATAGAAGGTGATCTGGTCGCGCGCGGTTCGGCCGGGGCACTTGCCCGTGACGAGATCGGCGAACTCCGGCTTGTCGCCGCCCTTGCCGCGGTCGTTGAACTCCGGGCTGTCGCCGCCGAAGCCGGGCTCCGGGTTCTTTTCCGGGATCCGCTTCATTTCCTCGGGCGAGCCGCCGAGGAAGGCGGCCGGCGAGAGGCCGCGCTCGGCCTGAAAGCGCTCCGTCTGCTTCATCTGCAGGCCGGCCGTGCCCTGGCGCACGACGAGATCGAACTTGGCGGCCGAGGCGTCGGGCATCTCGCGGCGGCCGAGGTTCGTCACGTGCATGCCCTTCTCGATCCACTCGGCATCGTAGACCGGCTTCATCGAATCGGTGCATGACGACAGGATGTCGGCGCCGCGCACCGCCTCGCGCGCGGAATCGACCGCGCGCACCTCGATGTTGAGCTTCTTCGACATTTCCTCGGCGAACGCCTCGCGGTGCTTCGCGTTGGGGCTGTAGATCTTGCACAGGCGGATGTCGCGCACGCACTTGAAGGCTTCGAGAAAGGTGCGCGCCATGCCGCCCGAGCCGAGCATGCCGACGGTGTGCGAATCTTCGCGGCTCAGCCACTTGACGCCGATGCCGGCGCCGCCGCCGACCCGCATGTGCTGGAGCATGCCGTCGTTGATGAACGCCAGCGGCTCGGCGTTGCGGGTCGACAGCAGGAAGATCACGCCGCAATAGGTGCCCGGCTCGCGGCAATACTTCTCCTCGGTGTAGTTGCCGTTGGCGTCGGTCGGCCATGTGATGACGTCGGACTTCATGCGGATCGCCATATAGCCGTCGTTGGCGCCCTCCATGGTGCCCCAGCGGTAATAGCCGTCGGGCCGCTCGCACGGCATGTAGATGTCGATGCGCGGACGATGGATCGAGCCGCCGTAGGGGAGCTTCTTGAAGGCTTCCTCCTGGACGCGGATGCAGTCGTCCATGGTGAGAAGCTTGGCGACATCGTCGTTGTTGATGATCAGCATGTCGAACGATCTCCCTGTAGGCAGCGGCGGCTCATAAGCCAAATGCGACGCGAGCGAGGCCGGACACTAGCAGGCTCGTGCCGTCCTGAAAATCGCCGGCCGGGAGGCGCGCTGATCAATCTCTAATAACGATTGAAATAATATATCTAATTCGTTAGACGGATTAATTGCTTTCGGGCGACAGTGGCTCATGTCGTTGCCTGTCGTTCAAGATCGCATTCGCGCTGTTTCGTCCCCCGCATCGATGCCCGTCGGCAAGGTTTCGGCGGTCGTCCCGGGATTGCTTCTGACGGTGATCGTTGCGATGGCCGCTTACGGTATCCGCGCGCTTCCCGGCTTCGGCTTCTTGAGCCCGATGATCCTCGCCATCGTCATCGGCGCCCTGGTGCGGAACGTCGGCACGGTGACGCCACGGGCGCAGCCGGGGCTTCGGTTCGCTTTGCGGCGGGTGTTGCGCTTCGCCATCGTGTTGCTGGGCTTTCAGATCACCGCCGCTCAGGTCGTCGATGTCGGCGGGACGGGAATCGCGATCATCGCTGCGAGCCTGATCGCGACGTTCGCCGTCACCGTCCGCATGGGACGCCTGCTCGGCGTCGACGCCCGGCTGGCCGAGCTGATCGCCGCCGGCACCTCGATCTGCGGCGCGTCGGCGGTCATCGCCACCAACACCGTGACGAGGGCACCCGACGAGGATGTGGCCTACGCGGTCGCCTGTGTGACTGTGTTCGGCTCGCTGTCGATGGTTCTCTATCCGCTGGTCCTGCCGCTGCTGCCGCTCGGGCCGCACGCCTACGGCCTGTGGACGGGCGCGTCGATTCACGAGATCGCGCAGGTCGTGGCGGCGGCGTTCCAGGGCGGTAGCGATGCCGGCCATTTCGGCACCATCGCCAAGCTGTCGCGGGTGATGATGCTGGCGCCGCTGGTGCTCGGGCTCGGATGGATCGCATCGCGCCGCGATGGCGTGGCAGAGGCTAAGGCGCCGAGCGTGCCGATGCCGTGGTTCGTGCTCGGGTTTCTCGCTCTGACGGTTCTCAACAGCGTCGTGCCGGTGGATCCTGCCTTGAAAGCCTGGATCGTCCGGATCACCGTCTTCCTGCTCTCGGTGGCGCTTGCCGCGATGGGCCTGGAGACGAACGTCCGCAAGCTGCGGGCGAAGGGGCTCAGGCCGCTTCTGCTGGGTGCCGCTGCGTGGGCGTTCATTTCGCTTTTCAGTCTCGTTTTGATCGCCATCGCCTTCTGAAGCGAGCGCATGACCCTCGAGCAGCTCCGCATCTTCGTCGCCGTCGCCGAGCGTCAGCACATGACTCGTGCCGCCGAGGCGCTCGGGCTGGCCCAGTCGGCGGTCAGTGCCGCCGTTGCCGCGCTGGAAGCGCGTCACGCCGTTCCTTTGTTTCATCGCGTCGGACGGCGCATCGAGCTCACCGATGGGGGACGGGTCTTCCTCGGCGAGGCGCGGGCCGTGCTGATGCGGGCCGCCGCCGCCGAGCTCGCGCTTCAGGAGGTCGGCGGGCTGAAGCGCGGCACCTTGTCGGTCCAT
>Ga0070714_100000477_pt1 | contig 28993 bp, 28 predicted proteins | sample LARL83metaG_FD_65450 | JGI IMG/M metagenome (GOLD analysis project Ga0070714, IMG submission 65450) | Corn, switchgrass and miscanthus rhizosphere microbial communities from Kellogg Biological Station, Michigan, USA - LAR L8-3 metaG | ecosystem: Host-associated > Plants > Roots > Rhizosphere ... | reverse complement strand
CACGGTCTCGTACGGCTCGATGCGATCCCCGTCGTGCAGCGCCTTCACGCGCAAGCGCTTCCAGCCGTCTTCCCACGAGCCGTCGCGCAGCCTGCGCCCCGAACAGAGCTGGAGAATCGCCAGTGCTTCGTCGATGCCGCACAGCACCGCATCGCCGCGCTGGAACACCTGCATCCGCACCGTCGGGTGATGTGCGTCGCGCTCGAGAATGAGTCGCGCCCGATTGAAGTAGGTGTCGGAATAGTATCCGTCACGCATCTTTTCGACCGGGAGATTGAAAATCTCCGGCCGCAGCCTCGGCTTTGCCACGTTCACCTATAGGACGGCGGGGGCCGCAGCGCCTCTTAGACGAACACGTTCATTACCGTGCTCTCTAACACCGAAGTAGCGCAGGCGCTAACGCGTATCCGCACGCTCATGGAACTGGCGGGGGAGACGTTCTACAAGTTCACCGCCTACGAGCGCGCCGCATCCGCGGTTGAGAACGCTCCGCCGCTTGCCGACCTGGCCGCTGCGGGGGAACTGACCTCGCTGCCGGGCATCGGCAAATCCCTCGCCGCGACCATCGACGAGCTGCTCCGCACGGGAACGTGCGAGCAGCTGGAGAGCCTGCAGCAGCGTTATCCTGCCACGATCTTCGAGGTGCTGGGCGTTTCGGGTATCGGCATCAAGACCGCCGCGCTGCTCTTCGAAACCTACGGCATCGCCTCGCTTGCGGATCTGGAGAAGGCCATCGACGCCGGCGTTCTGGATTCGGTGCCGCGCATGGGGCGCAAGACGCTCGAGAACATGCGGCGCGGGATCCTGGCATACCGCGGGCGTCAGCGGCGCACGCCTCTGGGAACCGCGCGGGCAATCGCCCGCGAGATCATGGCATTTCTGCAAGACGGTCCGCCGCTGCACCGGCTGACGTACGCGGGCAGCTTGCGTCGCGCCGAGCCGACGGTGGGAGACGTGGACATCGTCTGCACGTCCGATCGCGCGGCGCAGGTGATCGAGCGTTTCGTGCAGTGGGAACGCGCGCGCGCCGTGCTGGCGGAGGGCCCGACGAAAGGGAGCATCTGGCTCGAGGACGGGCTGCAGATCGACCTGCGCGTATTGCCCGATCACGTGTACGGCAATCTGCTTCAGCATTTCACCGGAAGCCGCGAGCACAACATTCAGTTTCGCGAGATCGCAGTGCGCAAGAACCTGCGCGTAAGCGAGAACGGGATTTTGAATCTCGAGACGGGTGACGTGTTCACCGCCAGCGAGGAAGCCGGTGTCTACGAGCATCTGGGTATGCAGTACATTCCGCCCGAGATGCGCAGCGGCATGGGCGAGATCGATCTCGCACTTCGGGGCGAAGTGCCGGCGTTGATCGAAATAGGCGACGTGCGCGGCGATTTTCACATGCACTGCACCTTCAGCGACGGCAATCAAAGTCTCGAAGAGATGATCTCGGCGGCGGCGGCGCGCGGTTACGAATATCACTCCATCTCCGATCATTCCGTTGGGCGAGGACCCAAGTACGGCGTGACCGTCGAAAGCCTGCGGGAACAGCGAAAACGCGTCGAGGAGATCGGCAGCCGCTTGGGCATTCGCACGCTTTGCAGCAGCGAAGTGGACATTTTACCCGACGGCTGCCTCGATTACGGCGACGACGTGCTCGCGCAGCTCGACATCGTCGTCGGAAGCGTGCATTCGGCGTTCAATCTTACGCGCGAGGAGATGACGCGGCGTCTGATTCGCGCGTGCGAGAATCCGTACGTGAACGTCATCGGCCATCCGACGGGAAGAATGCTCAACGGATTTCCGGGCTATGAATTCGATTATGACGCGGTGTTCGCGGCCGCGGCGCGCACCGGTACCGCGCTGGAGATCGACGGTCAAGTGGGGCGGCTCGATCTCCCGTGGGCGCTCGCCGCGCGCGCCAAGACGTTCGGCGTGACCTTTACCGTCGACAGCGACGCCCACGACGTCTCGCAGCTCCAAAACGTGGAATTGGCCGTGAGCCAAGCACGCCGCGCGGGCCTGCGCCGCGAGGACGTGCTCAACGCACAGCCGCTCGATGCGGTGCTCGCGTTCGTGAACCGCAAGCGGGAGCGCGCGGCGTGAGAACGATTGCAACCGCGCGCATGAGCGGAGCCGGCGGCAAAGCGATCGTCTTCGTGCATGGCGTCGGTTCCACGGCGGCCATCTGGGACTACCAGTTGGCTGCGTTCGCCGGCGACTACCGCTGCTTCGCCGTCGAGTTGCGCGGAAACGGCGTGCCGAAGCCGGAACCGGATCCGGGCGAGATTACACGAGAGGGCTACGTCGCCGACGTGCTCGCGGTAGCCGATGCGGCGGGCGTGCAGCAGTTCCACTTCGTCGGCTGCAGTTTGGGCGGCGTCGTCGGTTTCGAGCTTTGGAAGCGCGCGCCGCAGCGGCTGCGTTCGCTCACGTTCGTCGGCAGCTTTGCGTGGTATCCCGATGCCGCACAGTACGTGCAATCGGTGATCGCGAGCGTCGAGAACGCGGGAACGATGGAGCGCTTCGCGTTCGAGCGCGCGCAGCGTCTAAGTTTGCCGGCCGGAACGCGAACCGCGGAGACGATCGCGCAGATGGCTTGCAAGACGGTGCCCTCGTACGTTGCCGCCACGCATGCGACGTGGACCGGTGAATACCGCGAGCTTCTTCCGAAAATAACCGTGCCGTCTTTGGTGATCTGCGGCGGACGCGATGCCGTTGCGCCGCCGTCGTTTTCGCAGGAGATTGCGGGCGGCATCCCCGGCGCGCGTCTGGAGGTTATCGAAGAAGCGGGGCACGTCGCCAATGCCGACGCGCCCGACCGTTTCAACGATCTGCTTGGCGCCTTTCTGAAATCTCTGTAACGCGTTCGCGGCCGGCATAGACGTTTGCACGCGACCCGCGCACGAAACCGAGCAGCGTCATGTTGAAGTTGCGTGCGAGATCGACGGCCAGGCTGCTCGGGGCCGATACCGCGCACAAGACCGGAATGCCGGCGACGATGCTTTTCTGCACGAGTTCGTAACTGGCGCGTCCGCTGACCAGCAGAATGCAGCCGCACAGCGGAACGCGATCGTTCAGCAGTGCCCAGCCGGCAATCTTGTCGAGTGCGTTGTGGCGGCCGACGTCCTCGCGCAGCACGAGCAGCGTTCCGTTTGCGTCAAAAAGCGCGGCGGCGTGCAGTCCGCCCGTCGATTCGAAGACCCGCTGCGCTTGCCGCATCTTGTCGGGCAGCTCCGCGATCAGGCTGCGCGGAATGCGAACGGAGTCGTCGATAGGCGCGGCGCGCGTCTGCAGCGCTTCGATGTTCGCCTTTCCGCAGACGCCGCATGCGCTGCTCATCGTAAAATGCCGTTCGAGGCGCTCCAGCGCGGGCAGGGCGTTCCCGGCAAGTTGAACGTTGACGATGTTGTACCGCTGCTCCGCGTCGATTTGCGGATCGATGCAATACGAGATGCCGGCGATGTCTTCTCGCCGCACGATCACGCCTTCACCCAGTAAGAAGCCGGCGGCGAGCTCGAAGTCGTTGCCGGGCGTGCGCATCGTGACCGCGAGGCTGCGCATCTGCGAACCTGCGACCAGGCGAATCTCGAGCGGCTCCTCCGTCGCCAAGTCGTCCACGATCTCGCGCATCGAGTCGCCCTCGTACGCAGCGATTCTGACCGGCGTGGTCAATCCCGGGCGCGGCTGCTCTTCGATCATTCCGGTCTGTTCTGCACGTACGTGTAGCCGAAGCGTCCCTTCACGCACAAGTGCCCGCATGTCACGTCGTTCTCGATAGGCGAGGTTACTTTGACGATGTCGTTGTCTTGCACGTGCAGCGTGAGGGTGCATCCGACGCCGCAGTACGAGCAGATCGTATCGGTTTGCGTCTGCTCGTCCTCCTTCCACGTGCCGTCGCGCCGCATCTCGTATTCGCTGGTGAACATCAGCGCGCCGGTTGGGCAGACGCCCACGCAGTTGCCGCAGTAGACGCACGCCGAATCGGGGAGCGCGACGTCGAATTCAGTCGATATCGTCGCATCGAATCCACGGCCCGCAGCGGTAATCGCGAACGTGTTTTGCGCTTCCGCGCCGCACGCTTCGACGCACTTGTAGCACAAGATGCATTTCGCATAGTCGCGCACGTAGAGGCGATTGTCCGCTTTGACCGCGCGATCTTTGAGTGTTTCCGCGTTCTCGTAGCGGCCGGGATTCGCGCCGTACTCGCGGCTGAAGCGCTGCGCATCCGGAGCCGTCGAGAGATCGACGGAGGAACCCAGAAACTCCAGCACCATTTTGCGGCTGTGGCGCACCCGCTCGCTGTCGGTGTGCACCACCATGCCGCTTTCCGCCTTTCGCGAGCACGACGGCACGAGCGTGCGCGAGCCCTCGAGTTCGACGACGCAGACGCGGCAGACGTTTACGGGTGCGAGATTTTCGAGATAGCAGAGCGTCGGCGTTTGCGTTCCGGCAGCCTCAATCGCTTGGAGCAGCGTGCTGCCTTCGGTGACTTGAACGCTACGCCCGTCGATAGTGAGTTCGATCACGATGCACCTTGGTCGAGGATACGCAGAGAGATGGCCGATTCCACGGCGTTGGCGGCGGTTTGTCCGAGGCCGCAGATTGAGGCGTCGCGCATGGCGCGCGCGATCTCGTTGATGAGCCCGGCATCACCGCGCTGCAGCGCTTCCTGCTGGCGAACGGTACCCACGCGGCACGGCACGCACTGCCCGCACGACTCGTCGCGGAAAAACTCGGCGATGCGGTTGACGACCTTCGCCATGTCGACGGTCTGGTCGAAAAGCATGACGACGCCCGATCCGACCGTGGCTCCGGCCGCGCGCGTGTCTTCGAACGTGAGCGGCAGATTCAGCGACTCCGGACCGACGAACGTTCCGGCTGCGCCGCCGAGCAGCACTGCGCGCAGCTTGCGGTTCTCGCGCACGCCGCCGGCCAGTTCTATGAGTTCGCCCAGCGTCGTGCCGAACGGCACCTCGTACAAGCCTGCACGTGCAACGGTCCCGCAAACGCAGTAGAGTTTGGTTCCGGTCGAACCCGCCGTGCCGAACTGTGCGAACGCCTGCGCTCCGCCGGTGATGATGCCGGGAATGCACGCTAGCGTTTCGACGTTGTTGACGAGCGTAGGCTTTCCGAATAATCCCGCTTGGGCCGGAAACGGCGGCTTGTTGCGCGGCTCGCCGCGCTTGCCTTCGATCGAGTTGAACAGCGCCGTCTCTTCGCCGCAGATGTACGCGCCGGCTCCGCGCCGCAACTCCAGATCGAAGCGAACGCCGCGTTCCATGACGTCCTCGCCCAGGAACCCGTGGCGTCGCGCCTCATCTATCGCATGTTGTAACCGCCGGGTTGCAAGCGGGTACTCCGCGCGCACGTAAATGTATCCGTGCTCGCATCCGGAAGCGATGCCGCTTATCGTCATCGCTTCCACGATCGCGAACGGATCCTGCTCCATGAGGATGCGGTCCTTGAACGTGCCGGGCTCCGATTCGTCGGCGTTGCAGATGATGTAGTGCGGGTGCGCGCCGGCGCGCGCGACCGCTTCCATCTTACGCGCCGTCGGGAACGCCGCGCCGCCCCGTCCGACGAGTTTGGAAGCGGCGATCTCGGCAATGACGGCGTCCGGCCCGATTTCCAATGCGCGCCGCAATGCCGCGTACCCGCCGTGCGCGCGATAGTCGTCCAGGCTTTCCGGATTCGTCTTCCCTACGCGCCCGAGCAGACGCAGGTGCGTACCGCCGATATGCAGCTTCCCGGTACGGCCGTCGGGCATATCGAAGAGCGACGGAACGTCTGAGGGACGCAGGTGTCCCAGCGGTTTTTGCACCGGCGGATCGCCGGCTTTCACCACGAGCGCCGCCGGAGCGTGATCGCACATGCCCAGGCAGGGGCTGCGCTGCCACGACACGCCGTGCTCGGCCATCGCGGCGCAAAGATTTTCCGCACCGTTCGAAAGACACGCGATGTCGTCGCACACGTGAACGACGGTTGCAGCGCGCGGCTCAAGTGAGAACATGTGGTAGAACGATGCAACGCCGAAGGCGTCGGCGGGTGGAATCGTCAGCCGGTTGCAGATATAGTTGAGCGCGCCCGCACTTATCCACCCGATGCGGTCGTTGACCGCGTGGAGCGCGGGGAGCAGCAGATGGCGATCGTCTCGCACTTCTTTCCCGCCGCGCATGCTGCGCGTGTCGCGTGCCGGCTCCGAACCGAGAAACGCGTCGACGGCGGCGATCTCTTCCGCCGTCGGCGCGTCTTTCATCAAGCGTATGTCCATGCGTTAGACGGCCGCGGCCTCCGGCGCTGCGGCCGCTTCCTCCCTGCCTGCGGCGACTTTTTCCAATCGAACCGCAGCCGCTTTAAACTCGGCCGTTCCCGACTGCGGATCCGTGGCGTCGATCGTGAGAATGTTGGTTGCGACTTCGTCGTTGAAGTGGAACGTCGTGAAGACCAGGCCTGTGCGAAGACCGGGGTCGATACGCGCCGGCATCACCACCGAACCGCGCCGCGACGTCACGCGAACCGGGTCGCCGTTTTCGAGCTCGTAACGCCGTGCGTCTTCGGGTGAAACGTCGAGCGTCTCTCCCACGCGCAGCGGCGAACGATAGCCGCCGGTTTGCACGCCCGTATTGAATGATTCCAAACGCCGCCCGGTCGTGAGCCGCACGGGGTAATCTTCGTCGAGCGCCTCCACGGGCGGCGCATGTTCCACGAGCGCGAACGGCGCGCGCGGGCCGCGCAGCGGCTCCTCCCACAAACGCGCGTGCAGAAACTTCGAGCCCGGATGATTTTCGTCGGGGCACGGCCACTGAAGGCCGTCCAGCTGCTCCAGGCGCTCCCAACTCATACCGGCGTGCCACGGCGAGAGCGCGCGGCATTCTTCCCACGCATCGTGCGAAGTGCACGCGCCCCAGTCTTGCCCGAGCCGTCGCGCGAGCTCGCAAAGTATGGCAATATCGTCGCGTGCCTCGCCCGGCGCTTCCAGCGCTTTGCGCACGCGCTGCACGCGCCGCTCGCTGCTCGTGACGGTGCCTTCCGCCTCACACCACGCGGCGGATGCGGGAAAGACGACGTCCGCCAATTCGGCGGTCTTCGTCAAAAAGATATCCTGAACGATGAGGCCGCGCAGGTTGCGCAGCACGTGCATCGCGTGCTCTTGATCCGCTTCCGACTGCGCCGGATTCTCGCCGATGATGTAGAGCGTGTCCAGCTCGCCGCGATCCATCGCTTCAAACATCTGCCCGAGATGCCAGCCCTTTACGGGCGGAATAGGCCGGCCGCCCCACACGCGTTCGAATTTCGCGCGCATCATGGGATCCTCGATGCTTTGCCCGCCCGGAAGTTTGTCCGGCAGCGCGCCCATGTCGCCGCCGCCTTGCACGTTATTCTGTCCGCGCAGCGGGCAGACGCCCGAACCGTAGCGGCCGATGTGCCCCGTCAGCAGCGAGAGGTTGATGAGGGCGCGCACGTTGTCCACGGCATTGTGATGCTCGGTGATGCCGAGCGTCCAGCAGAGTTCCGCGCGATCCGCCTTTGCGTATGCGTGCGCCAGTTCGCGAATCGACGACGCCGGGACGCCGGTCACGCGCTCCGCGTACTCGAGCGTGTAGGGCTCCACGCTCTTGCGGTACTGCTCGAAACCTTCCGTCGCCCGCTCGATGAAGGGCATGTTCGCAAGGCCTGCTTCGACGATCTCTCTGCCGACTGCGTTCGCGAGCGCGATATCCGAGCCGACGTCGATGCCCAGCCAGAGGTCGGCCCACTGCGCGCTGGTCGTGCGGCGCGGGTCGATGACATACATCTTCGCGCCGTTGCGAATGCCGCGCAGCATGTGGTGAAACATAATGGGGTGCGTCTCGCGAGCGTTCGAGCCCCAGAGAATGATGACATCCGTATGTTCGAACTCTTCATACGAGCTGGTTCCGCCGCCCGCACCGAAGACCGCCGTCAGACCGACGACGCTCGGGGCGTGTCACGTTCGGTTGCAGCTGTCGATGTTGTTGCTGCTCATGACGGCGCGCGCGAATTTTTGCGCGACGAAATTCATTTCGTTGGTCGCCTTCGAGCAGCTGAACATGCCGAACGTGCGCGTGGCGTCGCGCTCGCGCGCAGAAGCCAAGAGAGCGGCCGCGCGCTCGAGCGCCTCGTCCCAACTCGCGCGGCGAAGTTCGCCGCCGTCGCGGACCAAGGGGTGCGTCAGCCTCACGTAAGACTTCATGTGGACCTCCACTTCCTATTCTACTACTGCACCGGCTCGAGGGTCGCGGCAGCAAGCGTGCCGAGCAGGATCCCCAAATAGCATGGAGCGGCCCACCAACCGAGCGAGTGTCTAAAAGCCAGTGTCACGCCGATTGCCAGCGCAATGCCGAGCGGCGTGACGATCGAGTTTCCGGCGATGAACTTGTACGCGCGCTTCACGCCCGCACCGGCCGTTTCCATGCGGCGACGAGCAGCAGCGCGCATGCGAGGTAGAAGCCGACGATCCACAGCAGGGTGCCTTCGCCTTGCCACCAGTGCAAACCCAAGCCCTCGCCGCTCCAGAACGTGCCGAACGAGAGCAGCATGATGCCCACGATGAAGCCCATCGCATTTTCCGGCACCCGGGAGAACGGATGGCGCAGCAGCACGGCCGCGCCGGCGACAATCGCCGCCGCTGCCAGCGCACCCGCCGCCGCCGACAAAAACGTGCCTGCGCGCGCTGCGGAGAACGTCAGGACGATCACCGCGACCTCGAGGCCTTCGAGCAGCACGCCGTTGAACGCGGTGGCGAACGCATAGCGGTGCTCGTGCTTGCGAAGGTCCGCAACCCCGGCTTCGAACGCCGCTTCCTCGTCGCGCATCGCTTTGCGCCCGGCGTAGCGCCAAATCGCTTTGCGCAGCCACGTGTAGCCGAAGAGCGTGAGAAAAATTCCGATGCCGATCTTCAGGTCGTTCAGCGCAACCCAGCGAATCAGCGCCGGTCCGAGCAATCCGGTGATGACGACGAGCGCGCCGATCGCCCAAGCTGTTGCGGAAAGCGCGACGCGCCAGCCCGCGGTATAGCCGACGGCGAGCACGATCGTCGCCGCTTCGACGAACTCGAGGCCGGACGCGATGAACGTCGTGCCGGCTGCCACCCACCCGTTCATTTGCGAGTCGCGTGCGCGATGATGTCGTTCAGCACGCGGGGATCCACGGCATCGGGATGCGAGAAGTCCAGTCTCGCGCTGATCGCCGCTCCGTACGCCGTCTTCTTGTTGGTTTCATTCAGATGTAGTGCGGGTGCGAGCGCCGTGAAGGGCGCCGCATTCGCAGACTGCGTCGCGAACGCATCGTAGAGCGGGCGCGCCGTTGCATCGTACACGGAGAGCGGCGGAATTCCGAGCAGCAGTTCGATCGTGCGCACGAAACTCACCGTGGAGTAGTGCCCGTGCTGCGTGCCGCCGCGTGCGTACGGGCTGGCGATGTAGAACGTCGAGCGCTGATCGCTGACGTGATCGGGCCCGTTCTGCGCGTCGTCCTCCAGGATGAAGATCGCCGTGCTCTTCCAATAGCGTGAATGCGAAACCATATCCACGAGTTTGCCCACCGCTTCGTCGTTGGTCGCGACGTACGCCTGCGGCGTGAGCTTGCCCGGCGCCGTGCCGGACGTGTGGTCGTTTGGGAGATAGACGATCTCCAGCTGCGGCAGGTTATCGTGCGCGACGTACGCGGTGAATTCGCGCTTCCACTCGGCGTAGCGGGAGAGGTCGCTGTAACTCAAATCCCAGCCGACGTACGCGGGATCGAAGTTTCCGCGCAGGCCGGGGAACGTGTTCACCCCCAGCACCACGCCGTGCCCCGGGAAGTCGATGTCTTCGCCGTAGTCGCGGAAGCTCACGTGCGCGCGTGCCGCCGCATCCCACAGGTATCCGTTATGCGGAACGTCCGGTGCGGTACCGCTTTGGAAATCGTAGGTGTCGCGCCGTCCGCCGTAGTTCACCGGCCAGAAACGCTCGACGTAATCGTTGGCGAATGCCGCGTCGGTCCAGTTGTGTCCGTTCGCACTGACTTGCGCGTCGGTGTAGGCATTGTCGAAGACGCCGAAACGCCGCGCCAATGCATGCTGGTTCGGTGTGATCGCATTCCCGAAATCGACGAGTTTCGGATCGCCGTTCGCACCGGCAACGTCGCCCAGCACCTGGTCGTACGATCGGTTTTCCTTGATCACGTAAATGACGTGTTTGATCGGTCCCCCGGGGCGCAGGATCGTTGCGTTCGCCGGGGCCGGCGTCCATTCGGGCGTCACGTTCGCGATTGCCGCGGACGTATTCTGCGCTGCGTTCGCGTACGCGGAAGGTGGTATCGCGCGCACGGAGCCGACGGTGATGATGCCGACGTAGCCCGGCGAGCGGCGGTTGAACGGATCGAATTGCGGATTGGCCGGCATCCGCTCGCCTTTGCCGTCGCTCACGTACAAGGTGCCGTCACGGCCTACCGCGATGCCGGTCGGATACCAGCCCACGGGAATGCGTTCCGCGACGCGCGCGTTGCGAATGACGGCGATCGCGTTTTGCGCCCCGAGCGATACGAAGAGATCGCTGCCGTGCACCGCCAGCGCGTTGGGCGAGGCGCCGTTGCCGTGTACGCGAGCCGTGTTCAAACCGACGGGAATGTCGGCAATTTTCTTGTTCGTTTTCGTGTCGATGACACCGACGGAGTCGTCGTCGCTCTGCGCAACGTAAAGCTTGCCGCCGTCTCTGGAGAGCGCCAATGCAGCGGGATGCGACCCTACGGGGATACGCGCGAACACGCTTGCCGTCCCGCGATCGATCGCGAGCACTTCATTGCTCGCTCGCACGCTCACGTACAGCGTTTTGCCGCTTGCGTTGAAGATTGCGTCCGACGGGTGCTCGCCGGTGCGCACGCTCGCCGTATCGAGGCTAACGCTCGCGTTGCCGTCGTTCGCGCTCGCAACGGCCCCGCTGCCTGAAAGCGCCACCGCGGCGGGCCAGCTGCCTTTACCGGCCTCTCGTTTCGAGACGGTTGCCGAGCGAACGTCGACGGTCAAAACGCTGTCGGTTCCGGCACCCGCGACGAGTATGCGATCGTCGTCGAGCCAGACCGGCTTCCCGAAAGCGCCGTCGAGTTTCACGACGGCGCGCTCGCGCAGTCCCGGTGTTTCCAGCACGCGCAGCGCAGGCGGATTCATGCCCGACTCCACCACGGCGAGCAGTCTGCCGTCGGGTGAGAGCGCGATGCCTTGCGGCATCGTGCCGGTCGCCGCGTCGGGCCCGGCGGGCGATGAAAGCTGCCATCCGTTGGGAAGGATGACCGAGCCTGCCGCGAGCGCTGCGGCACAGCAAAGGATGACGCCCGCGATGAGCGGGGCGGAAACGCGTCTGAGCATGACGAGCCGTTTCGCCTTCACCATCTGTCGTACCGTCACATTGCGCGGATGCCGCTCGTTTGGCCGCCTGGCCGGAGGATGGGCCACGGGCGTCCGGAATCCCAGCGCGGGACAAGGAGATCGCTACGAACGTGGACCTTTCAAAGATTACCGTGTATGCCGGCGGCTCGATGCGGCGGTATGAAGACGCGAAGGTGGGCCTGCTCACGCACGGCCTGCAGTACGGAACCGGCTGTTTCGAAGGCATACGCGGCTATTGGGTGCCCGAGGAGCGCGAGCTGTTCCTGGTCCAACTGCGCGAGCATTACGAGCGCCTCGCGATCTCCGCGAAGATCCTGATGATGCAGCTTCCGCTTGACATCGACGAGCTCATCGAAATCACCACCGAACTCATTGCGCAAAACCGGTTCGAAACCGACATCTACATCCGGCCCTGCATCTTCAAAGCGGCCGAGGACGTCGGCGTGCGCCTGCACAACGTCCCGGACTACTTTGCGATCGTTCCGATTCCGTTCACCCGGTATCTCGACGCGACCGAAGGATTGAAGGCGGGCACCAGCTCGTGGCGCCGCGCGGATGATTCGGCGGCTCCTCCGCGTGCGAAGATCACCGGGTTGTACGTCAACAGTGCCCTTGCAAAGAGCGAGGCCATCGCCAACGGATTCGACGAGGCGATCTTGCTCTCGCACGACGGCCACGTCTCGGAAGGCTCCGCCGAGAACATCTTCATGATCAAGCGAGGCGTTCTCTACACGCCGGATCCGTCGCAGAACGTGCTGGAAGGCTGTACGCGCCGCTCGATTCTCGAGATCGCGCGCAATGAGTTCGATTTGCCGATCGTCGAGCGCTCGATCGATCGCAGCGAGCTGTACGGTGCGGACGAACTCTTTTTCACCGGAACCGCGGCGGGCGTGCTGCACATCCGTTCGGTCGATCATCGCGCCGTCGGCGACGGCAAGATGGGACCGATCACCAGGCGCCTCGGCGAGTTTTACGAGCGCGTGGTTCGCGGCAAAGAGCGCGCGTACGATCGCTGGCTCACGCGCACGTACTCCGGCCGAACCGTTAAGGCGTAAAGCCTAAGGCGTTGCGGAGGGCGAGGGCACCGGCACGGGCTGCGTGCTCTGCGGTCCCCACATCGACTCGTCCGTCATCGACTCGTCCGTCGATGCGCTCGCACTGGACGAACTTGCAGCCGGCGCGGCATCCGTCGAGAGCTGCGCTCCGGCCGGATCGTTTGCAAGCCGCCATTTGCCGAGCTGATTCATCCGGTTGAACGCCATCTTCGAAATGTGCCGGATGAACGTGCGCCCGGAGGAGAGCGAGGGCAGGTCCGTGGTCATGACCGCGATGACGTAGGGTTCGGGGCCAAAAACGATGCCCACGTCGTTGAGCGTGTCGTTAAACGAGCCCGTCTTGTGCGCGATGAGGACGTCGTCCGGAAGCGGCACGGGCAGCAGCGTGTTGATCTCTTGGTGCTCGAGGATCGCGATCATCTCGTTCGACGACCACTCGTCGATGAGTCTGTGTCTTGCCATGTCGCTGAGCAGCTTGACCATGTCGGACGGCGTCGTGCGCAGCGTTTGACGCACGCTCCACTCTTCCGTGCGAATGTAATCCGCCAGATGGGTGTGGTGCAGCCCCAGGTCCTTCATCGTCGCGTTGATGTTGGTGCGTCCCACCAAGCGAATGAGCATGTTCGCCGCGGTGTTGTCGCTCACCGTGATCATCTTGGTGAGCAGGTACGAGACGCTGTAACCGGTTCCGGTAGCCGCGCCGGCGATGTCGCCGGAGCCCCAATCGCGATCGCTCGACTCCAGATGCACGCGGCGGTTTAGATCGAACTTGCCTTTCTCCATCTGCTTGAAGACCTCGACCATGACCGGGATCTTGATCGTCGAGGCGGCCGGCATGACGGCATTGGCATTCACGCCCTCGGTGTAACCGGTTGCCAAATCTCTAATCTCGAGCGCGACGTGTCCGGGCGCGTAGTTCGGGACGCTTGCCAGCGCAGCTTGCAACTGAGCAATCGGCGTCGGGATGTCGATCTGCGCGTTCGCGCGCGTCGTAAACGACGCGCACAATGCGAGAACAGCAAAGACAGCAGCTATCCGAGCAGCCATAATAATAATGTCGGCAAATTCTTTGGGACTTTTATCTCACCTGCGGGCGATCAAATGCGGCGCCCTCGGGGAGCGATCATGTTAGCAATCACGTTGAGGCGCCACGAGATCATGGGGGGCCCCAACGAAGTTGGGGGGCGCGCAGGCCAGGCCGGAGCGCCTTTTAATACGGGATTCCGTCGGCGGCTGGGGCGCGGACTTTGCCGACGAGGCCTGCGATCGCGAAGAGTGCGGCGACGTATGGAATTGCCTGCATCGCATCGGACGGGAGCCAGCCGATGCTGCCCTGCAGCACGTACTGCAGCGCTTCGAAGAAGCCGAAGAAGATCGCCGCGCCGGTCGCGCCCCACGGCGTCCAGCGGCCGAAGATCACGGCGGCAAGCGCGATGAAGCCGCGGCCGGCGGTCATGCCGTCGGAGTAGATGTTCACCTCGCCGATGGAGAGGAACGCGCCGCCCAGGCCCGCGAGCGCGCCGCTGAGGATCACCGCGTACAAGCGCAAAGCCAGCGGATGCAGACCGGCATCGTGCACCGCGCGCGGATTCTCGCCGCAGGCGCGCACGCGCAGACCCCACGGCGTGTAGTACAGCACGGCATGCAGCACCAGCGCGCAGACGAACGCGAGCGCGACCAAGATCCAATAGCTGCTGCCGAGCGCGTTCACTTGCGGGCTCGCCCCAGGCTGATTGTAGAGCAGCATCAACGCGTATGCGGCACCGCCCAGCGCGACCAGATTGATGCCCGTGCCGGCGACGATTTGATCGACTTTGAAGACCGTCGCAGCAAACCCGAGAACGAATCCCAGCAGTGCGCCGGCTCCGATGCCTGCGAGCAATCCGACGATTGGGCTGCCGGTGATGCCCGAGAAGACGACCGCGGTAAATGCACCGCCCGCCATCATGCCTTCCAGGCCGATGTTCACGATGCCGGAGCGCTCCGAGATCACGCCGCCCAGCGCCGCGTAGATGATCGGCGTCGCTTTGATGAGCGTGAGCGTGACGAGCGTGGCGATGAAGACGCCGGCCGCGGAACTCATATGGGCGCACCCTCCGCGCGCGTCGCGATGTAGCGGCGCGCTGCGAGCACGAGAATAATCAAGCCTTCGATGACGTGAATGGCGTCTTTGGGGACGTCCGCGAGCGCCTGCATCGCCAGGCCCCCCGCTTCGAGAATGCCGAAGCCGAATGCCGCGACGCAGACCCAAAGGGGATTCAGGTCGCCGACCAGCGCGACGGCAATGGCCGTATAGCCGTATCCGGGCGAGAGCTGCGTGTTGAACCGATGCAGCACGCCGGTGACCAGCGTTGCGCCGCCCAGACCCGCGATCGCGCCTGAGAGCGTGAGGGCGAGAAACGTCATGCGCGGCATGTTCACGCCGTTGCGGCGCGCTGCTTCGGGCGCTTCGCCCGCCGCGCGCAGTTCGTAGCCGAACACCGTTCGCGTGAAGACCCAGCGCAGCACGATCGCCGCGGCGATCGCGATGAGCAGGCCGATCGAGAGGCGCGTGTCGGGAATGAGCAGCGGCAGCCACGACGAGCCCGGAAGCGGCGCCGTCTCTGCGCCCGCCGCGGCCGAACTCTTGAGCGGTCCCGAGACCAAATAGTTTGCAATCGCCAGCGCGATGAAGTTGAGCATCAGCGTCGAGATGATCTCGTTCGCGTTGAACTGCGCGCGCAGCCAGCCCGCGATTGCGCCCCAGACGCCGCCGCCGATGAATCCGCACGCAAGCAAGACGAAGACCGCAATCGGCGTCGACGCAGCGAAATGCGCGCCGACCGCGCCGGCGGCCAGACCGCCGACGACGAGTTGTCCCTCGGCGCCGATGTTGAAGAGCCCGGCGCGAAACGCGAGCGAGATGCCGAGCGCCGGGAAGAGCAGCGCGGTCGTCTGCACGAGCGTCTCGGCAATCTGCTGTTTGCCGCCGAGCGAGCCGATGAAGAGCGCTTGGAAACCGTCCGCAGGGCTCACGCCGGCCACAAGCATGGCGCACGCCGCCAGAAAGAACGCGAGCAGTATTGCGCCCACGGGGCCGCCGAGAATGCGTCGAAGCACGTTCATGATGCAGACCCCGCCATCAAGCGTCCGATACGCGCGCGATCGATCTCATCGCGTGCAAACGACCCGGCGATTTGGCCGCGATACATGACGAGCACGCGATCGGCCAGCGCAAGTATTTCATCCAACTCAAAGGAGACGAGCAGCACCGCCGTTCCCGCGTTGCGGGCTTCGATGAGGCGCGATTGCACCAGTGCGGCCGCGCCGACGTCGATGCCGCGCGTCGGCTGGTACGCCAAGACGAACTGCGGATTGCCCAGTAGTGCCCGCCCCACGACGATCTTCTGCTGATTGCCGCCCGAGAGCGTTTTTACCGCGACCTCGAGCGAGGCGGCGCGAACGTCGAGACTCTTCACGATTGCCTGCGCGTCCGCGCGCGCGGCGGCGCGATCGATCGTGACGCCGCGCCGCGTTTCTGCGAGGCGCTGGCGGCCGAGAACGACGTTGTCGACGATGGACCATCCGAGCACCAGCCCCTCGCGATGACGATCCTGAGGGATGACGCCGGTGCGCATGCCTACGTCGACCAGCGAGATCGTGCCGGCGTGCGGGATCATGCCTGCGATGGCGTCCGCGAGCGTCGTCTGTCCGTTGCCTTCGACGCCGGCGATGCCGACGATCTCGCCTGCATTGACCTGCAGTGAGATATCGCGGATCGCAGTGCTGCCGCTGCCTGCGCTCACCTGGTCCATGTGGAAGCACGGCGTTTGCACGACGGGTTCGCGCTGGGCGACCTGCGGAAGATCGCCGCCGACCATCGCGCGCGCGATCTCGTCGACCGAGGTCTTCGCGGTTTCGAAGCGCCCGACGATTTTGCCGTGCCGCATGACGCTCACGCGTTTGGTGTACGCGATCACTTCCTGCAATTTGTGCGTGACGATCATAATCGCCGTGCCGCCTTGGGCAAGCGCCGTAATCGTTTTGAAGAAGCTGTCGATCTCCGCCGGCGCCAACGCGGCCGTCGGTTCGTCGAGCAGGAGCACTGCGGGTTCGCGCTCGAGTTCGCGCAAGAGCTCTACGCGCTGCTGCACGCCGACGGGAAGCTCGTCCACGAATGCGTCGGGGTCGATCTCCAAACCGTTGCGACGCGCGAGATCGACCACGCGCGCGCGTGCCGCGCGGGCATCGATGCTCCAGCCGCGGCGCGGTTCGCGCCCGAGCATCACGTTCTGCCACACGCTCAGGCGGCCGACGAGTTCGAAATGCTGATGCACCAGGCCGACCCTGTTGCCGCCGGTCTCCACCGTGCCCTCGTCGGGCTTGAGCGCACCGAACGCAACGTTCGCGAGCGTCGACTTGCCCGCGCCGTTCTCGCCGACGAGAGCGTGGATTTCATGCGAATAGAGATCGAGATCGACGCCGTCGACCGCGCGCACTCCGGGGAACGACTTGCAGATGCCGCGCAGCGAGAGCAGCACGTCCTGCATTACTGCGGGAGTGGTTTCCACGTCGCCAGTTCCTCACGCGTACTGGGCACCGTGATGCGCCCGGAGATGATGTCTTGCTGCAGCGTCTTGATTTTGGCCAGATCCCCGGCCGTGACCGCATCGCGCGTATATTTAAAGTCCGTGAGCGAGATGCCGCCGTCTTTGAGTCCTAGCACGACGTGCCCGTGCAACGGTTTTTTGTCCTGGATGCCTTTGGCGACGTCGTACACCGCAACGTCCACGTGCTTGACCATCGAGGTCAGAATTTTTCCGGGCGCAAGCGCGTCTTGATTGTTGTCGACGCCGATGATGTAGTAGCCCTTGGGGCGCGTGCGCGCGGCATCGATCGCACCCAAACCCACTTTGCCCGCCGCGGTGTAAATGATGTCCGCGCCGTTGTTGAAGAGCAGGTTCGCGAGCTCTTTACCGGCGGGAACGTCGTCGAACGATCCGGCGTACTTTATGTCGACTTGTGCGGTCGGGTCGATTTCATGTGCGCCGGCGACGTATCCGGCTTCGAACTTGCGAATCAACGGGATGTCCTGCCCGCCGATAAACGCGATGTGATGCGTCTTGCTGACCATCGCCGCTATCGCGCCTGCCAAGAACGAGCCGTCCTCTTCTTTGAAAGTCAGCGAGACGACGTTCGGATCGGGAACGACGGCGTCGATGATTGCGTATTGCTGATTCGGAAACTGCTTGGCGACTTGCCCGAGATCGTCGCTCATCAGGAATCCGATGGCGTAGATCATGTCGAAGCGCGCTTCGCTCAAAACCGTGAGATTCGGCTGATAGTCGGCGGCCGATTTGGACTGGAGCACCTTGATATACGCACGCAGCGCGCTCTGGGAGTACAGCAGCCCGTGATAGGCGGAGTCGTTGAACGACTTGTCGCCCAAACCGCCGACGTCCGTGACCATGGCCAGCGTCAGTTGTCCCGGCTGTGGATGCGGATGAGAACGCACGCAGCCGCTCAGCGCAAAGGCGCAAGCGGCTGCGGCGAGCAGTGTAACCGCCGCGCGCAGTCTCATCGGGCGAGTGTACGAAACGCAGCTTCCCGATGCCTGTCGACGAGGTTCGTCGGCTTGCTTGGGTAAGAGGTCGACGTGCCCGATGTACAAGCGCTCGATCTTCGCGTGACCCCGCCGCGCCGGTGGTCCGAAGAACTGGGCGGTATCCGCTGGCTACCGCGTATGATCGACAAGGCGCGCGCCGCGATGAAAGGGACGTTGGGGGACTACCTCTACGGGCAAAGCCCCATGGATCGCAGTCTGCTGCGCGCTCTCGGCATCTCGTACAAGGATTTCACCCGTATCGTCCGCGAGTCGGGCGACGACGACCAGCGCGTGCTGGAGTTGCTCGAAGAGCGCTCTCCCCAGGGCATGGAGCTGGCGCGCCGCTGGAGCGAGGCGCTGCCGCGCCGGCGGGCCTTCCTGTTCATCATCGATCTCGACGACGGGTATTACGGCGGTCCGCTGCAAGCGATACGCGGACTCATCCGCATCCTCTACGGCTGGATCGTCCACTACATCCGCTATCGCTGGCCGGCACAGGGCGCGCTCATCGGCTTGGAGGTGGAAGCCCAGGTCGAAGGCGTGCGTGCCGAGGCTGCGCGAGGGGCGGAAGAAGAGCCGTACCGCTGGCTCACGCCCCAGACGCTCGACAGCAGCTGGAAAATTCTCCTGTCGATCGTTTTGATATTTTTGATTTTCGGTTACGTCATTCACTTCATCGAACGCATCGGAACGATCTTCCTCATCATCGTCGGTGCGATCTTTTTCGCGTATCTGGTCTATCCGATCGTCAAGTGGCTCAATCGCAAACTGCCGCTGATCGTCGCGATACTCGTCGTGTACGCCGTCATCGCGGGCCTGATCGTGTTCGGACTGATCTACCTGATTCCGGCGATCACCGGCGAAGTGACGACGCTCGTTCACGACTGGCCCACGATCCAGGCGAAGATCGTTGCGTGGGTGCAGAGTCCGAGCAATCCGCTCTTCGCGCACGCGCCCGCTGCCGTGCGCAACGCGGTCGCGCAGACGCCGCGCTCGATCGTCGTGTGGCTTCAATCGCACGGCACCGCCGCGATAGGCAACGCGGTCACGGTACTCATCGGCACCGTCGCGTTCATCGGCGCGTGTATTGCGATTCCCGTGCTCGGAGCCTACTTGCTCTACGACTCCGAGACGATCAAGCGATTCTTCATGGGATTCATTCCCGCCAAACGCCGCGACGCGACGCTCACGCTGCTCGGCGAGCTCGAGCGGGTGATCGGCGGATTCATTCGCGGGCAGCTGCTCGTCGGATTGTCCGTCGGCATCCTCATCGCCATCGGCTTGACGCTCATCGGCGAGCCATACGCGATTCTCATCGGGGCGATTGCCGGCGCGCTCGATCTCATCCCGTACATCGGTCCGGTGATCGCCGCGATTCCGGCATTCACCATCGCGTTCATCGCCGGCGGATTTCCGCTCGCGCTCAAGGTCGCAATCGTCTTCGTACTAGCCAACCAAGCCGAAGGGCACATCATCTCGCCCAACATCGTCAGCCGCACGATTCAGCTGAGCCCATCGGCGGTGGTGCTTGCCATCCTCGTCGGCGGCGACCTCTACGGCGTCATCGGCATGTTCATTGCCGTGCCCGTGGCGGGCATCATCCGGGTGCTGCTCCTGCACGTCATCCCCGGCTCGGTGAGCCGCGACGAGGCAAAACCCATATTGACCAAGGACCCGCGAGACAGTACTGAAGAAGCTGCCGCGCCGTGAGCACGACAACTTCTCCGCGGCACATCCATCGGGTCGACATCATCGGGGTGCCCATGGACTTGGGCGCCAGCCGGCGCGGCGTGGACATGGGCCCGTATGCGGTCCGCTACGCCAAACTGAACGAGCGGCTGCGCAGCCTGAAGGTCCCCGAGATCTACGATCACGGCAACCTGCAGGTGCCGCAGCGCGAGGAGTTCGGCCAGGGCAACCAGCATGCGAAGTACTTCGACATTATTTATCAGGTGTGCGATCAGCTCGCGACCGAAGTAGAGCACATCGTCAACAGCGACGGCTTCCCAATCGTCCTGGGCGGCGATCATTCGATTGCCATGGGCACGCTGGCCGGCCTTAGGCGCGCGCGGGGCGAGGCGTCGGGACTGGTGTGGGTCGACGCGCACAGCGACATCAATAGCCCGGACACTTCTCCGTCGGGCAACGTGCACGGCATGCCGCTGTGGTACGCGCTGAATGAAGGATGCGCCGATCCGAAACGCACCGTGCAGATCGGGTTGCGCGACGTCGATCAGTCCGAGAAAGAGAATCTGCGCGCGTCCGGCGTGACCGCGTTTACCATGAGCGACGTGGATCGCATGGGCATGACGCGCGTGATGGAAGAGGCCATTCGCATCGCGGGCGCAGGAGGCAAGCCGATTCACATGTCGTTCGACATGGACGGCATCGACCCGAGCGAAGCCCCGGGCACGGGAACGCCGGTGAAAGGCGGCCTGAGCTTCCGCGAAGCGCATTTGGCGATGGAGATGCTCGCGGAATCCGGGCAGCTCGGTTCGATCGAAATGGTGGAGATCAATCCGATTCTCGATACGCGCAACCAAACCGGAACGCTCGCCGTCGGCCTCATCTGCTCGGGCCTGGGTAAATCGATCTTATAAGGCGCTCCGGCCTAGCCTGCGCGCCCCCCACTTCGTGGGGCCCCCATTACCTCATGGCGCCTAGATGTCGTTGCAATTTGAAAGCTCCCCGAGGGCGCCGCAATTGCGGGTAGCCTACGTGCGTGCTCGCGGGCTGGTGCGCACCGGCGCTATGCGCGAGCTGGCATCCTTCGTCGATGCGAAAAACCTCCAGGTAATGGGGATATGCGAAATCGATGCGGGCGACGCGCTTTCGCTCGCCACGCGCTTCGCGCTGCAATGGGCGTATCGCGGCCGGCAAGCGCTGTTCTGGAAAGCGCCGTTTCGCGTGCATGCCGTGCACGATCGCTACCTCCCGGTGCGCGTGCCGCACCTGTTCGATCGCCGCGGGTTATTGATCGTCGACGCGGACATCGAGGGCGAGCCGTGCATGCTCGCGGCAACCCAAATCAGCGCCGAGCGCGAAGGATACGTTCCGGAGATGCGTTTCGCGCGCAGCCACATGCGCGGCGCGCAGCGCGCGCTGCTGTTCGCGGAACTCCCCGACTACGGCATCGGCTTCGCCGACTTAGGCTTCGCTCAAATCGCGCACGGCATCTTCGCGCGCGGGTTTTCCTCCGGCGAGCTCCGCGCGGAAAGCGCGACGGTGTAGCGCGTTATAATTTGATCGTCGCCGTGCCTTCGCAGCTCACGCCGCCGCCGCACACGGCGGCATCCCAATTCGCGCTTGCAAGCATTTGCTGGATGGCTTGCTCCGTCTGCGTATCGAGCGGCGGCTGAAAGACGACGCGCTCGGTGTGCCCGTCTTCGTCGACGGTTACCAGCAGCGTGACGTGGACTGCAAAGCGCTGCTGCAGCTGCGCGCGCACCGCCGGATCGAGAACCGGCGCTTGAAAATATCCCGGAGGCAGAACGCCGCCGCGATCGTTGCTTCCGGTGCCGTTGACGTTCTGGTCGGCTTGGCTGGCTTGCGGGGCGGGTGTCGGCGCGGGCTGGGCTTGCTGCGTTGAGACGTCGGCGGTTGCGGCGGGGCGCGCATAGATCGGCGCCGTACGCGCGGCGATGAGTTTCGGCGCCGCGGCGAGGCGGCCGCTGGGACCGCTCTGCGTCATCGGATGAGCGCTGGGCTTATTGCGGGGCGCGGTGAGTTCCGCACGGCTGTGCGCGAAAGAGACGAGCGGCGCTTTGTGCGTCGTGCGCGTAAGCGCAGCGGGCAGCGACTTGGCGGACGGGCGGCGGATCTCCACGCGCATGATCTGCGCGAACGAGATCGCCTCCACGGGCTGCAACCCTCCCGAGAATTGCGCCGTCCATACGGGAAGGAAGAGCGCCAGGAGCACGTGCAGTCCCAGCGATGCCGCGAGGGCCCGCCACAAAAGCCGGTTGCCGTCCCAGGTCTGCACCATCGATTTGCGCTCCGAGCTACACAACGAGACTACCACGGCGGCCGTGACCGGCCAAGCCGAACCAAGCGATCAGGAGAAGAGAACTTGCGAGACACGAACATCGTCCTCTACCAAGCCGAGTGGTGCGCTTACTGCGCGCGCGTACGCAGCAAGCTGACCGATTTGCTGCTCGACTATAAAATCGTCAACGTGCCCCGCGATCACTCCGAGCGTACGGTCGTGAAAGATGTCTCCGGTCAGACCGGCATTCCGGTGATGGTGGACGGCGAGGTGACCATCGCCGATGACGACGACGCGATCATCGCCTATCTCGAGAAGACGTACGGAAAGGCGAAGAGCCGCGGCTAACGGATCGCAATCGCGATCCAGCCCGCGACGACCGCACCGATTGCGGTCGCACAGGCGTTGACCGCATCGTTCGACATCCACGGCGCGCCGCGCCGAAGAACCGTGACGGATCCGCATACGTGCGGGTCCGTTTCACATTCCCGCCGGCATTGCGGGCAGTAGCGCAGCTCTTGCAGGCTCGCGCCGAGCAGCGAATCGGCGAGCGCACCCGCAAAACCCGCGACCCCCACGACCCACCATGGGCCCGCTCCGAGCGCCCACGCAACGAGCCCAACGGCGCATGCACCGGCGATCTCGGCAAGCGTTCCCGGCAACGTTATTCCGCCCGAGAGTCCCGGCGCAAGCGGTTTGAACGAAAGAATCGATCGCGGGCGGCGCTTGGCGAGCGTGCCGATCTCGGTTCCCCACGTGTCCGCCGATGCCGCTGCGAACGCGCCTGCAAACGCCGCGGCTATCGGCGCGGCGTGCGTTGCGGCCGCGAGCACCGCGCAGAGCGCGCCGGCGCCGCCGTTCGCGACGACTTGCCAGGCATCGCGCGCGCCGTGTTTGCCGATGTCGACCAGTTCGCGTTTGCGCGCGCGCCCTACGCGCGAGAGCAGCGTCGACGGAATGAAAAATGCGAACAGCACCGCGGCGTAAGCCCAGCCGCCGGCGCCGAAGATGCACGCGCCTACGATCCACGCGGCAAAGGCGCCGCTGCGCGTGAGCGCGCGCAGGCGCCATGCAGCGGCGGCTACGGCAGCGGCAAATGCGATACCGGCGATCGCTTGAAGCACTATGCGGGAGTGACGGTTTCCAGCGCGGCGAGCAGGCCGTCCGCCGTAAATTCATCTGCGGTCGCGGTCACGTCGAGACCGCATTTGCGCGCCTCGTCGGCCGTGATGGGCCCGATGCAGGCGACGATTTTGCCCGCCGCCGCATGTTCCGCAGCCGCTGCCCCGTGCAGATTGTGCACGAAGCCGCGCACGGTGCTCGCGCTCGTGAACGTGAGAATATCGCAGCTCGCCACTTTCGGCGCGAACTGCGGATCGTCGGTGAAGACGGTCTTGTAGGCGGCAACGACGTCGACTTCGCGACCCGCTTCGCGCAAACGCACCGGCAGAACGTCGCGCGCCTCTTCGGCGCGATAGATCAGAATGGGCTCGCCCGGTTTGCTAGCGGCGATGAGTGCGCCGGCAAGATCTTCGGCGACGTACGACTGCGGAACGAGATCGGCGTAGACGCTGCGCTCCAGCAGCGCTTGCGAGGTTTTGATGCCGATCGCCGCGATCTTCGCATTGCCGAACGCGCGCGCATCTTCACGCCGCGCTTGCAGATGTTCGAAAAAGACGCGTACGCCGTTGGCGCTCGTGAAGACGACCCACGCGTAGCGCGCAGCATGTGCTGCAGCTTGTTCGGCGGCGGCGCGATCGTCGGGCGGCACCAATTGTATCGTGGGCGCGAGCACGGGATCGGCGCCCGCTTCGCGCAGCATCTGCGCGAACTGGGCGCTCTGATGCGCGGGCCGCGTTACCAGAACGCGTTTGCCGGAGAGCTTCGTGCTACTCCTCGACATCGAGCGCCGGAATCGACGGGCGCACTTTGGCCAGTTCGTCGGCGACGTTCAGTTCGAAGAGTTCGTCGAGAAGGCGCACGTCGGCGAGCGCCTCGGAGTGGTTGCTGACGGCTTTGTCGCGGATCTTCGTGACGACCGTGTGCAGCAGTTTGGAGATAATCGTCATCGACATGCCGGTGATGAGCATCTTCTCGCGGTCGCTCAGCGCCGGGCAGCGCGTGAAGAGGCGCTCGAGCTCCGCGGTGCGGATCGCTTCGGCCTTTTGCGTGAGCGAAGCGATAACGGGAACCGCCACGCGCGAGTGATACCACTGGCTGAAGCGCTCGATGTACTCCGCGATGATCTCTTCGACTTGCGGAATCGCTTCGCGCCGCATCTCGAGTGTTTCTTCGACGCGTGATTTGAGGCCGTCGATGTCGACGAGCGTGACGCCTTCGATGGCCGCGACGTCGGGATGCACGTCGCGCGGAACCGCGATATCGACGATAAACATGCGGTGGCCGCGGCGGCGCGCCATTGCGGATTCCACCATCTCCGGGGTGAGCACGAAGTGCGAGGCGCCGGTCGAGGTGACGACGATGTCGGCGGACGTGAGCGCGTCGAGCATGCCCGGCAACTCGACCGCATGGCCGAAGCCGACTTCCTTGACGAGGTCTTGCGCGTTCTTCGCGGTACGGTTGGTCACGGCGAGGTTATGCGTGCCCTCTGCGCGCAAACGCTTGGCCGCGGTGCGCGCCATCTTGCCCGCGCCGACGATAAGCACGTTGCGGTCGTGCAGGCTGCCGAACTCGTTCCTCGCCAGTTCGATCGCAGCGGTCGCGATCGAGGTCGAATCGTCGCCGATGCGCGTCTGCGTGCGCGCCGCTTTTCCGGCGCTCATCGCTTCGCGGAAGAGCCGGTGCAGCGTCTTTCCGAGCGAACGAGCCTGCTGCGCGGCGATGAACGCGTCTTTGACTTGACCGAGAATCTCCGCTTCGCCGATGAGCATCGAGTCGAGTCCCGTGCTCACGCGGAAGAGATGCTCCACGGCTTGGTGGCCGAGCAGCGTATACAGGTACGACTCGATGTCGTACGCCGTCATGCCGTGGCGGAAGTGGAGCAGAAACGATTTGAGCTGCGCGACGCCCGCTTCGTAATCAGAGACGTCGGCGTAAATTTCCAGGCGGCCGCAAGTTTGCAGCATCGCCGCTTCGCGCACGGCTTCATAGTCTCGCAGCGCTACCAGCGCCGCTTCCATGCGCGCGGCGGGAAATGCGTGATGCTCGCGCACTTCAACCGGCGCGGTGTGATGGGATAGCCCAAGGCAGACGAGCGGCATATCTTCTAGACTGTATACCCCGCCCGGGAAGAGTCCTCGAACGTTAAACGATGCGTGAGAATGGAGAGCTCGCCCGCGAGATCGATGTTCCGAACGATCACCGGTTCGCGCAGGCGCAGGGATGCGGGCGCGAAATTGAGCAGCGCTCGCACGCCTTGCGCGGCCAGGCGCTCGGCCACGGGTTGCGCGGCGTCCGCGGGAACCGCGATGACGCCGATGTTGCAGTCGGCGCTCGAAAGCACGTTTTCCAATTCTCGTATATCATGCACGGGCGTATCTTGCCACGTTTGTCCTATAACGGACGGGGAGCGGTCGAAGATTGCCGCCACCTTGAATCGCTCTTCGCGGGCCGCGACGAAAGTCGCAAACGCGTGCCCGAGATAGCCGAACCCGACGATGGCAATGCGCCAGTCGCGTTCCAATCCTAGAACCAGAGCAAGCTGGTCGACTAACGGTTTTATCGCATAGCCCTGCCCGCGCCGGCCCAGCGGCCCCAGGGCCGAGAGATCTTTGCGAATCTGCGTCGAGGAGATCGCGTGGCCGAGCAGCCCGGCGATGCCGTGGGAGGTGATGACCTGCTTGCCCGATGCGAGCGCCGCGGCCAGCGCGCGATGATACGCGAAGAGCCGCGGTATCGCCACTTCGTTGAGTTCGAAGCGAACTAGCGCGCGTTTCGAGGACTCGATCGGCGCGAGCATCAGCGGTTCACCGGCTCCTCGAGCGCGCGAAGCGCTTCGTCCGCGGCGGCGATGGTGCGCTCGATCTCGCGCGTTCCGTGCGCGCTCGATACGAACGCGGTCTCGAATTGCGAGGGCGCCAAATAGACGCCGCGATCGAGCATTGCATGGAAAAACCGGCCGTAGAGCGCCGTGTCGCTCTTCATCGCCCCTTCGAGATCGTGGACCGGTCCGTCGGTGAAGAACGTGCAGAGCATCGATCCTGCGTAGGTGCTGTAATGCGGAACGCCGTGTTTGGTGAAGACTTCGTGCAGCCCGTCGCAGAGCAGTCTGGAGAGCACTTCCAGCCGCTCGTACAGCGTCGCGTCGCTTTGGATCGCTCGCAGCGTCGCAATGCCGGCCGCCATTGCAAGCGGATTGCCGGAGAGCGTGCCGGCTTGATACACCGCCCCGTCCGGCGAGAGCTCGGACATGATCTCCGCTCGCCCGCCGAACGCGCCGACGGGCAAACCGCCGCCGATCACCTTGCCGAGCGTCGTGAGATCGGGAAGAACGTTCTCACGCTCCTGTACGCCGCCGCGCGCGACGCGAAAGCCGGTCATGACTTCATCGAAAATCAGCAGCGCACCGGCTTGCGTGCACAGATTGCGCAGCGTCTGCAGATATGCCGGCCTTGCGGGGACCAGGCCCATGTTGCCCGCGTACGGCTCGACGATGACTGCCGCAATCTGGCGAGGATTGGCGTCGAACGCCGCCGCCACCGCATGCGCGTCGTTGTAGGGAAGCACGATCGTGTCTTGCGCGACCCCGCGCGTAACGCCGGGCGAGTTCGGCATGCCGTTCGTGAGCGCGCCGCTCCCCGCTGCGATGAGGAATGAATCCCCGTGCCCGTGATAGCAGCCTGCGAATTTCACGATCTTGTCGCGCCCGGTGTAGCCGCGCGCGAGACGAATCGCGCTCATCGTCGCTTCGGTGCCGCTCGAGGTAAAGCGCACGCGCTCGATGGACGGCACCATCGCCCGAATCAACTCGCCGAGCTCGGATTCGGCTTCGGTGGGCGCGCCGAACGAACTGCCGCGCTGCGCCGTTTGCGTGATCGCTTTGACGACCGCCGGGTGCGCGTGGCCGAGAATGAGCGGGCCCCAGGAGAGCACGTAATCGATGTATTCGTGTCCGTCGATGTCACACAGGTGCGCGCCCTGTCCGCTCTTCATGAAAACGGGCGAGCCGCCGACGGAGCGAAATGCGCGCACGGGGGAGTTCACGCCGCCCGCGATAATGCCGCGAGCCCGCGCGAATGCGGAGATCGATCGTTCCAGACGCAAGGTTTCTTATTACACTCTCAAGAGGCGGCAGTCGGCTGCCGTATTAACGTTGGCAAAGACGCGTTCGTTCGAAAGACGAACGCGCTTGGCATGGAGACGTTCGACAGCTGCCGCCACGCCTCCCGACCCCTGCGCCAGAACGGTGCGTGCGGCCTCTAGCATGGCTGTGCGGCCGTACAGGGCACAGAGCGGCTCCAGGCGCCCCTCGGCATTCACCGGGACGACTGCTTGCAGCCCCGGCTCCCAAGCAGCCTCTAGTTCGCCTACGGTCCGGGCGTCTACGAACGGCGCATCGCCTGCGACCACGAAGACTCGGGATTCGCGCACGTGCGGCAATACGCTGTACAGCCCGGCCAGCGGCCCGCGGCGAGGCCACCGGTCGACGACGATGGGACACGCCAGCTCGCGGTCGATCTCCGCCGGAAAGCCGCCTGCGGCTGAGACGTAGACCGGTCCGGTTTCGCGGACGTTGCGGTAGACGCGGACGATGAGCGGCACTCCCCCCGCGTCGAGTTGCAGTTTCCCGGGCAGCCGCGAGGCCTGCCCGCCCGCGAGGATGACGACCCCTAGGGGTCCATCAGTGCGGGGCATGCCGCGCGGCATAGTCCTTCGCGAAGTACGTGATGATGACGTCGGCGCCCGCACGCACGAAGCCGGTCAGCAGTTCGTCGACGGCGCGATCTTCGTCTATCCAGCCGTTCTGCGCCGCGGCTTTGAGCATCGAATACTCGCCGCTCACGTTGTAGACGGCTATGGGGACGTCGAACGAGTCGCGCGCGGCACGCACGATATCCAGATACGGCATGCCCGGCTTGACCATGATGATGTCCGCGCCTTCGTCGATGTCGAGCGAGATCTCGCGCAGCGCTTCGCGCGCATTCGGCGGGTCCATCTGATAAGAACGGCGATCGCCGAACTGCGGCGTCGAATCGGCGGCTTCGCGAAACGGACCGTAAAACGCGGAAGCATATTTCGCGCTGTACGCCATGATGGCCACGTGCTCGAAGCCTTCCGAATCCAGCGCTTCGCGGATCGCCCGCACGCGTCCGTCCATCATGTCCGAAGGCGCGATGACGTCCACGCCGGAGCGCGCGTACGTCAATGCGGTGCGCACGAGGATCTCGACCGTTGCGTCGTTATCGACCTCTCCGCGCTCGTCGACGATGCCGCAATGGCCGTGACTGGTGTATTCGCAGTTGCACAGATCCGCGATGACGATGACGTGCCCGAATGCTTCTTTGATCGCGCGGGCCGCGCGCTGCACGACGCCGTTGGGATCGTAGTTGCTGCTGGCGACCGCGTCTTTCGTATCCGGAATGCCGAAGAGCAGCACGGCTCGCACGTCGAGCGCGTCCAGCACGCCGACTTCCTGCACGGCGCTCTCGACGGTGTAGCGGTGTACGCCGGGCATCGAGCGTATCGGGCCGGCATCGCGTGCGTTCTCTACGACGAACATCGGCTGCACTAAGTGCGAGACTTCGATTTGGTGCTCGCGCACGAGCGCGCGCATCGTTTCTCCGCGCCGCAGACGGCGCGGCCGAAAAGTTTGCTGAAAGCGTGTACGTATCACAGTGTGGTCATGGTGAGCCTGTCGAACCATGCTCCTTTGCAAGTAGATGCGCGCGCACCGCGCCGACCAGCGCGTCGACTTCCGCCTCCGGCGCGACGACGTCCGGCGTGAAGCCGGCTGCGTGCGCCGCCGCCGAGCTCGCCGGGCCCATCGCGGCCACGGCTGGACGGCGCTCGTAGCGATGAACCCCGTGCAGATA